>WNGG01009045.1_pt1 | contig 27240 bp, 22 predicted proteins | sample 5400661 | NCBI WGS metagenome assembly WNGG01 (sample SAMN13153372, study PRJNA577476) | soil metagenome | isolation source: 100 cm soil or saprolite under Garry oak tree replicate 1 | place: USA:California | collected 2016-06-15
GGATTGCGTTCACCGACACGCTGCCTTCGGGGTTAACGGTTGCAACCGGAAGCTCGACTCAGTGTGGAGGGACGCTGACCACGACCGCTCCCAACTCGATAAGCTTCAGCGGCGGGACACTTACGTCGAGCAGCAATTGTATGATCACCGTCACTGTAATCGGAGCTACAGCGGGTGTGAAGAGCAATACAACCGGGCAAGTTAGCTCAACCAACGGAGGAACCGGCGGCACCAGCAACACCGCTTCGATCACTGTGGTGGCGCCGCCCCAGATCTCGAAGGCCTTCAATCCAAATCTGATTGTGCCCGGCGGAACTTCGAGCTTGATGTTTACCATAACCAATCCAAATTCGACCGTCAGTCTGACCGGCGTGGCATTCACCGACACGCTGCCGTCGGGAGTGACGGTTGCCGATTCAAGCACGAGTCAGTGCGGCGGGACGCTGACCACCACCAACGCGACCGGAATCATCTCGCTGAGCGGGGCGACGATCGCGGCGAGTGGGATGTGTCAGTTCAGCGTGACGGTTACCGGCGCTACACCCGGGCCAAAGCACAACATGACCGGCAACGTGACTTCATCAAACGGAGGCACCGGGAACTCCGCCTCAGCCGATCTGACGGTCGGCATTCCGCCAACGATCACCTGTCCGGCTAACATAGTAGTAAACGCTACACAGGGTCAATGTTCGGCTTCGGTCCAGTTCAACGTGACGGCTACGGGCACACCGGCGCCTGCCATTACTTGCAAAGTAGGAAACACGGTGATCACCTCGCCGAACACCTTCCCGGTGGGTACGACGACGGTCAACTGCACCGCTTCAAACGGGGTTCCTCCGGATGCGTCTTGCAGCTTCACGGTGACCGTCAACGACACGCAGCCTCCGGTGTTCCCCAACGGCTGCCCGTCAAACGTCACGGCTACAGCGGCTGCGTCCTGTCCGTTCGCCACGGGCAAGGTGGTTACTTTCCCGACTCCTGCGGCGACCGACAACTGCGGAGTGCAATCGGTCGTTTGCAATCCGCCGTCGGGCTCGATCTTCCCCGCAGGCACGACTACTGTGACTTGCACGGCGACTGACGCTGCGAACAATATGACGCAGTGCACGTTCACGGTCACGACCTTCTCCTTGTGCTTGCAGGATGAGACCAACACTGGAAACTTTGTAATATTCAACCCAGTGACGGGGGATTTCCAGTTCTTCTGCAACGGGGTGTTGATTGCGAGTGGAACGGGCACGTCCAACATCAAGGGTTGCGAGGGGACAATAATGCAGGCCAAGGGAGAACGGAGAGTTACGATCGCCTTCGACACGACGGCCAACGGGGGTAAGGGATCGGGCACGGCAACCCTTTCCAACCCGCCGAGTACCGTGAGGTGTCAGATCCTGGACAAGGACATGAGCAACAACACCTGCTCGGCGCCTGGCCCGGTCGCCGCCCCGGAAAGGGGCAGAGAACGCGTCCGCGAACCTTGAGAAGCGCGGCAGTGAGAATCCGTCAGATCAGTCCCATCCGCGGTCGATGATAGACCACCGATCGGACGATCTGACGGATTCAAGAACAAAACTATTGATCGATGTCCGCCTGTTGGCTTACTCTGTGAACGCATGCCCCTAAATTGCCGGTCAACGCTCACCCACCTGAGCACTCGCTATCAATAAAAGGCACACAATGTCATCGCCCAACTGCTGTTTGTCACCGGCGAGGTGAGAGAATGTTGGAACACGGCGCGCCAAATCGAGGCGAATTAGCAAAGGCTGAGCTGACCCTTCAGGAAGCGGAAACCAAGCTTGAGGACGTTCGGGGCCTGTTAGCTGAGCGCAAAGCCGAACGAATCCGCGTCGAAGCCGATCTCCAAACGATAGCCGCGAACGGAGATATGCAGCAGCTAGTGGCGTCCCAGTCGCGCGCGGTGTCGCTGGACAAAATAATCTCCCAGTTGACCGCAGCGGAGGTCGAGTGCACCGAACGTGTTGACTCCGCCAGGCGCTATCTTTACACCCTTTACGTTCGCTTAGAAAAGTTACGGCACGAATTCTCACACCTGATGCGACAGCTCGCATCTCGCGATCAAGGGGACATTCCCTCCGATGTTGTGACGAGCCTCGGCCGAATAAAAATCCAACTCAAGGCAATAACCGGTGAAAACAGCACGGGCCGCTTGTAACGCCCGCCCACTTGCTGAAATCTGAGCGCCTAATGACAAGTCATCGTTTCTCCGTTATTGTTTCGGCTTGCAGACATGCGGGACGAGCATATGCGACTCGGACTGAACTTGGGTTATTGGGGGTCGGGAGCTGCGGACAGCGTCGCGCTGGCGCGGGAGGCTGAACGGCTTGGCTACCACTCGTTGTGGACCGCGGAGGCTTATGGATCAGACGCGGTGACGCCGCTGGTATGGCTTGCCGCTCACACCGAGCGAATAAACGTGGGCACCGCAATCATGCAGATGCCCGCGCGAACGCCGGCGATGACTGCGATGACCGCCGCAACCGTGGATCTCTTGACCGGCGGGCGGTTCTTGCTTGGAATCGGGGCTTCGGGGCCACAAGTCGTCGAAGGCTGGCACGGAGTGGTCTACGGCAAGCTCTTAACCAGAACGCGCGAGTACGTTGAGATCGTTCGTGATGTACTGAAGCGTGAAAGTCCGCTCGAGCATCACGGTGAATACTACGACATCCCAGTGAGCGGCGGAACCGGACTTGGCAAGCCGCTAAAATTGATCGTTCATCCTCTGAGATCAAGCATTCCGATTTACATCGCCGCGATCGGACCCAAGAACGTGGCGCTCGCCGCAGAGATTGCCGACGGCTGGCTGCCGGTTTTCTTCTCCCCCCATCGAGCGAACGTGTTTCGCGAGTCGCTCGAAGAAGGTTTCGCGCGGAGAACTGACGGGAAGACACTGGCGGACTTTGACATTGCGCCTACCGTCAGCGTTGTTGTCGGCGACGACGTCGATGCTTGTCGGATGAAGCTGAAGCCACATCTCGCGCTTTACATCGGCGGGATGGGCGCTCGCGGTAAGAACTTCTACAACGATCTCGGTGCCGGATGAGCTGGTCGATGAGGTCGCGCTTTGCGGACCTCGCGAGCGCATTAAGGACCAGCTTGGTGCGTGGCGCGAAGCAGGCGTGACCACGTTGATCTGCGCGGCGGCCGGCATCGATGCGATTCGGACCATGGCGGAGTTGGGAACCTAACGTCGGTTCAACACCCAAAAAAAGATTGCGAGGCTTCACCGGCGACTGTCGGCTCTGAGGAGGAAACGATGACAAGCAAGCACGTAGCTGTGGAGGAATCGGTCGTTCGAGACACACTGGCTGGACTCTTAGAAGATTTCCGAGAACACGCCGAAGTTGTAATCGAGGCGCAAAGACAAATCGACTCCGCTGAAGCCGGGACCGATCAGTTCGACACTTCCATAGCAAGGCTGGATTCGGCACTCACGGCGCTCGAGGTCACAGTGCCGGCTATTCTCAGAGAGCTGGACAGACTGGACGAGATCCCGGAGTACTAATCCGAATCCGGAGTCCCGGCGACTCTCCTAACCTTGAGCTGATGCGAACTTTCAATCACTCTTTCCAAATGCTCTATCAGATTGGATGGGTGCTAGCTATGGGTGCTAGCCGCTCCTGCCACACTCTCTCACCGCGTCAAAATAGAGTCCCGCATATCCGGTCTATTTTTTTCATCTGAGATTTTATCTTTCAGCATCATCCTTAGAGTCTCTGCAAGCACTTGCAATGGCATAAGAGAAACGCCTTCGGTCGGGGAAGTCTTCTAATGCGGATACACTATTCTGATTGGGCGCAAGCAGTTTTGAGCAATCAGAAGCTATTCGCCGACGCGTCTAATGATCAGCGCCGGTTCGGGTCTTTCAGCCTCGTCGTCCCATCGGCAAAGAGTGCCCTCAAGCCGGCCTTCGGAATTCGGCTTGATGTGCAGAAAGGTGTATGTCTTGTCCTCCCGAACCTCGGCGCTCGAAAGTTCTACGATCGGAATCCACGTCCCGGTATTGTAGAACCACCGGCCACCATCGTTGAACTGGTCGGGATTGTGGGTGTGCCCGAACGTCACAAGTCGATACAGGGTGTTATCGGCGAGTTTTTTTTGCGCCTCCTTTGTCAGGTCGCTCGGCTCTTTCAGGTTGAGCCAGCCTATCAACCGTCCCAGACCATAGGACACGATCAGCGATAAGATACTCAGGGTTGTGCTCATCAGCGCATTCGAAACAGTTTTGTGCAGAGGGCTGACGGGCGGAGCTGCTGCAGGCGTGGTCAAATAGGCCGTCAGATCAGCACCAAATCCAAAAACACCCATCATCAGCCAGACAATAACCCAGAGCGTAACCACCACAACAAGAAAGAGCCAGAAAACCTGGCGAAACATGTAGAGAAAATAGCCCTTAGGTATGATATGTAACAGAAATGGAATGTGCAGGAACAACAGCTTCAAGGCAAGCGGAAGTCGCTCCCTCAACAACAAGGGAAGTATGTTAGTCGTCGGGCGAACGTTATCCAGGAATGGATAATTCAACTCGATGTCGTTCAACAAGTAACGATTCATGAAAGAGCCGAATGGGATGTTCAGCTCATCGCCACGAAGCGTGTCGCCCTCGACGTGGGCGAACTTGTCGAAGCGGTGCCCGTGCTCCACATAAAGGTCACCATCGATGAGCATCGAATCGTCGATGAAAGTAACGTTTGGCAGGACTTTGTTCTCGAGGACGCTCTTGATGTCGCTCGTGGTTGATTGCGCGGCGAGCGTGCGAGCAAGCACGAGCCGCAAATGATTTCTAACCGGGGACCAATACCATTCCAGATCGTGGTTGCCTTTGACGATGATTAGCCTGTGACCGTTTCCGAGCCACTCCGCGAGAGCTTCAAAGAACTGGGAGTGCCCATGGATCGCGACACATAGCTTCAAAACCGACTTGTAGTCATTCGTCCTTAAGCCGTAAGTCAATTCTTTCTTGACGATCGACGATTTCAACTCGTCGATTGACTTTTGTATTCCGATCTCTTCCAGGAGCCGCTGCCATTCGACAAACTGGACGTCTTCGCGAGGGAGATACATAATTCGCAGAAAGTCGATGAAGTCGCCGTTGATGATCAGGATTGCGAAGTTTGATTTCAGATTCGCGTGGGCGCGACGCAGGAATCGCCGAAACGACAAGTCATAAAAGAAGTTCTCATTGCCGCTGTAAGTGAGGTTCGGGCTCAGACCATCGGCAAGATGCAGATCGCTGACGACGAGGATCTCGGCGCCGTTGGAAGCGATCGGGACGGGAGGTTCAGGTTTGTCCAGATTGCTTTCGAGATATTTTGGCGCCGCGCCGGTCGCTTCGCAAGAATTCAAAAGCTTCGCTATTTCGGAAGCCTGGTCGGCCATCTGGAATCTCTTCCCTGTCACTGTCGATGCTGGCTGGGGTCGTCGTCTAACGCCAGCAGGAACGCGACCAGGGCGGTTATCTTATCGCCGCCCGGCTCGTCTTGGATCCAATACTTATGCCCAATGCCCTGGATGTGAATGGATGCAATTGAGATGCGATCAGGGCTGCCGGGTATAGAGTAGACTTTATCCTGGTTCGCGCGAATCACTTTCTCCCGCTCGGATTCGAGCAATACGGCTTGCAGACTCAACGCTGCGTTGGCTCGCAAGTACGACGCCGGGTTCGCGTCGCGCCCGGCCAGTATTTGCGCGACACCGTAAATCTTATCGCTCTCGGCGCGGCGAAGCAGAGCTTGCAGATCGTCGCCCGCGGGCTGTGAGTCTGGACGCAGAGTTACCGCAACTCCGCCGTCGTGGAGATAAGGCGCCGAGCCCCATAGGTATCGGAGCGTCACAACCTTGTAGCCGGTTCTTTCGCCTCCGAAGAACTTGGAAATAATCCCACGCAAGCCGCTCGAAACGGCCAGCCCCGTGCGCGGGTCGTACTGAGGCGCCAGGAAAGCCTGGAGCGGCCTGGTCGCTTTCGCGCGAGCGTCATCTGTTCCAATCACTTCCAATGGAACAATGAGGTTGTTGGTGAAGTAAGGACCCGCGTGACAATCAGCACATCCCGCGCCTTTGAAGACGTCGTAGCCTTTGTCAACCAGGCCGGCCCGGCCCGCATTGGCCAGCAGCGTCGAGCGATTCGGCGGAGGCTCGACCCAATCGAGCATCATGCTGACGGCTTCGGTGACAAACTCGTTGCCATTGAGACCGTACCTGCTTTCGAGTTCACCGACATTGTATTTCTCACGGATCGATTTAGGCGTTACGACTCGCGTTCCCAGCAAACCAATCATTGGCCCGCGTTTGGCTCCATCGATTCCGAACTGAGCCGGCTCTCGTATTCGATCCTTATTCTCTGGCCTCTGAAAGATGTCCTTTGGGATCGCATTGGGCACACCGCTGATGAAAGCGACTGCGTCACTCTCCAACATTCCGGGCACGCCGTCTGAGGTTCCAAGAATGTCGTCGCGCAATCGGTCGCGCGCGGCGGGATCGTTCTCGCCGGCGGGTGAGTGACGCACGAAGATGTCGGCGTACTCTTGCGCGGTCAGCTCGGTGTACATGCCTTTCTTCTCCCAAAAAACCAACTTGGCAGTCTGGCCGCCGCGGTCTTTGCACAACGCGATCAGCTCGGTTGGATCGATGCCCGCAGTCCAGACGTTGTTGTTTCGATCCGACGCGTTGAGCATCACGCCGTCGTAGTTGTAAGGCCAATTCCTGTGAGTGAACAGCGATGGAAATTGCAGCGGGTTGTGGAGCCCATCGGGCGTGTCATCAGCGAAGCCCCTCGGAAACAGAAGCAGTCCTCGATCGATCTCGCGCTTGGTCTCCGCTGCATTTGTTTCGTAGTTGTCGCGGACCCATCGAGCCCATGCTCGCGCGTCATCGGGAGAGGTTGTGCCCACTCTGGCTGAGTTCTCGAAGCCGGCAATTGTGTTGAATGAAGAAGCGAAGATCCACCCGAGGGCAATATCCTGGTTGCCGATCGCCCAGGCGTGCTCCGGTCTGTACGGGCTGTTCGGAGTCGGTTCGTTCGGCTTGGCTGATTTGAGATCGGGCTTACCATCCCAGTCAACGTCAAGCGAATAATGGCAGAGGGCGCAGCTCAGGCCGATACGGTATTTTCCGCCACCAGGTAATGGCCCTACACCCTGCGGTCCAGACGCGTAAGCGGCTGGGTCGAGTAGATAAAAGAGGCTCTCTTCTTCAGGCGCGGCGCGAACGGGAACAATGCCGAGAGGCCAGGGCGAACCTGCTTCTACATCCAGGCCGGTGTGAAGCTTTTCGGGAATGGGAAAGGTTTTGTCGAGCATGCAGCCTGGCGGAAAGGTGATCACCAGATCGCTTGTGTAGCCGCCGCCGTTGCCGGTGTAGAGATTTCCGCGGACGCCATCAAGATCATCAATTGCTTGCAAGAAGTACTTGAAGAAAGGTTCGCTGCGCCAGCTGCCCGGACCTGCGGGAACATCGACGCTACCGTTGAGTAGCCCGACTACATCGGTCCACACGCGCTCGTTGCCGAAGGTCTCGCCCCGAAACCACTCCTCGCCCCAATAGACCCACTTGATGTATTCGTCGTAGGGCAACTCTTTGCCGTGGTAGACGGGCGTCGCAGGACGCGGCGCTTTTTGTCGCAGCACGTCGTAACCGCTCCAATCTTCGGGCGGGTAGCGTTTCTCGAATATGAGGGCGAGCACGAAGACCGCCAGCGCTACGAGCAAGGTGATACCAATCCAACGCTTTAGTTTCATGGCCATGCCTCTCGTTTTTAGACTCTCCGTCTCAGGGCGTCAGCTTGGGTTGCCTGTCTGGTCAGGAAGCTTTCTGGCTCGGAACATTCCGATCGCCATCGTGAAGAACGAGACTCCAACAAGGAAGCCCCCGATCGGCACCATAATGAATTCCTTGCCGGGTTCCGTTGCGCCTTCTTTCAGCACGCTGATCAGGAATCCTCCAGGCATCAACAGCACGCCGATGATGAAAACAACGGCGGCCCAGTTGCGTGTTTGCTGCGAGAAATTAACCTTGTCCAGGTACAAACCGTACAGCAGAGTCACGATGCCCAAAAGTCCCGCGTGCGCGTGTCCAAGCGGTATGAAATGTTGCCGCAACGGGCTCGCCGTCCAGAACGAATTGTGGGTCAGGATTAGATAAGACATCCCTCCGCCGCTGATGAGAAGAAACGAAAGCAACAGCCACCCAAGGATCTGACAGATACGTTGCATGGTCCACCTCTCAGTCTGCTTCCAAAGGGTTAAGTCATCTCAGCGATGCGACCAGCAGCTTCAGACGCCAGCGCCATGATCGTCCATTGCGGATTAACACGGATCCCGCGCGGGAATACGCTTGCATCGCAGACGAACAGGTTTTCACAATCACGAACGCGAAAGTCCAAGTCAACAACGCGTTCGTCGAAGGAGTCGGAGGCCATCATGTTGCCGCCCTGCGGATGGGCAGTGACAAAGTTGAAGTAGCTTTTGTCTCCAAGCACATGGTCGAAGGCTTGCAGCGTTTCATCGGTGGTAGAGTCCAGGTTGATCTCGAGAACCGGATGTGTGGGAAGCAAGATTCTCCTTGCGCCTGCGGCCTTAGAGATCCGAACGATTGTTGCAACAGCTTTCTTGATTCGAACGATGTCGTCGGCGCTTTGCTCCCACTGGACTGCTCGCCCAAACATCACGTCGCGCTTGCGAGAGACTGAACCGCCTGGATCGCTGCCGACCAGAGCGGTGAAGTTGGCCGATTGCCTGTAAGCCTCCATCATCCCCGAGTGACGATCGAAATACAGCGGCAACGCGATCGAGCAGGAGCCGGGAGGGAAGAATGTCGTTTCAAAAATGGCCTCGAAGGATTCTGGCGCCGCAAACATCGTCATCTGCAGACCATCGAACGCGTCTGTCCTTTCGGGGAACTGGACAAGCGGGGCAATCGCGAAGTTGCAGGCAAGTCCTTTGCCCACGGCGTCGCCCCCGACGTTGCTGCGCATCAAGAAGCGGCTGCTTGCAATCGCTCCGGCCGCCACGATCAATGCCTTGCGTATCCGAAGTTTTCTGAACTCGCCGTTCGGCATTCTGATTACGACCGCCGTCACTTTCTTCCTCGGGCCGTTCTCTGTTTCGCATTGCACTGCGCCGACGTTTGGGACTACGAGGACTCCGTGAGCTTTCGCCCATGGAATGAAGGTCTCCAGCATCGACAGTTTTCTCATTCGCCGACAGCCGATGTTACACAGCCCGCAGCCGAGGCAGTTGCTGAAGTTGCCGCTCAATCTTTGAGCGGCCGAAATCCGGCCCATACCATTATGTGCGGCATTGTAGCCGTCCACTCCTTTGATGAATAGATTCTCGACGTTCTGGTTGACGGTCTCGGGCTTTATTACTGAGATATTGATCTCATCTCTAACCCGCGCGTAGTGCTGAGTGATTGTGCCAACATCAATACCAAAACCTTTCCATTCGTTCTGCGAAACTTGCGGCATCTGGAAACAAACAGCGTTGTTGATGACGGTGGTTCCCCCAACGCACTCGCCTTGCAGGATCGTGAAATCGAAGCTGCGCGAAATTTGCAGCCCGCTTTCGGCGTACAGCATTCGGATCATGCGCATCTCGTCATCCGAAAAGTCCTGGCGCGGGCTGTAATATCCTCCACGCTCGAGCACGCAGATCGAAGCCTCCTTTCCTTTGGCGGCCGCGAGCCGATAAGCGAGCACGGCGCCCGCGGCTCCAGACCCGACGATGCAGTAATCAACTTCGTCCGGAATCTCCGGTGTGTCCACCGGCACGCCGACGCGCGGCGTCAGCAGCGAAGCCGCAGCCGGCAACGGCGCAACTGGCTTTCTGCCAGCCGGGTCCTGGTTATCCGACGGGAGCGGCGGCGGGTCGGCTCCAATCGGCGGGCGCTCGGTTGCGATATCGCTTTGCAAGCGCTTGCGCGCATCGGGCAAAACATAACCAACCTGCGCTTGCGCGCGGGTCGTGCTGAAATACGCCAGCGTCACCAGCGCGTGAACGATGTCACCGATTTTGAACATGAACTCCGCGATCCCCGGCAGCTTCGCCTTCACGCGCTCATAGTGTGGTCGGAGGATGTATCGTCGCAGGAACCAGCGCTCCTCGTCTCGCGACATCGTTGAGAACGGCGGTCTGAACCACTTCAGAAACGGAAACACATTCTCGACGAGCCAGAACGGAAAAGAGAGCAGCCCGCGTCGCCTCCCACGCATTCCCGCGATGTGTTCGTCTATTCGCTCGAGCACTTCGCGGGCGGAGAGTTCCGGCGCCTGGCTCGATTCGCGGAATGCGCGGTGCAGCGCCATGATGCATTCGGCGGAGCTCGGTCTCAGCGATACGATTCGATAGTCCACGTGATACTGCAAACGACGCAGTCCCAGGATCAACATCAGGCCGCCACCGTCTACGATCACGTGCAGCATCATGAACCAGGGAAGAACCGCGATGGTGCCGCGACGCGTGATGAGCGTCGTGCTTCCCTGCAGTCCATAAATAATGGTGGCCAGTACTGAAAGCGAGAATGCAATCACCAGGGTTGGCGTGAAGTATTTCCTCATCGCAGGCTTTGCGAACAGGAAGTACCCGAACGCCGCCAACGTTCCATACTTAGTCAGACTGTTGCTGACGAGCGGATCGGGTCCGCCAAACACTGCCCCTTGTCCAGCGTCCGGCGAGCCGAACACTCGATAATAAACAATCGAGGCGGTGAACAAGGTGAACAGGATTCCGAACGCGAGGAAAAAGACACGCAGGATAGTTGACGCGGGGGACCTCAGCTCGACGTCTTCAACGCGGCTCAAGTCTGGGGAGTCGGGACGCGGCTTGAAAACGTAATAGAGCAGGACAACCAAGAGCAGCCCATCTCCTATAACGCTGCTCAGCAGAAACTTCTGATCGTCCGGGAAGACCGGGTTTACCGGATAGGAGAAATAGAGCCAGAGAGATGCCCCAACGGAAATCGTATGGCCTATCGTCAACAAGATCGCGGCCTCGCGCCGAACGCCCGCGTTAAATGCTCCAACAGCCGCCAGCGAAATCATCAAAGTGATTTTCATTATCGTGTTGACAGTTTCGGGCGGGCTTATGAAAAACATTCCCACCACCGGCAGGCTTTTGCCGCTAACCAGCAATCCCACGATCATGTAAGCGAAATAAATTCCGTAGGAGAAAAAGATTATGCGCATAAACACGAAGCCGAAGTCGCGCTTCGGTTTGAGCGCCTGACGGGGTGTAACAGAACTTTCGAAGAGGTTCTGCACATCTTCCAACGGAACGGCGGGTTTCTTTCGCAGCTTCAGCGTAAGTAGCTTTTGGGTCCACACCGAGGCCGGAACGACAACCGTTTCAATCGCTCCTGCTGCTAGAGCGATCAGAAGCGGATGATGGAGTCCGAGAATTGCCCCTTCTCGAAACTCCCAAATGCGCGGGGCCCAAAGCCTTCCGGTATCGCGAAACGCGCCACCCGAGAACTCCCACACGATGAAGTAGTAGTGGTTGAAGAGCACGAGGATCGCAAACACCACCCCCACTATTAGCATCGGCACGAGGATCGAAGCTTTGCGGAGCGCTACCAGCAGCGGGCCAAGTCCAAACGCCCAAATGGCGGTCGCTCCGTAGATCGTCATCGGGTTGGCGTTTGCAAACGCGTGAACCTTCTCGATGCCTATGTACTCCAACAAGTAGCCCACCACGCCGCTGACAACGATCGAGAGAAATAGCCGTCCTCCCGGCGATAGAGCATCCCTCCCGTCGGGTTCCCATCGTCTGCCGAAACTCATGGCTTCCCTCCTCGTTAAAGTGATTTCCGTCGCGTTTGACGAAGATGGCTTATACCACCTTGCGAGACTTCAAACAAGCCGTAGTTGTGATTTCAAATCAGAGTGTGGATACAATCTGACCCAGGCGAATTCACAGCTGAACCAAGAGAGGGGAAGATGATTTAACTTTGTTATTGGTCAGCTTTGGGAGGCCATTAGTTTCGTATCGTGACTGGAAGCTCGGCCGACTTACCAGAAGCTCGATTGCCCGCATAGTCTTCGGCGATGATTCTGAGCGCGTAGTTTCCCGATGGCATATCCTCAGTCCTCAGGAAGCCTTCTCGGGCCTGGCCGTCTCGAACGTGGTTGGTAACGATGTACTTGAAATTGGTCGGCGTGCCGTATGCGCTGACTCCGCTGCCTTCGGCGTACACTGTGCGCACTGAATCTCGAGGGAGCCGATTGAATTCAATGTTGATCATCGGTTGCTCGAACCCCTTGGCTGGATTGCCGTGCTCGTCTATCAATTGGTAGCCGACTCGATAAAGACCCAGCTTCCGGTTTGTGCCGTTGCCGTCAACGCGGTCGAAGGCAGTGACCACGATTCGCACATCTCCCTTAAGCACCAACCGGCCACCGACTCTCTCAGAAAGCGGCGCGCCGTCAACGCGCACAATTTCGATTCCTTCAACAACCGGCGGCGTCGTGTCCTTGAGGTAAATGAACGGCAACTCGAGTGGATTGGCCTCTGCATTCCGTGGGCCGAGATTCAGATGCACGTGATACATTCGATTTACAGTACCTATGAAGTCGCCGACCTTAAACCTCGTACCACGTCGAACTCTCAGACTGACAACCTTTCCGTCGCTATCGGCGATCGGTTTGAATCTTTCGAGGGCTTGAATCTCGTCACGCGCGTTGCGGCCTACGCGAGTGTGGATGTAGCTCATCAAACCAACTTGAATTCCCTCCCCCGTTGTGCCGTAGTCCCAGGTCGCAACAGGCGAGCCGACCTTCTCGTCAAACACCGACAACACCGACTCCCCCTCATTGCCGCGAATGTCCAGCCCGCTGTGCAAGTGATCGAGCGCCACTCCGCCGGTGGCGCCTCTGGCTTCACCGATCACTCCAGTGATTTCGTGGGCTTGGTCTTGCGGGGCGAGAGGCCACGGAAAAACAGCGCTAACGCCAATCTGGGTAACGCTCAGATGGGGAACGACAGAATTGGAATTGCTGTCCCTCGCCTCCAGCAAAGGCTGTATGAACATCGACTTATCTGCCGGCGACGCTTGGACGGACCTTGAAACCGCCGGCTCAATCTCTCTGACAAAGTAGTTCTGCCCTTCGGCAACGAACAAGTTCCCTTCCCTGTCGATTGCGATACCGGAAGGGCCGCTTAGTCGCGCGCCCTCACCCAGGTCATCGGCGAAACCTGCGGCGCCTCCAGCGTAAGTCTCTGCCGAGCCGTCCGGAGCAATTCTGACCACGCGAGTCGCGTCAGTGACGAACAGGAATCCGTCGTGGGTTATGACGATGCCGATCGGATGTCTGATCCTCTGTCCCTGCGCGATGATAGTGGATACATCGCCTTGCGGCGTGATCTTACGAACCGCAGAGTTTCCGGTGTCGGCAACAAAGATGTTGCCTCGCTCATCGACCGCGACTCCGCTTGGAGTATTGAAAGCGGCGGTCGAGGCATTGCCGTCGGTGAATCCTGGCAAACCCGTGCCTGCAATCGTGACTACCTTTCCGTCGGAAGTGATTTCGCGGATGCGATCGTTGTAGGAGTCGGCCACGAACACGTTGCCACGCTTGTCGACCGCGACACCGATAGGCCCGTCGAACTCCGCTTCGATTGCCGCGCCATCTCTCTGTCCGACTGCGCCGCTGCCCGCCAGCGTTGTCACCTTGCCGTTGGCCGACAGCTTTCGAATCCGGTTGTTCGAAGCGTCGGCGATGATGATGGCGCCGCTCCTGTCGATGGCGATTCCCGACGGCGTGTTGAACTGAGCTTGCAACGCGTCTCCGTCCGCGAAGCCTTCGGTCGAGCCGGCGATTGTCTCAACCTTGCCGTCCGGTGTAAGTCGCCTGATTCGATTGCTTTGGCCACCGTCGGCAACAAACACGTTGCCGCGTTTGTCCACCGCCACGCCGAACGGGTCGCTGAAACTGGCAGAGTGCGCTGGCCCGTCTTCAACGCCGGGATGCCCCGCTCCCGCAATCGTCATCACCGAACCGATTGCTTCGCGCTTGGTTGGGATTTTCTTATTAACAATGAAATAAACAGTGACTGCCGCACCAGTCGGGAGGATCAGGATGAGGACGGCAATGAGAACTCTTCGCATCGAGAAAGCATCGGCTAGGTTGGGCGCCGCGCCCTTCGTTGTCTCAGCAGATAATCAAACGAAAAGCGATCGTCGTCGCGGGGAAGCATCAGCACAAACAGCACCAGGGCCAGTCGAGGAATTACATGAGTATGAAACTCGTAGAGCGGCTGCTTGAGAAGATGGCCAAAGGTAACGATTACCAGAACGCAGCCGAGAGCTACGAGCGCCGTAAGGTTCAGTGAAGTATTTGCGAGCATGGCCAAGGGGTCCGAGCTGAAAGACCTTCCATGCGCCGGCCATGAAGAATATAAATCCGAGAACTCCGCGGGCGAACAGGAGCGCCCACGCGCGATTTGAATTCGAGTTACGTTCAGATGTCTCCACGTGGGCGATCCTCTTGGGATTATACACTTATAGCTGAGAGTCAAGCCTTTGATTGTTCACTAGAGGATGGGGCTGCTCCCATGTCGTACAAATAAACGAATAGTCCGCCGGTCTCAAACTCATCGAGTCTAAGGCCGGAGTCATTGAGATGTCCCAAGAGCATCGCTCGCTCCGCCTCGTGTCTCTCAGTATAAATCAAGAAGATCGCCCAGACTCGACCGTGATATTTTAAGGAGTCGATGTCCGCAGTGATCTCGCGAGCTTCCTTGGCCCTCTTTCCTCGGACATAGCTGCTCTCGGTAAAGCCATATTTCTCTGCGTAGTACCAATACTCCTGCAAGGCCGAATAGAAGACATAAATCTTGTCGCCAGGCTGCCAATGCTCTCGGATATGGCTCAACAACAGCTTTATGTCCTCCCGAGAATCTTGTCTTATAGCTGTGTGAATGGCATTGACAGTTGGGCCAAGAAGCAGAGCAAATACGATAGCAACTCCTGCTAACCGGGCCTTGGAAAATAGATGACCGATGCCAATCGAAACAAACACGATGATAGACGGCGCCGCAAATAATAAGAGTCTGTCAATAAAAGGGTACTTATGAAGAGCCGACGCTGCCAGCGCAAACGGTATGGGAGATAAGAGCAAGAACAGAAACCTATCTCTCCTGACGAATGCCGACCAGCATCCTGTCAGAAAGATAATCGCTGCCATCACTGGCAGCGTGAACCCGGTTGCATTCTGAAAAATCTGACCAAACGCGCGAACAAACCAAAATGCTTCTGACACGGAGCCTATCACGAATGGCATGAACGCCTGCTGTGAACTCCAATAATCCAAAAGAAACTCGGAGCGCAGAGACGGGCGTAGGCTAACAACGTAACAGCCGATAAAACTCGCCGCCCACATCAGCGCGACTATTGAAAAACCTGCCGCGTTTGTCCAGTGTTTTCTTAAGACATTGCGCAGAATTAGAATCGTTCCGACACCTGCCAAGATAAAGACGGCAGGATGCGAAAACCAAATGGCGGTCGCGCCGAGCATTCCGAACGTTACAAACTGTCTTACCGTTACTCTTTCGCACCACAGCTTTATGGAAAAAAGCATCAGCATCAGAGCTACAGCAACATCGCCTGAATACTGTTTGGCCTCCGCCGAGTAATAGACCAATTTTCCAGCAACAGAAAAAAGAAAGATGGCAACCAACGCGGCTGAGGGACGAAGATATAACCTTGCAAAGCGGAAGAAAAGCAACAACGACAGCAGTCCAGCCAGAAGCGGCAGCAGTCGCAACGAGTACTCGTTGTCGCCAAGGAGCTGAATCGCCAATCTCTCAAGGAACAAGAATCCGATGGGAGCCGTCTGGTCATAGCTTAGCGGCTTCAACAAGCCCACGTATGACCGCTCCTCAATGTTGCGCGTCAGCTCGATCTCGTCATTCCACAGTCCGCGGTCATGAGCGTACGATAAAAGGCGCAGCAACACGCCAAGGCACACCGCACTCAATGACAGCGCTTTTAAGATTGATTCGCGATCTACGCTATCAACAAATCTCTTGAAGCGTGTAAGCGACTGGAAAAACATTTTCGGCTGGCCGAAAAGAGTTTACTTGGGGCATATCGACGGCGGTTGCCGCTCACGATGAAAGTCGACTGATGTGAACGAAGTAACGAACAAACATCTTCATTCCTCCTGAAGCCATTCCCCAATCGAAGTTTTCATTCTTCGCGTGATAGCCATGCTCGGGCAGTGATAACCCGAGAAACACTATCGGCGCTTTCAAATGTTTCTTCATCGTGACTACCGCGCCGATAGATCCGCCTTCGCGGGTAAAGGCAGGCTCGCGTCCAAATGCGAACTTCGTCGCTTCGGCTGCCGCGTCGGCGTATGCGCCATCGAATTCGCCGATGTAAGGCTCGAGCGCGGAAATAAACTCGACTTTCACATCTGGATTCTTCTGTCGAACGAAATCGCGGATGAGCTTGAAAACTTTCTTGGGCTTCTGATCGGGAACCAATCGGCAACTGATCTTTGCCTGCGCGCGATAAGGCACAATCGTTTTCACGCCGGGTCCTTGATAGCCGCCCGTGATCCCGTGCACCTCGAATGTGGGCTGCGCCATAATCGCTTTCAGCACCCGCGCGGCGTCTTCGAAGCGAAGCTTTTTCAGCTCGTGCGCCGCCTTGAACTTCGCCGTTGTGAAACCGGAGTCGAGAAAGCTCTTGACTTCTTTCTTGGTAGCGGGCCGAACGTCGTCGTAAAAACCCTTGATCTTAACGCGTCCGGTGTCGGCGTCGTAGCACTCGGAGATGACTTTGCAAATCTCACCGACCGGGTTGCGAGCGGGCCCACCAGTCAGGCCTGAGTGCACGTCCTTGGCGCCGGTCTCCAGCGTCATCGTAAGCATCATCGCTCCGCGCAGACCGTAAGGTATCGCGGGCCGATTGCGCGAAATCCAGATCGTGTCGCTGACGAGAATTGAATCGGTGCGCAATTCTGGGAGCTTGTTCTTGATGAAGTGTTCGAAGTTCGGGCTGCCGATTTCTTCTTCAAGCTCCCAAATGAAGTTGATGTTGAGCGGGACCTGATTCTCAGCCGCGTATCGCGCCGCCATCATCGCTGAAAGCGCCGGCCCTTTGTCGTCCGTAGTGCCGCGGCCCTCGTAGCGGTCGCCGTCCTTGAAGAAGGTGAACGGCGCTTTGTGCCACTCTTCGGCATCGGCTGGCTGAACGTCTATGTGATTGTAGATTGTAAGCGTCCGATCACTTGCGCCCGCTTCAATCCGACCCAGCACGACTGGATTGCCGGGCGTCTCAACAACTTCCGCGTGCGCCCCGATCGATTCAAGATACCCGCGAACAAGCTCGGCGCCTCGACGGCAATCTTGTTTCCGTTCCGGGTCCATGCTGATGGTCGGAACTTCGACTATCTCGGCCAGCTTGTCTTCGAATTCTGCGCGTGAGGCGTTTATGTAAGAGTCGAGGCCGTCGTACAGCTTCGGATTCTCAGACATTCTGTTGTGTGGACTCTCCTGTTTGGATTTGCCCCCGGATTATGAGGACGTGGCTTCGGCACTGTCAAGATAGTTGGTGGGATTCTGAGCAATGATCGAGTTCGCGTTTGTGTAGGCTGAGTGCCACCAAGTCACCAAGCCACGAAGAATCACAAAGGTTTCCTTTCGAGCCTTCGAGTCTTGTGGTGGACAATTCCATCCGAGAAGCAACACTCTATTACACCACTACCCTTCAACTCGTTAGCTTTACGGTGTAGTATGTTGTTGTGTAGAATTTCCAGTTTTGGAAACAACGAGCTAAGATTGAATCAATGTGACATGAGGGCGGTCCAACTCGACCCTCTCTCATAACAGGACAAAGCAATCATGGAATCAACAGCTATCCTCGACAACGTCGAAGACCGACACATCGAAGAGTTAGAGACCGTGACCATACGGTTTGCCGGTGACTCGGGCGACGGAATGCAGCTCACCGGAACACAGTTCACAAACACCACAGCGGTTGTCGGCAACGATATCTCAACGCTGCCCGACTTTCCCGCCGAGATCCGCGCACCGGCAGGATCGTTGCCGGGCGTGTCGGGGTTTCAGCTCAACTTCTCAAATCACGACATCCGCACTCCTGGGGACGAGCCGAACGTGCTGGTCGCGATGAATCCGGCGGCGTTGAAGGTAAACCTCGACGATCTCGAGCCGGGCGGGATTCTGATCGTCAACACAGATGCCTTCAATGAGAACAACCTGAAGAAGGCCGGTTACGCTACGAACCCGCTCGAAGACGGAACCTTGAGCGGCTATCGGCTATTCAAGCTGCCGATCACGACGCTCAATCGCGCCGCGCTCCGGGACGCGGTCAAGCTTCCGTCCAAGGAGATAGATCGCTGCAAGAACTTCTGGGCGCTCGGATTGATGTACTGGCTTTATGATCGACCTTTGGAGCCGACTCAAAAGTCTATCGGGTGCGCCGCGCCGCAATTGCTCCAGGCAAATATCGGAACATCACGGGTAATGAAGCGACGGCCCTGGGATTCGTCGCGGCGTCGGTGCTCGCCAGTCGCCCGTTGTATTACGCCAGCTATCCGATCACGCCGGCCTCCGACATCTTGCACGCGCTTGCGGTTCACAAGAACTTCGGAGTTAAAACCTTCCAGGCCGAAGATGAAATCGCTGCGGTGTGCGCTGCGATCGGCGCGTCGTTCGCCGGTCAGCTCGGGCTAACAGGCACGAGCGGCCCGGGCTTGGCGTTGAAGAGCGAAGCTATAGGGCTCGCGGTTATGACCGAGCTTCCCTTGGTCGTGATCGATGTGCAGCGCGGCGGACCATCCACGGGACTGCCCACCAAGACCGAGCAAGCCGATTTGCTCCAGTCGATGTTCGGCAGAAACGGCGAATGCCCGGTTGCGATAGTCGCGCCGGCCACGCCCGCCGATTGTTTCCACATGGCTGTTGAAGCCTTCCGCATTGCGACAAAGCACATGCTGCCGGTGATTTATCTCTCGGACGGTTATCTGGGGAACGGCGCCGAACCGTGGCTGCTGCCAAAGATGGAAGAGCTGCCAAAGTTCGAGGTCAAATTCGCGACAAACAGCGACGGATTCCTCCCTTACAATCGCGATCCTGAGACGCTGGCGCGCGCGTGGGCAATTCCCGGAACGCCAGGTCTGGAGCATCGCATTGGCGGACTCGAGAAGGAAGACATAACGGGTAATGTCTCTTATGATCCTGAGAATCACATGCACATGGTCTTGACCCGCGCTGAGAAAGTTGCGCGGATCGCCGACGACATACCCGATATAGAAGTGTTTGGAGAGGCGGAAGGCCGCTTGCTGGTGGTTGGCTGGGGCTCGACCTACGGGGCGATCACGTCGGCAGTCGAAGAGATGCAGCATCGCGGAAAGTCTGTTTCGAGCATCCATCTGCGTTATCTGAATCCTTTTCCGAGCAATCTGGGCGAGCTTCTTGGCCGATTTGATCGGGTGTTGGTGCCGGAACTCAATCTGGGCCAGCTTGCGATGCTGTTGCGAGCGCGTTATTTAGTTCCAGCGGTCTCCTTTGCAAAGGTGAAAGGCAAGCCGTTCAAGATCAGCGAGCTGACTGAGAGGATTGAGCAGTTATACGAGGATTGAAGATTTATGAGTACTAATATGAACGTTCCCGGCAACGGCGGCAACGGACAGCAGCCGCCAGTCAAGCTGACTCGAAAAGACTTCGTCTCGGACCAGGAGGTACGATGGTGTCCGGGATGCGGCGACTACTCGATACTCGCGCAAATCCAAAAGGTCATGCCGGAACTCGGCATCACGCGCGAGAACACCGTGTTCGTTTCGGGCATCGGCTGCTCGAGCCGGTTCCCGTACTACATGAACACCTACGGGTTTCACACTATTCATGGGCGCGCGCCTGCGGTTGCCACCGGCATCAAGACCGCGAATCCTGAGCTGTCCGTGTGGGTCATTACCGGAGACGGGGACGCGTTGTCGATCGGCGGCAATCACCTGATTCACGCAATGCGCCGCAATCTGGATATCAATATCATTTTGTTCAACAACCGAATCTATGGCTTGACCAAGGGCCAATACTCACCCACCTCAGAGTTCGGCAAGAAAACGAAGTCCACGCCCTACGGAGTTATTGACTATCCGCTGAATCCGCTCTCGGTAGCTCTCGCGGCAGAAGCGACGTTTGTCGCGCGGTCGGTCGATACTTTCACATCGCATCTTCAAATGGTCGTCGAGCGCGCGATGCATCACAAAGGAGTTTCGTTCGTCGAGGTCTATCAGAACTGTAACATCTTCAACGACCACGCATTCGATATGTTCACCGAACGCGGCGTAAGAGACGACGCGATGATCGAGCTCGAGCACGGCAAGCCGCTGTTGTTCGGCAAGGAGCACAATCGCGGGGTGCGCATGCGAAGCGATATGCATCTGGAAGTTGTCGATCTTGCGGGCGGCGTCAGCGAATCCGATTTGATCGTCCACAACGAAAAAGCGCCCGACTCCTATCTGGCTTACATGCTGGCGCGGATGGAGTACCCCGAATATCCCGTTCCGATTGGCGTTTTCCGCGATGTCACTAAAGCTACCTATGAAGAGTTGCTTGCCGGACAGATCAAAGCGGCAACCGAGAAGATGGGGCCGGGAAACCTTGAGAAGCTGATCAACAGCGGCGACACCTGGGTGATCGAGTGAAATTAATACTGGATTCCCCAAACGGGTCGTTGTATATTCTTCGCGCCGCTTTTGTCGGCATCAGATTTTCAAGGAGCGAAGTAGTTTAAGGAGCGAGGTAGTTTAATGAGACCTAATTCTTTGCGCGCTCTCCTCGTTCTGCTATTTGTGTGCGCCTCGGCTCTTGTGGTACGTGGCGACGACGCGAGCCGAATCATATCTTCCAGCGAAATCGGAAAAGAAGTACGCCAGTGGGAGGTGACCGGCCCATGGGGCGGGGACGTTCGCGCGCTCATTGCTTCGCCGGCTGATTCAAACTTGCTTTATCTTGGCACCGCCGACGGGCAGATCTTCCGTTCGAATGATGGCGCCAGCACCTGGCAGCGCCTCAAGCCCGGACTTGAACGCCGCGGGTTGTCGGTCGATCACATAATCATCGATCCGCGCAATACAAGTATCATTTACGCCGGCGCTTGGGCTGTCGCGCGCGACGAACAAGGCGGCGTGTTCAAGAGTGAAGACGGTGGACAACATTGGAAGCTGCTCGATGCAACTAAGGGTCTGTCGGTTCGGTCCCTGGCGCTCGCTCCATCAGACTCAAACCTCTTGATCGCAGGCAGCGCGAACGACGATCCCAAGCTCAATGGTGTGTTTCGCTCCCTGGCACTTGCCTTGGAAAACTACCGACGGCGGCGCGAGCTGGAAACAGACCGGCTACAAGTCGATCGGTATGTTGGATGACTCGGATATATTTGGCATCACTGTAAGCTCGAATACTCCCGATGTGGTCTATATCAACGCCTGCAGCGGAATCTATCGCTCGGCGTCGGCAGGCGAGAAGTGGTTCAAGATTCCCGGCATTCCTTTCAGCGCGCGGCGAACTTATAAGTTGTTAGTACACCCGTCAAATCCCAAGATCATCTTCGCCGGGACGAGCGAGGGTCTGTGGCGATCTAAAGACGACGGCAAACGCTGGATGCTACTCACATCCAAGTCGCTGGTCATTCGTTCGATCGTTGTCACCGCCGACAAACCAACCCGCGTGTTGATCGCTACGGATGCCGTAGGCGTGCGCGTATCGGAGAACCTCGGAGACGACTTCACCGACGCCAACGCCGGCTTCACCAACCGTCACGTGCTGGCGATTTTGCCCGACGCAACCGAGCGCGGCCGCCTGCTGGCTAGCGTGTTCCACGACGGATCGGGCGGCAGCGTCTTCTCGTCAATCGACGGCGGACAGTCGTGGCAGTCCTCTTCCAGCGGGCTGGGTGGGCATGACGTCTTCTGTTTTTATCAAATGCCCGACAACTCCAACACAATTTATGCGGGCACAAACAACGGCGTCTATCGATCGAACGATCGAGGCGCAACATGGGCCCTGTTTGGAGTCGAGCAAGTCAAGAAGGTCGAAAAACAACCCGCGCGAACCACGCGCACGAGAAGGCGCGCCAGCGCAGGCGAGCCCGCAACCTCTGTAGGCCGATTTGAAACCGTCGCGATCTCAAAGCGAACGCCGCAGAAATCGAGAAAGCCCGTTCAGAAACGACCCGTCAAGAAAGCTCAGCCCAAGGAAATGCCGGCCGCACCGAGTTCAGCGCAGTTGACTAAGGAAGTCGACGAAATAACCAGCTTTGTCGACAACGAAGGACACCTCACGCTTTTGGCCGCTACGATGGACGGTCTCTACCGAACAACCAACGAAGCGCGAGGCTGGGAACGCGTAACCATCGATGGCTATGAAGCGAACGGCCGTGTGTACTCGGTGTCCACTCACAAAGACACGCCCAGAAAGATATTCGCAGGAACCAAACAGGGTCTGTTTATGTCGCTCGACGGTGGAGTTAGCTGGCAACATGTCGAGCGCGGTCCCGGCGACATTTCGGTGAAGTCGATAGCTCAGGACCCTCGCGATGCGCAGTTGGTAATCGTCGGCACCAATCAGTATATCTTTCGCTCGACCAACGGCGGTCGCACCTGGGTTAGAAGAGGAGGCGGCCTGCCGTCGGGCGATTTCACTTCGGTGGTAATCAATCCAACCAATGCAGACGAAGTGATGGCGTGCGAATATTCTCACGGCGGAGTCTATCGCTCGACGGACAAGGGCTACATCTGGGAGCGTATCGACGTCGAGCTTCCATCTAATCGAGTGTGGACTCTGACGTTCGATCCATTCGAGCGTGATCGCGCGTACCTCGGAAGCTTCTCGAGCGGAGTCTACGTCTTCACTATCCAGAATCGAGCAGTCAACACCGGGCAAAAGTAAGGCATGTCGGGGCGGCCCTCCGTCGCCGCCCCTCCCTTCAAAGCCTGTCCATAAGCAAGAGGGGCGGCCACGGAGGGCCGCCCCTACTGCATAAACGCATTATGAAAATCCACGAATACCAAGGTAAACAACTTCTCGCGAAGTACGGCGTCACCGTCCCGCGGGGCGTCGTCGTCAATCACGAAGATCAGGTTGCCACCTCGGTCGACCAGCTCGGCCTCCCGGTCGTCGTCAAAGCTCAGATTCACGCCGGGGGGCGCGGCAAAGGCGGCGGCGTCAAGCTCGCGCGCTCGCTCGAGGACGCCATCGATATCACCAGAAAGATGATCGGGATGAAACTGGTCACTCATCAGACCGGTCCCGAAGGTCGCGAGGTCCGCACCGTACTGATCGAAGAAGCCCTCAGGATCAAACAGGAGTTCTATCTAGGCGTCGTGTTGGATCGCGCAGTCTCGCGATTGGTATTCATGGCCTCAGCAGCGGGCGGTATGGAAATTGAAGAGGTCGCGGCGCGTGAGCCGGAAAAGATTCTAAAGGAAGTGATCGACCCTGGTGTTGGGCTTCAAGCGTTTCAGGCGCGGAAGCTCGCGTTCGGCATCGGCCTTCCAAAGGAAACCATCAACAAGGCGGTGAAATTCATGACCGCGCTGTATCGAGCTTATGTCGATCTCGACGCGTCGCTCGCCGAGATCAACCCCTTTCTGCTCACCGAGGACGGCGAGTTATATGCGCTCGACGCCAAGCTCAACTTCGACGACAACGCGCTCTTCCGGCACAAGGAATATGCTGAGCTTCGCGATCTCAACGAAGAAGATCCGCTCGAGATTGAAGCGTCGAAGCACGATTTGAATTATATAAAGCTGGACGGCAACATCGGCTGCATGGTTAACGGCGCGGGGCTGGCGATGGCAACGATGGACATCATCAAGCTTGCGGGCGGCGAGCCGGCTAACTTCTTGGACGTAGGCGGTGGCGCCTCTCAGGAGCGAGTTGAGAACGCGTTTCGAATTCTTCTTTCGGACAAGAACGTCCGCGCCGTCTTGATTAACATCTTCGGCGGAATCGTACGGACGGACATGGTTGCCGCGGGAGTGGTCGAAGCCGCTCGCAAGATCGGAGTCAAAGTTCCGGTGGTAGTGCGCCTGGAAGGAACGAATGTAGAGAAGGGTCGCGAGGTCATCGAGCAATCGGGTCTCGGCTTCGTCGCGGCTTCAGGGATGAAGGACGCTGCAGAGAAGGTTGTCGCGCTCGCCGCTTAATCCGTCTGAATCCCTTAAACCCCCGTCATCCGTGGTCCATATTTCTTTCTGACCGCCAGCGGACCAACCCCACAACTACAAACAACACGAACGGGACCGAGTTCATCATCGGCACTACTGAACTGTGGGTTAGACCGAAATGGGCAAGGGCGATAAACGCCCAAAAGATCGTCATCGCCCAATGAAAAGCCTTGCTCCGCTCGTAATGCCTGATGAACCAGAAGGTGATCAGGCCGGCGAATATCATCAGCGCCCCGAACTCTTGAGTTATGTGCAGGGCATTCGGATTACCATCGGTGAACTTAACGCCGAAGCTCTGCACCGCATCAGGCAGCAGACCTGTGCGTAGCAGCGAAACGGTTACACCGATGACAAGCAGGCTGACGCCGACTAAACCGTACAGGATTTTCGCAATTGCTCTGATTTTCATTACCTAATGCCCTTTCGCCACGAAGAACTCAAAATCACAAAGCCAGGCTTCGTGCTTCTTCGTGCCTTGGTCTCTTTGTGGCGGTGCGTCTCAATCCCGATACGACGCGTCGATCCTGTCCAACTTCCTCAAAAGTCCCGGCCAAACCAGATCGGCGCCCAGCCCCCTTGTTACCACTTTCACTTGCGCCTCGATGCCTTTCAGGATCGGCGTCGCAATTTCGATAAGCTCTCCGCCCCCGGCCTGTGCCATTAACTGGATCTCGCACGCGCGTTCGAGCAGATACATGCTTAAAAACGCATCGGCCGCGTTATTCCCGATCGTCAGCAGACCGTGGTTGCGCAACATCAGATTCCTCTTATCCCCAAGGTCGTCAACCAACCGCGGCTTCTCGTCTTCATTGAGCGCGAGCCCTTCGTAGTCGTGATAAGCGATCGACGCGAGCGCCAACAGCGACTGCTGCGAGATCGGAAGCAGCCCTTGCTTCTGAGCTGACACCGCCACGCCGTGCCGCGTATGCAAATGCATCACACACAGCGCGTCCTCTCGCGCCGCGTGCACCGCGCTGTGAATCGTAAACCCCGCCGGGTTGATCTCATAAGCGCTGTCCATCACCTTCTTGCCATCTAGATCGATCTTGACCAGACTCGACGCGGTGATCTCATCAAACATCATACCGTAGGGATTGATCAAGAAATGATGCTCCGGGCCGGGCACTCGCGCGGAGATGTGAGTGAAGATCAGTTCATCCCACGCGTAAAGCGCGGTCAATCGATAAGCCGCAGCCAGATCTACTCGGGCTTGCCACTCTTCGGAGGAAACTACTTCACGAACTGGTGCTGTTCTTGCTTGCATGTTGGTTCTCGCGACTCCTTGCTTTTGGGTTAGAGTTCACTCCTCGACCGCCAAACTAATGACGACGTATAGCGCCGAGCAATAGGAGAATGTCACGGATGCGCCGCGCGGGGCAAGCTGTAGTGAACGAGGTAACGCCAACCCCTGCCGCGATACCGATGATGCCCGAAACAATCGTTGTACACCGTCATCTGCTAATTGTTGTGACACCGCTTTCCCATTTCATTGGGGAGTTTCTCGTTGTAGAAGAAGATGTATTGCTTGATCCAGTTGACGTATGCTTGCTCGCTCACAAGCGCAAAAGTCTCTCACCTGGTCGAGGAGTCTTCGCGCGCTTGCTTATGATCTGACCCCGACGTATAGTTGCGCCCGCAAACGGAGCGTGCGATGCAAACCCCCGTCTCACGTCTAGCACCCTACGGCAAGGCGCAGGCGCCGCTGGCTGCCGCGCCTAAACCGAAACTCCTCGATCAGGTGCGGCAGGCGATTCGCGCCTTTCACTACAGTAAGCGAACCGAAAAGACCTACGTCGATTGGATCAAGCGTTTCATCTTTTTTCATGGAAAGCGTCATCCGCTGGAGATGGACGAGCCGGAGATCAACCACTTCTTGACCGACCTTGCAGTCAACAAGAAGGTCAGCGCGTCCACACAGAATCAGGCCTTGAGCGCAATCTTGTTCTTGTATCAGCACGTCCTGGAGAAAGAACTGCAGTGGATCAACCCCGCCGTCCGGGCTAAGAAACCAAAGCGGCTCCCGGTTGTGTTGAACCACGAGGAGGTGAAGTCGATTCTCGACTTGATGGACGGCGCGCCCAAGCTCGTTGCAATGTTGCTGTACGGCTCCGGACTTCGGCTCGGCGAAGGCTTAGGACTCCGATTCAAAGACATCAATTTCACGACGAACGAGATTCTGGTTCGCGATGGCAAGGGCCAGAAGGATCGGATCACTCTCCTGCCCGATTCCGTCAAAGAGCCTTTACTTACGCACCTGAGGAATGTTTATAGGCTGCATCAAAAAGACTCGCGTGAAGGCTTCGGCCGAGTCGCGCTACCTTCGCGTTGGCCAGGAAGTATCCCAATGCCGATCGCGAGTGGGGTTGGCAGTGGGCATTTCCCGCGCCGACTCGTTATTTCGACAAAGAAGCAAAGATCGAGCGTCGACATCATCTTCACGAGACAGTGGTGCAGAAGGCGATGAGGCAAGCGGTTCTTCAAGCGCGAATCGGCAAGCCGGCCACGCCGCATACACTACGGCATTCTTTCGCCACGCGCTTGCTACAGGCCGGCTATGACATTCGGACTATTCAGGAGCTGATGGGACACGCGGATTTGAATACGACGATGATTTACACTCATGTACTGAATCGTGGAGGCCGCGGCGTTCGCAGCCCGGTTGACGATCTTTGATCCTCTGTGGCGGGACTATTCCGACCATGCGGAGTGCGATGCTTCTGTATAACACTCCGAGAGTTTACCTTAGCCCAAAGGTGCTAAAGGGTTGGACGGGTGGAGAGAACGAGACGAAGATTCGGCATAATCGCATTGGGTTATGCAGAAAGCCGGTTTATACAGTTTTCTGTATAATTCATGTTGGGCGGCTTCGGTTGGAGCCACTTTGCTAGAACATGCTGAGCAAAAAAGTCCTCCAATTCATTCTCTTAACATTCCTGATCAGTTGGTCAGTAGCCCTGGCCGCCTACCTGCTCCACATAACCTACGGCTCAATCCTGTTCTTCGTCATCATCGCAGTCTGTTATATGCCCGCACCCGCG
>WNGG01006848.1_pt1 | contig 27218 bp, 23 predicted proteins | sample 5400661 | NCBI WGS metagenome assembly WNGG01 (sample SAMN13153372, study PRJNA577476) | soil metagenome | isolation source: 100 cm soil or saprolite under Garry oak tree replicate 1 | place: USA:California | collected 2016-06-15
CAGCTACCTGGTATTCGTTCTTACGCCCGCCGGCCAGGGAGTTCCATCCCTGCCAGGCTCTCTACGTCTTCCCACACTCTCCTGGGGACCACTTGCGAATATTCCTTTCCTGGGGTACGTCCTCTTTCAGCAGAATATTATCTTTTACATTGCCTTGCTGATCCTGCTTGGCACTCAATTTCTCCTTTTCCGTACAAACATTGGCCTGCGTATCCGTGCAGTAGGTGAACACCCACAGGCGGCAGATACTGCCGGCGTGAATGTCCAATTACTGCGTTATATGTGCGTTCTCAGCAGTGGACTACTCTCAGGACTGGCAGGTGCATACCTGGCACTGGGTGTTGCCGGAATATTCAACCCGGGTATGACGAATGGTAGGGGTTTTATTGCCCTGGCTGCCATGATCTTCGGCAAATATACTCCGTTGGGGGCTGCTCTTGCCTGCCTCATATTCGGACTGGGCGATGGACTGAGCATCCCCTTGCAAGATCTGAGTAGTTCTCCCAATCTGTCGAATCTGCTCTATACCTTGCCCTACCTGTTTACGTTGATTGCCCTGGTAGGTCTTGTGGGTCGCACGACGCCCCCCGCCGCTGATGGCATTCCCTACGAGCCAGGATCAGAATAAATTGTTGGGGCGCGATAAATCGCGCCCCAAGGAGGATTATCTATGCAGGAAAGTACAGCACTGATTCAAACTGAAGAGCCGCCCTCTCCATATGCTGTAGAGATGCGCGAGATCTGCAAATCCTGGCCTGGTGTGATTGCCAACGACCATGTCAACCTCAAAGTGCGTAAAGGCGAGATACACGCGCTGGTTGGAGAGAATGGCGCTGGTAAGACTACCTTGATGAACATCCTCTATGGCCTGATTCATCCAGATAGCGGCGAAATCTACATCAACGGAGAGCACGTTCACATCACCGGCCCACGTGATGCTATTCGCTTGAAGATAGGTATGGTGCATCAACACTTTATGCTGATCCCTCCCTTGACTGTAGCCGAAAATATCGTGCTGGGGCATGAGCCTGGAAATATTCGCTCTGTCTATGACGTGAGAAAGGCGCGAGACGTCATTCTCAAATTGAGCAAGCAATATGGTCTGCCGATAGATCCCGATGTTCGTGTTGAAAAGCTCTCGGTGGGCTTCCAGCAACGTGTCGAAATCCTCAAAATGCTCTATCGTGCAGCAGACATCCTGATTATGGATGAACCGACTGCCGTCCTGACACCCCAGGAAACATTTGAACTCTTTAGCGTCTTGCGCGGCCTCGTTACGCAGGGCAAGACTGTTATCTTCATCACGCACAAACTACGCGAAGTGCTGGAGGTCTCCGACAACATCACGGTATTGCGCCGTGGCAAGAATGCAGGTGAACTGGTGACTAGCCAGACGAATCAGGCTGAAATAGCAAGATCGATGGTCGGACGCGAGGTGTTGTTGCGTGTGAACAAGACACCAGCCCATCCTGGCCCTATTGCCTTACATGTGGAAAATGTGCATGCACTGTCAGACCGCGGCCTTGAGGTATTGCATGGCGTGAGCTTTGATGTACATGCGGGAGAGATTTTCGGCATCGCAGGTGTAGAGGGCAACGGTCAATCTGAACTTGTCGAGGTGATCACAGGCATGCGTAAGATCACGAACGGGAAGGTCACCATTACCCAGGTCAAGGATAGGCAGGCTGGCGAGACTCGAGACATTACAACTATGGATGCGAGTGAAGAGCGCAGATTTGGCATAGCGCACATCCCAGAAGATCGCCGTGGCCGCGGGCTTGTACTCACGGATTCTATCGAAGATAACACCATCTTAGGACGGCAGCATTGGCCGCAATTCTCATGGAGAGGCTTCGTACTGTTACTGCGCAACATCCTTAACTGGGCGAAGAGACTCATTACGGAGTTCGATGTTCGTACCACCTCCGTCGAAGCTCCAGTCCGTTCCCTGTCGGGAGGCAATCAACAAAAACTCATCATTGCACGTGAGTTTGCTTCTGACCCCCTGGTTCTGATCGCAGCACAACCTACGCGTGGTGTCGACATCGGAGCCATCGAGTTCATCCATCGTCGCATCATCGAGCAACGCGACGCTGGCAAAGCTGTGCTTCTGGTCTCAGCCGAGTTGGAAGAGATCCGCTCTCTCTCTGATCGTATCGCAGTGATGTACGAAGGTAAGATTGTCGATATCGTCTCTCCAGAGGCAAGCGAGGAGCAATTGGGCATTTTGATGACTGGCGGTCATGCGGAGGAACAGAGGCAGATCGAGGAAGATAGAAGTTCAGCATTGGTTGAGAAACCAGTAGATATAGGCCCATCACTAATTGATGAACCAGAAGGCACAGACACATCCGCGTAGGGGTACCCCTACGCGGATGTGCCACTAGACCTACACTCTCAACCCCAAAACCTTCGTCAAACGCAAAATCTCTGCTCCCGTGTTGACATCATGGTTAGCTATTACAGTCTCAGCTGCTTGCCGCAATAGCAACAATGCCTCCGGCGTATTCAGATCATTCTCCATCGCAGCTTTGAAACGCCCATGCAGCACTGTATCCTCTCCGTCGGTCTGCTCACCAACAATAGTGCGTACCTGCTGGAACAGTCCCACCGTCTCCATCGCAACCTCCAGGTCTTCGGAGAAACACTCCCAGGGATAGCGATAATGATGATTGAGCAGCGTCACGCGAATCGCATCTGCACTATAGGTTTTGAGCAGGTCGCTCACCAGTGTCAGGTTTCCCAACGATTTGCTCATCTTCTCGCCATCCTGGTGAACCATCCCGGTGTGCATCCAGAAGCGTGAGAAGGGAGCTTTCCCTGTGAAGTGTTCGGACTGCGCAATCTCACAGGTATGGTGAGGGAACGCCAGGTCTGCACCACCTCCATGAATATCCAGCTGATGACCAAGATAGCGCATCGCCATCGCACTACACTCAATATGCCAGCCAGGTCGCCCCGGTCCCCAGGGACTGGGCCAGGCAGGCTCACCGGGAACCTGCGCCTGCCAGAGCACAAAATCGAGCGCATCCTTCTTACGTGGATCGTCCGGGTGGTTCCCGCGTTCGTTCGCAATTGTGAGCATTGCTTTGTAATCGTTCAGTCCAATCGCACGAGCCAGCGTACCAAAATCTGGGTCCTGGCAGACGCTGTAGTAGACACTTCCGCCACTCTCGTATGCAAAACCTTTCTCAAGCAAAACCTGGATAATCTCGATCATTGTGGGAGTCTCTTCGGTCGCATGAGCATACACATTTGGACGGTGCACATTCAATGCATCCATATCGTTCAGATAGCGCTCGGTCTCTCGTCTCCCCAATTCATCCCATGCTATCCCCAGCTCTCGTGCCTTGCGTAGAATGTCATCATCGATATCCGTCACATTTTGCACATAGTTTATCGTATACCCGAGAAACTCCAGGTAGCGCATCAGCGTATCGAACGAAACATAGGTAAAAGCATGCCCTAAATGAGTTGTGTCATAGGGAGTGATTCCGCAGACATAGATGCGTACTAGATTGTCTCGCGGGGTAAACGTTTCAAGGGATTGCGTGAGAGTGTTAAAGAGTTTCATTTGTCTTCTCCAAGACCGAACAAACGAACAGCATTTGCGGTCGTGACTTCATGGCACCCACAAGGGATGCCACTACTAACCAACGAGACCGAACAAACGAACAGCATTTGCGGTCGTGACCTGAGCGATCTCCTCCAGGGTCATGCCACGAATCTCAGCCAGCTTTTGAGCAACATGCTTGACAAAAAGTGGTTCATTGCGCCTTGCCCGTAACGGCTGTGGCACCAGGTACGGGCTATCTGTCTCGACCAGCACACGATCCAGGGGAACCATACGCGCCACTTCCGGCAGCGCATTCCCCTGCCGGGTCAGTGGCCCCCCGAACGAGAGCATAAAGCCATCGAAAGCCAGGCACTCTTCGGCCTGGGCAACATTCCCAGAGAAACAGTGAAAGACCCCTCGTAATCCCTGACCATGAGCACGTAGCAACTCGATTACATCATCGTGCGAGTCGCGTACATGGATAATACAGGGCAGATCACACTCGCGAGCAAGCTGCAGGTGGGCACAAAAGACAGCGCGTTGCACATCGCGTGGGGAAAGCATACGAAAATAATCCAGCCCAAACTCGCCAATTGCCACAACTCCGGGTTCCTTTGCCATCTGTCGATACTGCATCTCTACCTCATCAGTGTATGTACTGGCATCATGCGGATGTGTCCCCACACTGGCGAAGACAACCCCCGAATGCGCTTTCGACAATGCCACAGCAAACCGGCTTGAGGCAAGATCACAGCCCGGGTCAACGATGCGGGTGACTCTCCCTTCAAAGGCAGCCTGAATGACGGCTTCGCGGTCGTTATGAAATCGAGAGGTATCAATGTGGGCATGGCTATCGACGAGCAAGCAGAGTGTCCTTTCCAATAGAAAAAAAGGAGGCTATGAGGTATCGCCTCGTTCCTTTCGTTACTTCATTTAGTATAGTCAACGATGTGAAGGCATGTCAAATTGCAACTAGAGGTTGAGGCTCCATCCAGAATCGGGGTCGGATCACTAACTGCCTTGGGGAAGCGGAACCATGATTGGGTAGGGGCATGGGGGGAGACAAAAATCTGTCAGGGAGAGTGCATCATGCTCCCTGCCACACCCGAACCGTCTGATCTGAGCTTGCTGAGGCAACATCAGTTCCATCAGGCGACCACCGCACAGCACTTATACCACCGGAATGACCGGTATATGTGAGAAAGCGATTTCCAGAGGTGTCCCACACCTGTGCGGTGTTATCATTGCTCCCAGAGGCAAGGCGGGAAGAAGACCAGGAAACCGTGGTTACACTGCTGGAATGCCCTGTATATGTGAAGATGTTACCTCCGCTGGTAGCATCCCAGACCTGGACTGTGTGATCGTCGCTTGCTGAGGCAAGGCGTGAGCTATCGGACGACCAGGCTACGGTCCATACACGGGCTGTATGACCGCTATAAGTGAAGATAAGATTTCCACTAGCATCCCGAACCTGGACGGTGCTGTCATCACCGGCAGAAGCGATAAATTGTCCATCGGGAGACCATGCCACCGTACGCACCGGACCTGAATGGTTATAGCTGAAGACTTTGCTTCCTGTTGAAGCATTCCAGACCTGCGCTGTATTATCAAGACCGCCAGATACAATGAATTGCCCATCAGGTGACCATGCGACAGCATATACCGATTTCGAATGGCCCCGATAGGTAAGGACATTCCCTCCGCTAGTCGCATCCCATACCTGTACCGTAGTATCCTGAGCTCCAGAGGCGATGCGAGCTCCATCAGGTGACCAGGAGACAATATACACCTGGCCGGAATGGCCGTGGTAAGTGAAGAGTGTTGTTCCAACACCAGTAGAAGATTGAGTTGGGGTCGGGCTGGGTGTTGGACTGGGCGTCGGACTGGGAGTAGCAGTAGCAGTTGGGCTGGGAGTAGCGGTAGCAGTTGGACTGGCAGTGGAGGAAGCAGTAGCACCATGCGTAGGAGTTGCGGTAGCGGCGTGCGTGGGTGTCGTTCTGGACCTGGAAGTAGGCGTTGTATGAGGTTGAGAGGCAGCCGTAGTGTGCGGAGTATCTCCATGAGCGGGAACGGTGAGAGAACCGGCAGAAGATGACAACAAGTGCCCTTCCTGTGCACGCACCAGCAAGGTAATACCACTAGCCAGCGCTGCCAGGCCTGCCAGGCCGACTATGATGGTACGCCGCGAGATACCACGTCTGGGTACATCATGGGACGAGACAGGAGTGAGAGTGTTAGCCAGAGCAGGTGCCAGAGGTGGAGTAGGTATAGTAGCGTAGTCTCCAACAGCAGCGAGAGTCTCTATTCTGGTAGGTGGATACGTTGGTTGGGGACGAATGAGCGTTGAACCAGGGATCAGAAAGGTATCTGTACAGGCTTGCTCAAAAGCATTAGCAAAAGCTCGTATACTTGCAAAGCGCTGCTGTGGGTCTTTGGCAAGCGCCGTCATCACGACTTGTTCAACATCGGCTGAGATCCCGGGTACCTTCCCTTGTAGTGGAGGAGGTGGAACAAACATGTGCTGACTTGCTACCTCGGCAAAAGACCCATGAAAAGGACGGTCGCCAGAAAGCCATTCATAAGACAACAATTCCTAGCGCATACTGATCACTGGCCGGGCGTGGTTTGCCTTGAAGTTGCTCAGGGGCCATGTAGACGACCGTACCGACAACTTCCTGGGTAGTTTGGTAGCGAGAGCTTTGGGTGACGAGCGCGATACCAAAATCAGTAAGCAGAATCTCGTTGTTTGCTCCCATCAGCATATTTTCTGGCTTGACATCGCGATGGATCACCTTTTGATCATGTGCATATTGTAGAGCTGATGCTGCCTGTCTGATATAGGGTACAATATTGCTTGCTGGCAAACGAGTGCCTTTTGAGTGGCGTTGACGCAACGTACCTGCGGGAGCATAGTCCATAACGAGAAAAGGTGTGTCGCCATCCACGCCAAAATCCAGCACCCGCACAATATTGGGATGTCGCAGGCGAGCGATGGTGAGAGATTCGCTAAAAAAGCGCTGTTGGTCTTCCCCTGCCAGGCGTGTCTGCAACACTTTGATCGCAGCCTGGGTTCCAAGGTGAATATGCTCACCAAGGTAGACCTCAGCAAAGCCACCCCGTCCAATCAGACGGATCAGTCGATAATTGCCCAGCTGTTGTCTTATGTTGTCAGCCATCATTGACCCCCCTATGGACATGCTCTAGCCCATGCAGACGCTTAGAAGGTCGATTATATATTACTAAGTGAAGTATAAAAGAATAGAGCGAAAATGTCAAGGATACAAGGCGAAGCCGCAAGGCCAATCAGCCCTCTATTAGGGTCGTGTATAATTAAAGCAAGCACGCCCAAAAGAAGCCTTCTCACACAGGAGCCAGGTAAATGATAGACATCAATACGTCTATAATGCTCATTCAACACAATTTCCCACCGATAGCGATACAGACTGCGCTACCAATTACAAGAGGCTGGGATAGTTTCGTGTTGGAAGTCAACGGCGAATTGATCTTCCGCTTTCCTATGCGGGATGATGTGGTAGCCTATCTTCAGAAAGAACTGCGTCTGCTCCCTCTGCTGGAGCAGATTCTTTCAACGCCTATTCCACACTTTGACTATATCGGGCATGGAGACGCCAACTACCCCTATATGTTTGTAGGCTATCGCAAGCTGAGCGGCATCACATTAGAGGATGAGAGCATCACCCCGGAGCAACTCGCAGCTCTCGCACCAGCTCTGGCGACCTTCCTCAGCGAGTTGCACAGCTTTCCAGTAACCCAGGCGGTTCAGGCCGGTGTACAGGAACATACACCCGCACAGTGGCAAGAGCGCTACCAGGAGCGCTACATGGACTTACAGGAGCGCGTCCTTCCACTGCTGGATGTAGAGTTGCGTGCGAAGTCGGATCGGTTGTGGAAGGATTTTCTAGATGACCAGACTCTCTTCACGTTTCAGCCGGTGCTGATCCACTGCGATCTCGCCTGCGAACATATCCTCTGCGACCCGAAGCACGGTGTGCTGACGGGTGTGATCGATTGGGGTGACGCGACAATTGGCGATCCTGCGCTGGATTTTGTGGGACTCCACAAGGGGCACGGAAGAGAGTTCACAGAGCGTGTGCTGGCACGCTACCAGGGCATAGTAGATGCAGCGTTCTGGCGACGCATGGACTTCTACCTCCGCTATGGGCCTTTCTCAGAACTGCTCTATGGAGCATACTCTGGTAGCGAGAAGTTCATCGCGCAAGGGATAGAGGGGCTGCGTGCAATGTTTCGTACATAGAGCCTTCTGAAGATGAAAGCCCTCACTCACACCAAACCCGCCAGAAGAGTGATCATCAGAGCGGGAGTGCAGAGGGCTGGCCGCCCTCTGCCTGGGTTTGAGGGGTTATGCACAACGGACGTCCGATAAGTAATTAGTACTATACAGAAGCGTGAGGCATTTGCTTACCTCTGCAGATCTCGTGTAGACTTCTTCAATTGGAGTAAATACCCTTGAACGCAGGGGCAGAAAGGAGAAATGGTGGTGATCAAGACAGTACTCCCCAGGGAGCACAGAAGAGAAGAAGTAATTCTATCAGAGGAATATGTGCCCAAGGCAATGCCACAGACGTTGGGAACATTTGACATGACGATGATCTTCCTGATGGTCATGTTCCTCATCAACAATCCGGTCGGAACTGTTGGAGCAGGACCTGCCGCTTTTACCTATTGGATCATTGGTGCTCTCGCCTTCTTTCTTCCCTGTATCATTGCAACGGCTCAGCTGGGAATGATGTTTCCCCATGAAGGTTCTCTCTACAACTGGACGCATAAAGCGCTTGGCAGCTTCTGGAGCTTCTTTGTCGGCGTCTCTTTCTGGGTCGCTGGCGTCCTGGGGATGGTAGGTAGTGCAGGAATCGCCGTCACCTTTCTTCAGGGGATCAACGGTGGCTCGCTTGCAGAACCCCGACAACAGGGCGTGCTTATAGTACTCATTCTGATCCTCTCGTCAATACTGTCCCTACAGCGGTTTCGCATGGTGCAGAAGCTTGTCAATATGACCATGCTCCTGATGCTCGGCGTGATCGTCCTCCTCGGGCTGGCAGCACTGACCTGGCTGGCGACCGGACACCCCGTTGCCACGAGCTTTACTCATGCCAGCGACCTGGCAATTCAGCCAGGAAACTACGCGCTTTTTAGCACAGTCATCCTCGCGTATTTAGGTGCAAATGTCTCGATGATCATGGGCAGCGAGATCACCAACCGCAAAGTGGTTTCAAGTCACCTCTTCCAGGGTGGCCTACTCGTTCTCGTCAGTTACATGATTGTCACCTTCGCCCTGCTCGTGGTCCAGGGACCACATGCAGCTATCGGGGGGCCCTTCTCAATCATCAAAACTATCGACCTGGTGTTTGGAAAGTTTGTCGGCAACATTGCCAGTGTCTGTGTGATCGCCTTCTTTGTCGTCTTCACCGCACTCCTCAACAGCATCTTTGCACGCCTGCTGCTGGTGGCCTCTCTTGATCGACGCCTGCCGATCGGTCTCGGGAAGCTCGATGAAAATCGCGTTCCTCTCAATGCCGTCATGTTCCAGACCATCATTGCCGTGCTGTTCGCAACAATTGTCTTTATATTGCCATACCTCATCTCGCTTGGCAATCCCGTGAATCTTGCCAACGAGCTGTTCACGGTCAGTCTGTATGCACATAGTATGGTGTGGGCAATCTCCAGTTCATTCTTGTTTATCAATCTGCTGGTGCTCTACTTGCGGAATCGGCAGGGTTTTCACGCACGGCGCATCTTTCCCATGCCTGTCCTGTGGGCTTGTATAATCGTTGCACCTCTTGCTTGTGTGCTGGCTATCGTTGCCACACTGGCCTATTCACCGATACCGCAGCAGATTCCAAGCGGCCAGTGGGGATTTGTGGTCGGTGGTGTCACGGCGGTCTGGTTGGTCTGTGTTGCCATGGGCAGTATGCTGGCGACCAGCGAAGCGGGTTGGGAAGATCAAAGTAGTGAGATGAAGTAGTTTTTAAGGAGAACTCTTTCCATGGTTTCTGATACTATCTCTACCCCTGATACCATCTCTATCCCAGAACTCGAACAAGGCATAGAGGTCCATGGTATTGAGCGTGTTTCGCCGATAACCAGACCGCACCTGCGCATCTCCGATAACTTCACCATCTGGTTTTCGGCAAACCTGGTGATTTCTACTTTTGCACTTGGCACCCTTGCGACGAGCGTCTTCCAACTTGGATTTTGGGATAGTGTGGTTGCGATCATTGTCTTCAATATTCTTGGAGTGCTCCCTGTCGCCTTCCTCTCGACCATGGGTCCCAAGCTGGGCCTGCGGCAGATGACCATTTCGCGTTTCTCATTCGGTTGGGTGGGCGCAAGGATCATGTCACTCTTCAACGTTGCAGCATGCACCGGTTGGTCTGCCGTCAACGTGATCGTGGGAGGTCAGCTCATAGCAGCAGTCAGTGGAGGAACGATTGGCCGACCAGTGGGTATTCTCATCATTGCCGTGTTGACGACGATCTTCAGTATCTATGGGTACAAATATGTCCATAGCTATGCACGCTACGCCTGGATCCCGATGGCCATCATTTTCCTGGTCATGATGGCTATCGCAGCACCAAAAATGTCGATTATTCCCACCCCTGCGCTTGGCATCGGCGAGATCGCCTCCTTCATCTCCTTCGGTGGTGCCGTCTACGGATTCGCTGTCGGTTGGAGTCCCTATGGCTCTGACTACAACGTCAACCAACCCCAAGAGACACCGGCAAGTCGCGTTTTCTGGTTCACCTTCCTGGGTGTGGTTCTGCCCTGCATTGTCCTGGAGATCTTTGGCATGGCCTTGACCACGGCCTATAAAGGAGCGGGCAGCGGTAATCTGCTCGCGGCAGTGGTCAAGCCTTTAGATAACTTTGGGGGCTTGCTGCTGGTTCTGCTTGCTCTAAGCGTTGTTGCCAACAATATTCCCAATGCCTACAGCCTCGGACTATCCATGCAGGTGCTTGACAGGTCCTTCCAGCGCGTCAACCGTGCCATATGGACGCTGTTTGGGACTGTGATTTACATGCTAATCGCTATCCCGGCTGTCGCTAACTTCGACGAATCCCTGACCAACTTCCTGCTGATTATTGCCTACTGGCTTGGTCCCTGGGGGATTATCCTCCTCGAGGAACACTTCCTTTTCCGCCGTGGGCGCTACAACGTTGACGATTGGAATAGGCCAGAGAAACTGCCCATTGGGTGGGCGGCACTCATTTCGATGGCTCTTGGTCTGCTGGGTGTCTACCTTGGGGCTGCGCAGGTGCTCTTTGTGGGTCCCATCGCTGGACTGTTCAATCCCCCCTACGGGATGGACATCGGCTTTGAGCTTGGCCTCGTCTTTGCAGGCATCGCCTATTTCTTCCTCAGGCGGATAGAGCTTTCCCTGGCTGGCCGCTAGCGGAGAATGCAGAGGACCGCGGGTGTCCCCCATCTTTTTGCGTGAAGAACCTGGCACCCACAAGGGGTGCCACTACTATGGACGGGCTTGCTACGACGTAGCATAGTAGTGGCACCCCTTGTGGGTGCCAGGCGGGGTGCCACCATCTGAGGCTCACCCGAGGACCGCTCGCTTGTTGTAATTGTAGTGGTTTTGAGGTAGACTAGCTGATGGTTACCCCTCTATCAGAGCACGTTGTGGTTTTCCCTCAACATGCCTCATCTCTGCATTGAGCGCACCTCAAGCAAGCAGTGCGCAGAAAGGGTATACATCTATGTCAACAGAAGACAACAAGGCCCTCGTCCGGCGCTATCAGGAGGCGCATAACACCAACAACCTGGCCGCATTAGACGACATTGTCGCCGCCGACATCATCAGCCACAGCAGCATTCCTGGGGTGCCTGCTGGTCTTGAGGGCGGCAAGATGGTGCACATGATGTTCATGTCCGCCTTCCCCGATGGGCACGTCACGATCGATGACCTGGTGGCCGAAGGGGATAAAGTCGTGGAACGCTTCACCTTCACCGGCACTAACCGGGGTTCCTTTCTTGGTGCTCCCCCCACAGGCAAGCGCGTTACTGCAACGGGCATGTCCGTCTTTCGCATTGCAGGCGGCAAGATTGTGGAACACTGGGGCCAGAATGACACCATGGGGGTCATGCAACAACTTGGGTTGATCCCCTCACCAGGACAGGCTGGATAATCTCCCCTGCAGCCTTCACAAGGGAAGCAAGGAACTCGGCAGCCTCAGGTTACCGGGTTCCTTTCCCTTTCTAACCTCTAAGGGGCTGTTGCAAAGCTTCCCTCTGGGTTTATAGTAACGCTATCATGTTCCTCTTCGCAGTGGGAGAAGACATGTCCCAAACGTTGAAGAAAATGCAGCAGGGGCACGAATCCAGGCGCTAAACTGGCTAGCTATTGTTGAAGTTTCCAGCCTCTATTGGCGGGTGCCTTCCTTGCCGGTAGGCACCGGGTGCCATGCCAAAATACCGCTTGAACGCCTTGCTAAAGGCAACTTCAGAGTCGTAGCCGATAGACAGAGCAACTTCAACCAGTGTCGCTGACTGTGCCCGCAGCAAAGCAGCAGCCTTCGTGAGACGCACACGCGTGATGTACTGCATCGGGGGCTCACCAACAAGCTGTTTGAACTTCGCCGAAAATGCCGAGCGCGATAAACTCACATGACTTGCCAGAGACTCCACCGTCCATGACTCACCTGGTTGGCGTTGGATCAATGAAAGAGCCTGGCCAATTTGCGGGTCCTTCAATGCCGCAAGCCAGCCCCTATTACCGTCACTGGCTGAACTCATATAAGCACGCACGGCCTGAATGAAGAGGATCTCCGATAAGCGCGTAATGATCGCCTCTGCTGCCGGTCGCTGTACGCTCGCCTCTGCCTTCACTAACTTCACAATCGTCGCCAGCCAGGGGATAGACTGTTCATCTCGACTGCTCATATGAAGGAGCGGCGGTAGAATCGAGAATAGCGGATTGGTCGTGTGTGCTTCAAGTTGGAGTCCTCCACAGATGAGCGTTGTCACTGCACCCTGACCCCCACTAGAAAAGATACCATCCTTTGCTCCAGGCCCTGTTCGTACGAGATCCTCGAGCTTCTTCACTGGTGTGTTGGGATGGTCAGTCAGGGTATGGGCATGGCCATGCGGGAGGATCACCAAATCGCCCTGAGTGAGCAACACTGGCTGATCTACCCCTTCCACGGTGAGCCAGGACGTTCCTGCTGTGACGATATGAAAGCTCGCGATCTCCCTGCGAGACACGCGCAATCCCCAGGGTGCGCCCATTTTAGCGCGGCAATAAAGGGTACTATGCAGATGTATCGACTGGAGTAGATCAGCAAGGACATCTTCCTGAAAATGAGTGAGAGGTTCCATCGCATTTCCTCCCAAATGTGGACGATTGGCAAAGGATTGTAGCGCTTCAGACATGGTAAGTCATGAAAGCCCCGCCTACAATTATAATACGATTTTAGTTACAAGGAGGAATTAAACATGACTAACGCCAGTGCAAGTAAGATTGTCGAGAACTACCGAACGGCACTCGGTAAGGGGGATTTTGTCACCGCCCGGAAGCTGATGCAGGACGATATGACCTTCCAGGGTCCATTTGACACGTTCACGACTGCTGACCAGTATCTTGAGGCCACCAAAAGGCTAGCTTCCATTATTCAGCGCATTGACCTCAAGAAGGTATTCGTTGACGGCGACGATATATGCGTGCTGTACGACATGGTCACGAACACCCCTGCCGGAACAGCTTTCATCGCGGAATGGTATCAGGTGAAGGACGGTAAGATCGCTGCCCTACGTGCCGTGTTCGATGCGCGCCCCTTCGCGGCTTTATTCGGAAGGTGAAGCTCTGGATTTCTTTTCCATGTGTCACGAGAGTGATGGCTCGTAATACTTCAGATTGATCTGCTCCCTTAAGTAGATAGCCCTGTCACTGCTTGTCTAGAGCATAGCTGATGAGGTCTTCCCGCATCATGAGCGATCTTCCCGTTCAGTCGGGAAGTTTTTGCGGGAAAATTTCCCAATTGGGTGGAAAATCCCTGGTCACCAACCGCTTTCTGGCGAAGAGTATGTTGTGATGAGGTGCCTTCACAACTCTTCGCTATCCAGCCAAATCGTCACTGGCCCATAATTCACCAACTCCACCTCCATCAACGCACCAAACACCCCACCCTCTACTTTAATCCTATAGCTAGCAATCGCCTCTTTGAAACGTTCAACCAATGCCTCTGCTACCGAGGGAGGAGCAGCCTCAGTAAAACTGGGACGACGACCCCTGCGCGTATCGGCGTAAAGAGTAAACTGCGAAACAACCAGAACTTCCCCGCCGATATCCAACAGAGAACGGTTCATCTTGCCCTCGTCGTCTTCAAAGATACGCAGATGGACAATTTTATCAGCCAGCGTCTTTCCCTCAACCTCGCTGTCCTCCCGCCCAACTCCAAGAAGCACCAGCAGCCCCCGACCTATCTGGCCGACGAGCTGCCCATCAACAATTACGCTCGCCCGGCTTACTCGCTGTAATAACGCCCGCATATTCACCGCCCTTCCCGAATTTCACTTGGAAGACATCACACACAAGTATCATACTGTCACATCCTCTCTCTCTGCATCAGAACACAGGCAAAACACCCTTCCTACTGTGGTGTCGTGGGGGCCGAGCACAACCGAGGCTGGGCACTCTCCTACCACTCACAAAGATGACAAAGACGTTTGCACCGCCACCGCAATAGCAATCGAAAACTCTTTCAGATCCGCAATGCTCACATCGAAGGCGCTCAGACCTAGCATTTCCGCACGTCGTTTTGCATTCCCATGCAAGCGAACAGTCGGACGACCACTACGCAGCTGGACGACTTCCATCTCGCGCCAGGTAACACCATGGATGCCAGTACCGAGCGCCTTACTGATAGCTTCTTTGGCAGCAAAGCGCCCGGCAAGCCGTGTTGCCTTGCCACGACACTGCCACACCTCTGCTTCTGTGAAAACCCGCTTCAGAAAACGCTCACCATGGTGCTCGAAGACCTTGCGCACGCGGTCAACTTCGATGATATCGATACCAACAGCAATATTCACACCCTGTGGGGGACTCAGTGGCGCAGGCAGCCCTTCATCTTCCCCCAGATGCGGCGCTTCATCATCCCCCGGATGCGCGGCCCCTTGCGGTCGCCCTGCCCTGGTGCCTGGTAGAAGCCCTTCATCGTCCCCCGGACGAGGCGCTTCATCATCCCCCGGATGCGCTGCCCCTTGCGGTTGCCCTACCTCTGAGTCCTCCGTCACTTCTCGTTCCCTTCTTGTATAGCCCCCTCTTGTAGGTACCCTTGTTGCAAGGCGCTCGTACTATCCCCAGGAGATAGAATAGATGGTGCTGGTCCTGTGCCGCGTCCCATAGCGCGGTAGATGAAGCCGAGGCGGTTCATCTCTGCTACTTCATAGATATTGCGCCCATCAATCAGCACCGGGCGATGCATCACACTGCGAATCTGGAACATATTCAGGGACTTAAACTCGTTCCAGGGTGTTACCACTACTAATGCATCGGCTCCTTCTGCAACCTCGTAGGCATTCTCACAGAAAGTAATCGCATCCATATGGATATGCTCGCGTTCAAAGGTTTCCTGTGCCGCCTTTCGAGCAACTGGATCATAGACGCGCACCTCGGCTCCCTGGCTTATGACCCAGCGGATAATATCAACTGAGGGAGCCTCGCGCATATCATCGGTGTTTTCTTTGAAGGCCAGGCCAAGGATGCCGATAGTGCAACCACGCAGTGTGCCAAGAATCGAGGTTAGCTTCGTAACAACCAGGCGGCGCTGGTCATGGTTGATTTCCATGACGGCACGTAACAATTGAGGATGCAGTCCGGACTCATCAGCCATGTGCGACAGGGCACGCACGTCTTTCGGAAAACAACTGCCCCCGTATCCGAGCCCGGCATCCAGAAAAGCTCGCCCAATACGCTTATCGTACCCCATACCCGCCGCCACCTCCTTCACATCAGCTCCCAGGCGCTCGCAGATCTGCGCAATTTCGTTGATAAAGGAGATTTTCGTTGCCAGGAAGGCATTAGAGGCGTACTTGATCATCTCGGCTGTATACAGATCGGTAATCATAATAGGCGCACGCAGTGGGAGATAGAGTGTAGCAACCTTACTTGCTGCATCCCTGTCGGCTGAACCAAGCACGACACGGTCAGGATTGAGGAAATCCTGCACGGCAGAACCTTCACGCAAAAATTCGGGATTAGAGACAACAGCGAATGGGACATCTGGTCGTTCCAGGCTCTTGCGAATGATACGTGTCACAACATCGCCGCTACCCACTGGCACCGTACTCTTATTGATGATGATGACAGAGTGGTCGAGTTCTTTTGCAATGCCACGAGCGGCACTCTCGACATAGCGCATATCAGCTCCTCCCTGGCTGGTGCCAGTAGGAGTATTCACCGCAATAAAAATGAAATCGCAGTTACCCAATCCCTCGCTATAGCTTGTGGTAAAATGCAGACGCCCGGCACTTACATTGCGCTCGACCAGTTCCTCCAGGCCAGGCTCATAAATGGGCAGAATACCCTGCTTGAGACTTTCAATCTTCTCCGGGACAATATCGACACAGGTGACAGAATTGCCCATATCGGCAAAGCAGGTGCCTGTGACCAAGCCCACATAACCAGTACCAATAACACAGATAATTGACACTCGTTTACTCCTCTACATTGACAAAAGGATTTTCATGTTTCTCTTCCAGAATAGTGGTTGGGTCACCATGCCCAGGGAAGGCGACTAGATTCTCATCCAGTGTATACAACTTCTCACGAATCGAAGTAATCAGTTGCTCATAGTTTCCCCCTTCAAAATCTGTACGCCCGATGCTGCGCTGGAAGAGGGTATCACCAGTAAAAACGCAATAGGGTGTGCTCAGGAAACAAACACCCCCAGGAGTATGGCCCGGTGTATACAAGACCTCGAGTGTGAGTGTGCCAAACGAAATGCGGTCGCCATCTTTGAGCAGGATATCCGGCTTTCGCTGCACCAATGGTGCCGAAAGTCCATAGCGCCTTGCAACATGCTCCTCGGTATACATATACACATCGTCGGGATGGATTGCCAGAGGCACAGGGTAAACGGCACTTATAGCATCTATTGCACGAATATGGTCGATATGACCGTGGGTATTCAAAATGTATTTAGGGATCAGCTTCAACTCTTCAATGCGCTTCAAGATACGTCCTGCTTCGTCGCCAGGATCAATGATCACCGCCTCAAGAGTCTGAGGACAGGCATACAAATAGCAGTTCTCTTGAAAAATGCCGACTGTTATACGTGCAACAATCGGCCTCTTGTCTTTCTCCGTATTGGGCATACAATGTCTCCTCCCTTGCCCTTTGCCAATAACATTGGGTACATTATAGCATAGCGAAAATACCCTGTCCCCAGATATATCCATCTGGGCAGCCCCCACGAGACCCACAAGGGATTGCGGCGCGGCGGGGTTGGGGAAAACCAAATTGTAGCGATATCCCTTGTGGATGTCGTGGGGGTTGGGTGGAGGGGCGTGCCGCTTCGAGAAACTTTTGAAACAGGCTTCTCCAGCACGCATGTATTGCATCCCACGCCGAAATAAAGTAAAATTCAATGAAAGAGTTATTGTGTTCTATTAACTACCATCTGGATACTGGCAAAATTGCACGCAGGAGGATTTCATGTCAAAAGACCCGACAGAACGAAGAACATATCGTAGAAGTCCTGGACGGCACTATGATGAAGAGCATGATCCACTGCGCGGACAGACTCGTAGTGGACGGCCAGGTGCCTCTGTGCCAGGTCGAGATACCAGTCAGGCTGGTGGATTAAGTACCTCTCTTGCCCCACGGCCTAATTTAAGACGAACTCGCCAACTCATGCGCCAGAACATCCTCGCCAGTAAATCAAAAGCTGCTCTCTACGAAGATATGCAGCAAGAAACCGAGGACCAGGATCTGTACGAAAATCAAGGCGATCGTACACTCTACAGTGCTCGCTATCTTGCTCGCGGAAATCGTCCTGCCCAGGGTCACACCGCAGCCCCACAAACAGCTTCACAACGGTTTTCTGCTCCAGAGGAAGAAGATTTGCAGGGTGAATGGCTCAATGAAGAAGAGGGCTTTGTCGATCCTGATCTTGGGGAAGTTGTCGAATACGAGGATCAAGATCCGCTTGAACAGCGCCTCGGGTCACAGAGAAGATCACCTGCACCCTATTCAACCAGTCGCCGCCTGCCAGATGGTCGTCAATCAGGCCCACCCCTGGAGCGGGCTGTACACCGTCGCACCTCGGTAGTACCCAGTGAGGAAGAGTATTATATAGAAGAGGAAGAAGAACAACCCCCGGAGCGACGCAAGAAGAAGAAACGCGGCATCTCACGCCGGGCATTGCTCTGGGGAGCGGGAGCTGTTGCCATAGGTGGTACCGCTGTGGCTGCATATGAACTGGCTCCCAAGCTACCAGGTGCTATTCAAGATGTTGGCTCGAATATCGAGCACCAGCTCGAGGATGCTTTCAAGAAAGGCTTTGGCGAGGGAGCAAATTCTGTGCGCAAAGAGTTTATAAACGCCCTGGACAACCTGGAAGGCGTCTCCCTCGATACAGCCATCTCGACCGCCAAATTCACACGCATTGCCTATGATGTCTTCGTCTCACCACTGGTGACCCTTGCCGCTAAAGTTACAGGTGATTTTCTCGCCACCACCCTGCGTGCATTTAAGACAGGCCGGTACTGGCTCAGTACCATCCATCAGGATAACGAGACATTAGGCGCACTACAAACTGTGCTCGAGACCTGGCTACAACAGGTCACACAAATGCCAAAGCAGATCCAATCTATCACTGACGCGGACCTGGAAGGTGCCCAGGCCTACCTGGCTGCTGTGAAGCGAAAAATTAAGCAGGAGCAGGATATACTCAACGGGACGCCAACACCCTCAGCCCAACCGAAGTCCCCAACTCCGACACCGACACCCCATTCCTAAAAAGAGTTGGGGTCGGTACCGAATCTTGATAGGTACCTGAGCTCAAATAGCCGAAAAGAACCTGTAGTAACTTGTATCACCGTCCCTTTTATAATAATCGTTCAGGAAGGAGGCTCTTTTCCCGTTCGTTCGACACATCGCTGGGTGCCAATGCGGCAAAACCACAACCATAATTATCCGTAGCCCCAACATCAGAACTGTGTAAGCTAGAGAGATCTTTTTTCAAAGGAGGTATCTACACTACATGGCAACAACTACTGAACAGCCCGGTGGCGGCGAAGTCCTGCGTTCCGAACGAATTGCCGGCGGTATTCTCCCAAAGGTTCTGAACTCGTTCGACATGGTCGCTATCTTCGTGGCAATTGTCCTCTTCATCAGTAATGCGGGTGTTATACCCGGTGCAGGTGCAGCCGCATACGTCTATTGGATACTGGGTTTCCTCACCTTCCTCATTCCGGGAGCAATTGTCACAGGCCAGCTAGGCTTGATGTTCCCAGGAGAAGGTTCTATTTATGTTTGGACGAATAAGGCATTTGGCGCTTTCATGGGGTTCTTCGCTGGTTTCTGCGCCTGGTGGCCTGGCGTCCTCGTCATGATTGCTACAGGTGATGCGGTAGTCACATTGATCCAGCAACTCGGCACCCAGTACAGCGTAAACCTTTTGACTGAACCCTGGCAGCAGGGTCTTGTGATCGTCCTCGTCGTCGCTTTCTCCTTCGTGCTTTCAGTCCTGCGTTTCCGCGTAACCCAAAATTTTGTCAACATCGTCTTCCTTGCTTATGGTGGTGCGATCCTTTTGATTGGTCTGGCAGGATTGCTCTGGCTGCTGGGTGGACATGCACCGCAAGCCGATTTTTCAGCACCAAGTTGGGGTTTGAACGGCAATAATTACACCTTCTTCGGCCTTGTGATCCTCGCTTTGCTGGGCATTGAGGTCCCACTAAATATGGGTGTCGAGATAAATGATGTCCGTGCGATTACACGCTACCTCCTTTGGGGCTCAGTCGTAGTAATGGCAGCTTATCTTATTGGCACCTTTGGCGTGATGATGGCCGTTCCTGCAAGCGATCAGGGGAATCCATCAGCGGTAGCAGAAGCTGTGCAGAAGGGGTTCGGTGGTGCTGGTACTGTTATCGGAACAATCGTCAACCTCATCTTCATTGGTTTCTTTATCTTTAACACAGCCGTCTACAACTACTCGTTTGGGCGACTGATCTTCGTCTCTGGCCTCGATCGCCGTCTGCCGCCAGTCATGAGCAAGGTGAATGCTAACAGGGTACCCTGGGTGGCTGTACTCGTTCAGAGCATCATCTCTGTAACCTTCACCATTGTAACGTTCATCCTGGCTCCTGCTGTGACGAATGTGCTTGCATCTGCAGACCTGACGACGGTCATTTATGACATCCTGCAGGCGGCAGTGACTGTCATCTGGTGTGTCTCGATGGTGATCCTCTTCATCGACGTGATCATCATTCGCTTCAAATACCATGATGCTTTTGCTCGTATTCGCCTGGCTCCTGACTGGGTTTTCTACCTCTGCTCAGCCCTGGGCCTGGTTGCTAGTGGATTCGCAGTCTACGTGACCTTCTTATCACCATGGACGAATACTCCGACGAAGACACTTATGACGACCTCACAGTGGGATCTCTGGATTGGAGGTATTGGTGTCCTATCGTTGATTGTGGGCATAGTGGTCTTCTTCCTCGGTCAAGCAACCATCAAGGGTGAAGTAAGCGATGAGGAAATCATTCGAGAGGTCACAGGCTAACTGAAAGTCTCTCTATAATGAGGATGAGCAAATCGGGAAGGCCTCCTGGGCCTTCCCGATTTGCTCATCCTCACATAGAGACAACAACCTCACCTTTGTTGTATACTGATACAACAGTCGTGATGTTACAATAGGCGAGGTACAGTGCAATTGGTACAGGATACTAGACAGCAACTACTCCGTATTGATGACCTGGCGCATCTATCAGGCACGCCCAGCAGAACAATTCGTTTTTACAATACCCAGGGCTTGCTTCTCCCTCCTATTATGCAGGGGCGGGTCGCCTATTATACCCAGGAACATTTACTGGTACTCAATCTGATCAAAGAACTGAAAGAACAGCAGAACCTGCCCCTGGAAGTTATCAAGCAACTCTTAGACATACGTGCGCAAGAAGGCAGCTTTCAGATGAACCTGGCTCTTAAACAGCGCTTGCTGCGCCCGCTCACTTCTGGTGGTCAGCAGGTACAACTTTCCAGAGAGGCATTGATGCAGCAATCGGGAGCAGCCCTGGAGCAGATTGATGAACTGACCCGCCAGGGATTGCTCTTCCCCTCGCAGTCTGGAAATGCAGGTGAACAACTATTTACTGGCGATGATCTTTTGTTGCTAGAACTCTATCAAAGTCTTGAGAAGCTTGGCTTACCCATCGCACTCCCTACCCTGATACGTTTTCAATTACGCCAGCTCGTCCGCAGCGAAATCGCCGCCCTTGAGCAGCATATTCTGCCTCGCTGGCGTGAAGAGGGCCTGCCACTTGAGCAGCAGGCCCAACGCTTCGAGGAGATTTTCACTCTCACAGACACTCTGATCTCGGTGCTCCATCGCAAGATGCTACATCAAGGATAAGGATTGAAATTGAGTGAGTTGACCTGGCATCGGCATGTCCATGCCAGGTCAACTCACTCAATTTCATAAAGGAATATCTTCCTCCTTCTTCGCATCTCCTTCTGTCTCCTCTGCATCGCGCTCTGCTTGCCCTTCAGCCACAGGTTCCTGGCTTCCGCCTGTCTCCTCCGCTTCGCGCTCTACCTGCTCTTTAGCGACCGGTTCCTGGTTTTCTGTAACCAGAGTTTTAGGCTCTAACTTTTCCTCTTTAGGTTTCTGTGGAATGCCATAGGTCGCAGCTACCTCGCCACCCGGCACAGGTTTTGAATAGCGCAAAACCAGGTAGGTCAACGGCAGCAGGATAAGAAGCACAACGAGCGAGGTCCATTGAGCCTGCTTCAAGCCCCAGTTCAATCCCAGGAAACTGACAACCAGGTTATCTCGAACGAAGAAGAGGAAGAATTGCGTGATTGCGTAGGCATACAGGTAGAACAGCATCAACGCCCCTGGACGACGCACATGACGGGCGAGGTAGAGCATAATCACCAGCAGCACAACATTTGTCAGCAATTCGTAGCCTGCTGCCGGTTGGACAGGTGTGTTGCAGGTAGAAGGGTTCAAACACGCCCAGCTATCAGGATGCTGATAGACAGTTGACCAGGGGAGAGTACTAGGATAACCAATGATGTCTCCATTAATCAGGTTGCCAATGCGTCCAAAGATCTGTCCTGCAGCTGCAAACAGGACACCAGCATCAAGTACGACCAGTGGATTGACCCGTTCAGCACGCGCTCGCCAGAAGAGCGTCGGAATGACCGCGAAGATAGCTCCATAGAAGGCCATTCCACCCTCCCAGGTCGCCAGAATATGTTCAGGATGCGCAAGGTAGTATGAAACAAAATTCGATTGCTGAAGCACGTAATACAATCGTCCACCAATCAGGCCAGCAACGATAGACCACCACAGGAAGCGGTACTGCATCTCCCGATCGACACCTTTGCGCTCTCCATATCTTTTGACGACCCATATAGCGACGACAATAGCGACCACATACATCAATCCATACCAGCGCAGCGCCAGTGGGCCAATGTGGACGATGACCGGGTCGATGTTGATGTAGATGTAGGGCGGCCCGATACGTAGCCACCCCCAGTCAATCAGGTAGGTTGGTAGAGGAATACTTGCCATATATTACTCCGATTCCTAAGACGTAAATTTCTTGTCCTATCATATATGCCTTAGCAGATAGATGCAAGTGGCAGAAATTCGTTATTGATGCCGATTGTTTTTGCGCACCAGGCCGCCCCGGGGCGGCCTGGTGCGCAAAAACAATAATGATCTGCACTCACTAGAACATTGTGCCTTTGTATGATATGCTCTTTAATAGAAGAAAACATATCAGGAGGCAGCGGCGTCTCCCAGCCATTCCAGTGAAGGAAGGTGACATTTTTATGGTTAAGAATATTACGCCACACGTGGTTAAACACGGACGTGGACAAACCGTCTATGAGCAGTATCTGCGCACCGAAGAACTGCTCTCCCTGCAAAAACCTGAAGACGAGTTAGTGCACCACGACGAATTGCAATTCCAGGTGGTACACCAGGTATTTGAGTTGTGGTGGAAGGAAACCGCATTCGAGCTACGCACAATCCGGCACTTGCTGCAGCAGTTCGACCTGCCACCGGCCATCCGCCTGCTCAACCGCGTCATACGCACTCAGCACCTGCTGCTCGAAAATATGCGCATGCTGGAAACAATGACTCCCTGGGATTTCCATAGCTTCCGCAAAGTGCTCGCCGGTGGTGCAGGCACCGATTCACCAGGCTTCCATGCGCTCATGACCATCTCACCTCTGCTATGGGATGATTTCCAGGCAGTACTGAACCACGAGCAGATTACACTCCCTGATGTATACATCTATGCTGACCGCTACCCGCTCTTGATGGCCATCGCAGAAGCGCTCACCGACTATGACGAAGTGTTTCAGCTCTTCCGAGCACAGCATCTCAAGCTCGCGCAGCGTATGATCGGCCCAGGCTCCATCGGAACAGGCGGCACCCCCATGGAATTGCTAGAGCGCACCCTCAAAGATAAGTTCTACCCAGAACTCTGGGAAGTACGCAACCAGCTAACCCAAATCGCCAACGAGCAAGGGGAGTTGTGATCAACTCCCCAATCGCGAAAACATATAACAATTAAACCGCACACCTCTCCGCAAATCCTCGAGCCGAACATGCTCATTTGGAGCATGAGCACCATTAGCCCAATAGGTTCCATTGCCCGGAGCAGAGAGACCAGGAACACCGGCATAGCGGCGGAACGCTCCTAGAAATGGCAGCGTCCCACCGGAAATCGGCGTAATGGATGGCCGCTTGCCCTCAAAGGACTCCGCAATCGTAGCGATATGCTGCACAAAAGGATGCTCGAGAGCCGTCACAACAGGATCTGCTGATCCAAACACTGTGATTTTGATATCCTCATAGCCCTGCGCTGCCAGATGAGCCTGCAACTTCGCCAGGATATCCTGCGGGTCCTGGTCAGGGACAAGGCGAAAGTCGATCTTAGCCATCGCCTTCGCTGGCAAGACAGTCTTCGAGCCTTGTCCCGTGTAACCGCTCACCAACCCGGCAATGTTGCAGGTTGGAGTAAACGCTTGTCGCTCGCGAAGCGCAGCACCTGTCAACCCATCTACGAACTGATCTACTTTGTAGGCTTCGCGGACTTCTGCATCTGTATCAGGCTGATCAGCAATTGCAGCCAGTTGAGCAGGAGTTGGCTGCCTCACCGCATCATAGAAGCCCGGAATGCGAATGTGACCATCGGATGTACGAAGTGTAGCAAGTGCCTGTACCATTCTCCAGGCAGCGCTGGGGAGAATAGGTGCCATGCTTGAATGAGTATCGATGCCTGTACCCTGTACATCGAGTTGTACATAGAGCAGACCTTTGCTTCCCAGGTCCAACTCCGGGCGGCCAGTCGGATCGAAGCCACTCCCCTCCCATAGACAACCATCAGCCTGCAGTAAATGGCTATAGGAAGAAGCAATAGCTCCGAAATGCGGGCTGCCGATCTCCTCTTCACCCTCGATCATCCAGTGAAGCGTAATTGGCAACTCACCGTAAACCGCGAGCAACGCTCGAATAGCAGTCAGGCGTGTCGCAATCTCAGCCTTGTTGTCAGACGAGCCACGAGCGTAAAGTTTCCCATCGCGCACCGTTGGCTCGAAAGGAGGCGTATGCCACAATTCAAGTGGCTCCGGGGGCTGGACATCGTAATGATTGTAGAGCAACACCGTGTAGGGGCTGCGACCACGCAGCTCTCCATAGATCATAGGCGGAGCGCCCTCCGCCAGCAGTCGCTGCGTACTGAAGCCGGTCTCGCGTAGCAGCGACTCAACCAGGTCGGCCATCTCTGCCATGCCCCAATTCTGTGCCGCTACACTCGGCTGGCGACACAGCCGCTCAAGGAGTGCCTGGGCATCGTTTATATGTTCATCCAGATATGACGTTAATGCACCTGTCATCCAAATACTCCTTACCCCATATTCTGCAAAAACCGTGCAACCGTCCGAATGCCCTTGAAAAACTGCGAGAGCGAATACTTCTCGTTCGGTGCATGCAGATTATCATCGGGCAAGCCAAAGCCCATCAACACCACAGGTACATGCAGAACCGAATCAAACAGCGCCGCGATCGGAATCGAGCCACCTTCGCGAATGAAAACCGGGTCTTTGCCATAAGTTTCCTTGAGCGCCGCTGCCGCCGCCTTCATTGGGGGCGTATCTGGTGAAATCAGCACTCCTTCACCACCATGTATTTCATGGACGACCACCTCTACTCCAGCAGGCGCAAGTTCTTTGACACGTCGCTTGAGCAGCTCAAAAACCTCTCTTGACTTGAGATCGGGAGGGAGACGCAGGCTAATCTTCGCCTTCGCCACTGCGGGAATGACCGTCTTAGCCCCTTCACTTGTGAAACCACCAACAATGCCATGTACCTCTAATGTTGGACGCGCCCAGATACGCTCCAACGGCGGATATACTGCCTCACCTGTGAACTGTGAAACACCCATCTCCTCAAGCAGTGACTCACCTATGTGCAGTGGATCGTCATCCCAGAATGCTCGTTCCTCTGGTGTTGGCTTCCGCAGCTTCTCATAGAGCCCTGGAATATGAATATGCCCCTCAGCATCCTTCAGCCCAACAATGATCACAGCCAGTGTATGCAGCGGATTCGGCGCAACACCACCATATGTCCCTGAGTGGAGATCACGCTTTGCGCCCCGCACCTCAATCTCTGTATAGATAATGCCACGCAGACCAGAGATAAGCGCTGGAGTATCTTTGGAGGGCATATGCGTATCACAGATAAAGGCAGCATCGCACTTCAAACGTTCTGGATATGTTTTGACATAGTGCTCAATCGACTCACCACCAGCCTCTTCTTCCCCCTCAATCAGTACACGCAGATTGACCGGTAGCGCACCATTGACAGCCATCAGTGATTCCAGCGCCTTAAATACCAGCATAGTCTGACCCTTATCATCGCAGGCCCCACGACAATACAGGTTGTCACCGCGAATCGTTGGCTCAAAAGGTGGCGACTCCCACAGTTCTACCGGATCAACGGGCTGCACATCATAATGCCCATAAATGAGTACCGTAGGCCTGCCTGGTGCCTTGAACCACTCACCATAGACAAGCGGGTGGCGTTGGGTCGATATGATCTCAACATTCTCAAAACCAATACGCTTCAGCTGCTCTGCCGCGTACTCAGCAGCGCGCCGAATATCGTTAGCATGTTCCGGCAGCGTGCTAATACTGGGAATACGCAGCCAGCCCTTGAGATCGTCGAGAAATCTGGCTTCGTTCTCAGTAATGTAAGTTTCTAGTTGTGTTTGTGCCATAGCCGTCCTCTCCTTCACTTAGAAGAAATATATCCTATGGTACCAGGGTAGGGAGTGATTGTCTAGAGAGCATTTGAATACTTAACCATAACATGGTTCGTGTCATTACTATGATGAGTCACTGACACTCAAACATAGTCCCTAAAAATCTAGCGTTTTATTGCGCCAGGTTCATGGAACTACCAGCGGGCTTCTTCGGAAGCAGCAGTTCGTCAGGTGATCACACCGTGAGATGTGGTTCCAGTCTTACGCTCTGTGGCTCCGGTTTAAGGGTAGCCGAAAGGTCAAGGTGATCGGAGCATGATAACCCTGGTGAACACTCGCGAGGAGCACCTCACTCCGCAAGGAGGGCATAAAGCCACTATGTATGTCTATGTACGTGATCAGGATAGTCAACCGTTAATGCCCTGTACGCCAGCCAAAGCCCGGAAGCTCTTACGAGCAGGCAAGGCCAGGGTGGTGGAACGCTGCCCTTTTACGATCCAGCTAGGGTGGCAGTGCGAGGGGAACGTTCAGGAGGTCACGTTGGGCATTGACAAAGGCAGCCACATCACTGGGATTTCCTGTGTCGGCAATGGCAAAGTCCTGCTCGCGGCGGAAATCCACCACCGCCGCGATGTCAAGGAGAAGATGGATGGCCGCCGCGATCGGCGCAAGAGTCGTCGAGCACGCAAGTGGTACCGAGCGCCCCGGTTTGCGAACCGTGCATCTAGCAAACGGAGTGGGCGTCTTCCTCCGTCTGTCAAGACCAATGTGGAGGAAGTCATACGCGTTGTAGAGTGCATCCCGCTCCCGATCAGCTCTATGGTGATAGAAGATGTACAAGTCGATCTTGCACGTCTCAATGACTCGACCTTGCGCGGTTTACGCTACCAAGACCCAACGCGGTTGGATGAGAACCTGCGCATCGCCTGTCTGATGCGCGACGGCTACACCTGCCAGCAGTGTAGCAAACGGAACGTGCGGCTGGAAGCCCATCACCTCGTTTTCCGCGCACAGGGAGGGAAAGACACGTTGGCGAATCTGCTGACCCTGTGTGAGTCCTGTCATAGGAAGCTCCATGAGGGCAAGATCACCGCAGCCGTGCAAGGCGTGAGCGGGCATCTGGACCAGATCGCGCAACGGACCATGCAAGGCAAATCCTACCCCTATGCCA
>WNGG01003136.1_pt1 | contig 27212 bp, 30 predicted proteins | sample 5400661 | NCBI WGS metagenome assembly WNGG01 (sample SAMN13153372, study PRJNA577476) | soil metagenome | isolation source: 100 cm soil or saprolite under Garry oak tree replicate 1 | place: USA:California | collected 2016-06-15
CCCAGTCGGCGATCGGTACCCAACGGTCACCCTCCACCCGGGTGAAGTAGACGCCGTCCAGTCCTTGATGGCGCTCGGGGCCGAACGTCAGCGGCGCGCCGATGCCCAAGTCGAAATTGCGCAGCGATTCGAGCGCGGCGCGGAAGCCCGCGCGCGTGGGCTGTGCGCCCGCGCGCCGGAGCGCCTCGACGACCACCTTGGCGTTGACGTATCCCTCGAGGCTGATGAAGCTGAACCGCTGAATCGCGTACTTCGAGTCCTTGACGGCCTCGGGCACCTGCGGGTTGTGACGATCCATCAGCGCCCGGTACTCGACGACGCCCGGCAGGCTCAGGTCGTCGTAGCTCGGCACGACCTGCGAGTTGACCAGGGCGCGCGTGTAGTCCCGCCCCGAGGTCTTACCGTGCTTGACGAGCAGGCTCAGCATCGCGTCCGAGCCGACGAACGAGACGTTGGAGATCGGCACCGTCCAGCCGAGGTCCCGCGCCGTGCGCACGAAGGCGCCGCACCCCTGATAGGCGCCCGTGCACAGCACGACGTCCACCCCCGACTTGCGGAGCGAGTTCGCGGCGGGGCTCATGTCGTCCTCGAACTTCGCCCCGCGCGCGTACGTCGCCTCGGCGACGATCTTGGCGCCCTTGGCCGCGAGCCCGCGCGCCACACCGTCGGTGCCGCTGCGGCCGTAGGCGTCCATCTGGTAGTAGACGCCGAAGTTGCGGGCGCCGAGGCTCCAGAAGCGCTCGACCAGCGACATCATTTCCTGGCGATACGAGGCGCGGATGTTGAAGACGTGCTCGACGTACGGCGCCTCGCGCTGCGGCTGGGCGCCCGTGAAGTTGCCGACGAGCACGACGTTCTGATCGGCGTACCGCTTGATCACCGGAAGCGCCCGCGTGAGCGTCGGCGTCCCGACATAGTTGGACAGAAAGAAGACCTGCTCCTTGTCCACGAGCTGGATCGTGTTCTTGACGCACGGGATCGGCTCGTAGCCGTCGTCGAGCGTGGCCACGCGGATGGCGCGGCCGTACACGCCACCCTTCGAGTTCAGGTCCTCGTAGAACGCCTGGGCGCCGCGGTAGAGCTCGGTCCCGAGCCCCCCCGCCGTGCCCCTGAACGACGCGCTCATCCCGACGCGGATCTCGCGCGCGCTGACGCCCGGCCCCACGGGCCCGGCCGCGCTCTCCGGCGGCACCCACTTCGTCGGCGTGGCGGTGCGCCCGCTCTGGGCCCAGCCCCGGCGCGTGACGGCGACGGAGGCCGCAGCGCCCGTTACGAACGTCATAAAGGTACGGCGTTTCATGGCGATCCTCCCTTGCTCCACCCCGAGCGGAGCGCGTCGAGGACGGCGTGAGCATCCAACAGCGTGAAGCGCTCGTCGCCCCGGGGCAGGACGCCCAGGGCGAGGGGGCCGAGCGCGCGGCGCGCGGCGTCGCCGAGGTCGTGCGGCTCGCCGAACCAGTCGAGTCCGAGGACGCGGTCGATCGGGATCGCGGCTCGTAAATCTCCCTCGGCGAGGACCACGGCCTGGGTGCCGGCGGTCACCGGGCGCGCCGGCAGCGCGAGCAGCGGCCGGGCGTCGGCCACGGGCAGCACGGTGCCGCGCAGGTTCGTCACCCCGAGCAGCAGCGCCGGGGCGCCCGGCACGCGGGTGAGCGACTCGAGCACGACGATCTCGCGCGCCTGACGCACGTCCACGGCGAAGCGCTCGCCGCCGAGCCCGAAGAGGCAGGCGCGCCGGAGCCCCGCACCCTCGAGCGCGTCGAGAGGCACCGTCTCCATGGGCGAGTGGCTCTCGGGTCTATCGAGCAAAGCGGCCCACCACGCTGAGCAACTCCGCGGACGTGAACGGCTTGGCGAGATACTCGTCGGCGCCCTGGCGCTTGCCCCACGTCCGGTCGCTCTCCTGGTTCTTGCTGCTGACCAGGACGACGGGTGTCGACGACCTCGTGGCCCGCGCCCTTGAGGATGGACTCCATCAGCGCGAGGTCCGAATAGGCGTCGTCGACGACCATCACCTTGGCCATGGGCCCCTCCCACCACTCCCTTGTGCAACGCATTTGCCACGTGCGAGAGGGTCGGTTCTGTCACCGCACCGCACATAACACCGCCTGACACTGTCGGGATTCCATACGGATGGGCCGTCGGCGGGTTCCGTCGCGACAACTATGTGGCACAGACCGCGCCAAATTGGGCCGCGGTCGGGCGGCCGCGGAAGAAGTGACATATCATGAGGGCCATGACGGCACTGACCGAGCGGGAGACGCTCGCCCTCTACGAGAAGACCGGGGCGCTGCTACGCGGCCACTTCCGCCTGACGTCGGGGCTCCACTCCGACATCTATCTACAATCGGCCCTGGTCCTTCAGCACCCCGAGCACGCGGCCGCCCTCGGCGCCGCCCTGGCCACCTCGTTCCGCGACGAGCAGGTGCGGACGGTGCTGGCGCCGGCGATCGGGGGCATCCTCGTGGCCCACGAGGTGGCGCGCGCCCTCGGCGCCCGGGCGCTCTTCAGCGAGCGCGAGGAGGGCGCGATGCGGCTCCGGCGCGGCTTCACGCTCGAGCCGGGCGAGCGGTGCCTCGTCGTCGAGGACGTGATCACCACGGGCGGATCCACGCGCGAGGTGGTCCAGTGCGTCGAGGCGGCGGGGGGCGCCGTCGTGGGCGTCGGCTCGCTGATCGACCGCAGTGGCGGATCCGCCGCGTTCGCGGTCCGGCGCGTCGCGCTCGCCACCGTGAGCGCCGCGACCTGGAAACCGGAGGAGTGCCCGCTCTGCCGCGCGGGGAGCCGGGCCGTGAAGCCCGGCAGCCGCGCCTAAATCCGGAAACCGGTGACGTGGCGCACGCGGAGCCTCCTTTTGGTGCTTGCGCTCATTGCCGGCCGGCCGCCCGGCGCCGACGCGCAATGGCTCGACCTGCAGGGGCCGGTACGAACGATCATCGAGGAGAACGATCTCCTCGTGAAGACCGATCGGCACTACACGCAGGGCACCAAGGTGTCCTCGCTCTACGCGGACGAAACGCTGCCCGGCTGGCTGGCAAGCCTCTCGAAGCACATACCGAGCATCGGGATGGGCGACGGCCACGGCCCGAACAAGCACGGCTACGAGCTCGGACAGAGCATCTTCACGCCGGCGGATCTAAAAACGAAGCAAATCCTGAAAACCGACCGCCCGTACGCGGGCTGGCTCTACACGGGCATGATCCTGCAGCGTCGCGGGATGCTGGAGGAGTGGCCCGTGCTGGAGAGCTTCCAGATCGACGTCGGCATCATCGGGCCCCATTCGCTCGCCGAGGACGCACAGATCGGGGTGCACGAGTTCCGTGGCTTCGACATCCCGCAGGGCTGGCGGCACCAGCTGCACGACGAGCCGGGCCTCGCGCTGAAGTACCAGCGCTCGTGGCTCTTCTCTCCGTCGTCCGAGGGGCCGCGCTGGGTCGATCTGATTCCGCAGGCGGGGCTGAGCCTCGGCAACGTCGAGACCTCGTTCCGCGTCGGCACCCTGCTCCGGCTCGGCGTGAACCTACCCTACGACTTCGGCATCTCCACCATCTCGTCGCTCGCCACGACCGAGGGCGGGTGGTCTGAGGGGCAGTCAACCTGTCGCTACGGGTTCTACGTCTTCGGAGCCGCCGAGAGCTGGACAGTGCTCTACACGGTCTTCCTCGACGGCAACACGTTCAGGCGGAGTCCAAGCGTCGAAAAGCGGCCGTTCGTCGCCGAGGTGAAGTATGGGGCCGTGCTGGTCCTGAACCGGTTCGAGCTCGCGTTGACATACGTCTTCCGCACGCCGCAGTTCGTCGGACAGACCAAGGACGACGCCTACGGCTCGATCATGCTGAAGGTCAAGTATTGAGCCGCGCCTAGCACCTCACCAGCGCCCAGCCGAACGCCTCGAGGTCCTTCTTGATGTCGTCGTGCTGGCGGCGGTCCGCGTGGGGCCGGTCGACGGGCACCTCCACCCCGTCCGAGCGGGGCGCTGCCGCCCGGCGATCGACGATCACCTCAACGGCCTCACTGCCGAACACGTGCTTGAGATACGTGTAGCGTGCGGGTTCCGCACGCGACACGATCAGCAGTAAACGGGCCACGGGCAAGCCCTCCCGTTCCCAACGGCCCGCAATCCTTCCCCGAAAGGCCGCGAGACCCGCCGTGGTCCACGGTAGGCGCGTCCGGGCGTCTCCGGAAATCGGTGAAACACCTGAGAACCGGGGGCGCAAACGCCGTAGGCGCCCCAAGGCTTTTCCGCCTACCGAATCGGGTAAACACCTGATGTGGAGGGTGGCCGGTTGCGCTAGAATCCCCGAGATCTTCGACGAGGAGGTAGGTATCCATGGCGACGACCCGGGATCGGACAGCCACCGCCACCGTCGAGCCCCGTCTGGAGTCCACGACGTCGCGGCTCCGCGAGCTGGTCTCACATCTGCGCCAGCAGCGCGCCCAGTTACGCGAAGAGTGGGCGCGACTCATCACCGAGGCCAAGCTGCTGACCGCGATGACGAAGGAAGAGATCTTCGCGGAGGCGACCTCGGTCTACGACAACTACGTCGAAGCCCTCGAGACCGGAACGTACGAGGCCCTCCAGGCCTACGCGCGGAACCTGTCCGAACGCATCATCCCCCGAGGCGTCGAGACGCACGAGGTCGTCGGCATCGTGCTCCTGCTCCGCGACGTGCTGGGGCGCTCGCTGTTCGCGAAATACCACGAGGACTTCACCGAGCTGAACCGGGTCCTGGACGCGTACGAGCCCGCCGCTAACCGCATCGCCAACACCGTGGCCGTCGGCTTCGTCCAGGAGCGCGAGCGCATCATCCGCGAGCAGCAGGAGGCCATACGCGAGCTGTCGACCCCCGTGCTCCAGGTCCGCGAACGCCTCCTCATCCTCCCGATCATCGGCGTCATCGACCCGCAGCGCGCGCGCCAGCTGACCGAGCAGCTGCTCCGGAATATCCGAACCAACCGCGCCAAGGTCGTCGTGCTCGACATCACGGGCGTGCCGTACATCGACTCGGCCGTCGCCAACCACCTCGTGCAGACGGTCGAGGCCGCGCGGCTCCTCGGCGCCACCGTCATCGTCACCGGCCTGTCGCCCGAGATCGCGCAGACCCTCGTCAACATCGGCGTGGATCTCGGAAAGATGAACACCGTCGGCGACCTCCAGGGAGGCATCGAAGAGGCGGAGCGCCTGCTCGGCTACAACGTCGTCCTGGTGCGAGAGCCGGCACCCGAGACGGCCTGAGGGGGGCTCCCGATGCAGGTCCCGATCCTCAAGCAGGGACCCTACCTGATCGCGACGGTCCAGTCCGCGCTCACGGACGAGGACCTGAAGCAGCTGCGCGACACGCTCGTCGAGCAGATCAGTCGGGCCCGGTCGCGCGCCGTCATCGTCGACGTCACGGCACTCGACGTGATCGATTCCTTCGCCACGCGCACCCTGCGCGACATCGCCCACATGATCAGGCTGCGCGGCGCCGAAACGGTCATCGTCGGCATCCAACCCGAGGTCGCTTTCTCGATGGTCAAGCTGGGGCTGACCCTGGAGGGAGTGGCGACGTCGCTGGACCTCGAGGAGGGCCTCGCATACCTCGTCCGCAAGGGCCAGGTGAAGGTCAAGGGCCAGGTGAAGGTCCCGGAGAATGAAGGACGCACTCATCGCAGATGAACTGCGGGTGCACATCGTCTCCGATTCCGACATCGTCGCCGCCCGCCAGAAAGGGCGCGAGCTGGCGGGGCGATGCGGCTTCCCAGCGACCGAGCTGGCGGTCGTCGCCACGGCGATCTCGGAGCTCGCGCGGAACATCCTCCGTTACGCGACGCGCGGCGAGATCGTCGTCCGGCTGATCGACAACAAGGACGGGAAGCAGGGTATCGAGGTCGTCGCCGACGACGACGGCCCCGGCATCCCCGACATCACCCTGGCCATGCAGGATGGCTACTCCACCTCGGGCAGCCTCGGTCTGGGCCTTCCCGGAGTGCGACGGCTCATGGACGAGTTCGACATCATGTCCCAGTTCGGCAAGGGAACCACGGTGACCACCCGCAAATGGAAGCGCTGACGACGGGGCTGATCGACTGGGCCGTCGCGGAATCGACCATGTCCGGGCAGGTCGAATCCGGTGACCACCACCTGGTCAGGACGAGTCAGGACGGCGCGCTCGTCGCCGTCGTCGACGGCCTGGGGCACGGGCCGGAGGCCGCCGGCGCGGCGCGCGCCGCCGTGAGCCTGCTGGAGAAGCACGCGACGGAGCCGGTGATCTCGCTCGTGAAAAGCTGCCACCGAGGGATGCTCGGCACGCGCGGCGTGGTCATGAGCGTCGCCTCGTTCAGCGCGGATGACGAGACGCTCACCTGGGTGGGAGTGGGCAACGTCGAGGGCGTGCTGCTGCGCGCCCACGCGGCGGTGACGCCCCGGCGCGAGCCGCTGCTCGTGCGCGGCGGGGTCGTCGGCGGGCGCCTGCCGGCGCTCTACGCCGCGATCGTCCCCATCATGCGCGGCGACACCCTGATCTTCGCGACGGACGGCGTGCAGGGCGACTTCGCCGTGACCCCCCGCTCCCTGGCCGATCCGCCCCGGTCGCTCGCCGATCGGATTCTCGCGGACTGGTCGAACCGCCGCGACGACGCGCTCGTCCTCGTCGTCCGCTGGCTGGGGACGACCGCGTGAACGCGGAGCTACGCGAGCTCGCGGCGGAGTACGCGCGTGTGCTGGAGGACTACCTCGCCGGGCGCGGCGAGGCGGCGCTCCACCAGACGTACGAGCTGGGGCGACGGACGCTCGCGAAGGGACTCGGCGTCCTCGACATGGCAACGATCCAGCACTGGGGCCTGCTGCGCGCGCTGGCGAGGACCCGCACCGCCAAAGAGGCGTCGCGGACTCTCCGCGTGGGCCAGAAGTTCGGCTTGGAGAGCTTCCTTCCCTTCGAGATGTCCCATCGGAGGATCCAGGAGATCAACGCGGCGCTGGGCGAATCCGAGCAGCGCTACCGCAATTTCGTCGAGACCGCGCGCGACGTCATCTACACGCTCTCGCCCGATGCCACGATCACGTCGCTGAACCCCGTCTTCGAGACGATCACGGGCTGGTCGCGCACCGAGTGGCTCGGCAAGTCGTTCGCGCCCATCGTGCATCCCGACGACCTCGCGCGCGCGGTCGCCGTCTTCCAGGCCGTGCTCGCGGGTCAGGTCCCGCCGACCTTCGAGCTGCGAATCTTGAAGAGGTCGGGCGGCCACGTGCCCGGCGAGTTCATGACCACGCCCCTCACGCGGGAGGGCCGGATCGTCGGCGTCCTCGGCGTGGCACGCGACATCACCGATCGCAAGCTCGCCGAGGAGGCGCTCCTCCATCTCAACGAGGCGCTCGAGGAGGAGAACAAGCGCATCGCCCACGCGCTCCATGACGAGGCGGGTCAGCTGCTGGCGTCGGTGCACATCGTCCTCGCCGACATCTCACGGGAGCTTCCCCCGGCCACCGCGCAGCGGCTCGAGGAGGTCCGGGGACTCCTCAACAAGATCGAGGAGCAGCTCCGACACCTCTCCCACGAGCTGCGGCCGACGATCCTCGACGACCTCGGGCTCCAGCCCGCGCTCGAATTCCTCGCCGACGGCGTCTCGAAGCGGACCGGCCTCCGGATCTCGGTGGACGGTACGCGCGGGACGCGCCTGCCCGCGGTGACCGAGACCGCGCTGTACCGGATCGTCCAGGAAGCGCTCACCAACGTGACGAAGCACGCGCAGGCGACTCGCGTCGAGATCAGCTTCTCACGCGAGGGCCGCGTCCTGCGTTGCGCCGTCCGGGACGACGGCGTCGGGTTCAGCGTGCCCACGACCCTGTCTCGGCGGGGACACCCCGGCCTCGGGCTCATCGGAATCCAGGAGCGGCTGAGCGCAATCGGGGGATCGCTGAGCATCGTCTCGACGCCCGGCGCCGGGACGGAGCTTCTCATCACCGTGCCGTTGGAGGTGCCAAGTGCCGACTCGAGTACTCCTCGCCGATGACCACCTGATCGTCCGGCAGGGTCTCCGAGCCCTTCTCGAAGGGGAGGGGTTCGAGGTCATGGCGGAGGTCGGCGACGGTCAGGAGGCCGTGAAGGTGGCGCGGCAGCGGTGCCCCGACGTCGCCGTCCTCGACTACGCGATGCCCGCCCTGAACGGGCTCGACGCGGCCCGCGAAATCCTGCGAGCGTGTCCGCGGGCGAAGGCGATCCTCCTGACGATGCACACCGACGACCGCTACGTGCTGGAGGCGCTTCGGGCGGGGATCAAGGGGTACGTGGTCAAGACCCAGGCGGCGGCGGACCTCGTCCGCGCGATCCAGGAGGTGCGCCGCGGCATGATGTACCTGAGCCCGGGCATCTCGCAGACCATCGTGCATGCGTTCCTCACGAAGTCCGACGTGCCGTCGGACCCGTTGACGCAGCGCGAGCGCGAGGTCCTCCAGCTCATCGCGGAGGGCAATACGACGAAAGAGGTCGCCGGCCGCCTGGGCATCAGCTTCAAGACCGCCGAATCGCACCGGATGCGGATCATGAAGAAGGTGGAAGTCCACGAGACGGCCGGTCTCGTCCGCTACGCCGTTCGCCGCGGACTGATCCAGCCATAGCCGAGCCCGGCGGCAGGGATCCACCGGAGCCCGGTCTCGGGGAATTTCCGCGGTCGATTTCAAGCGCGTTCCGGATTTCCCCTCTCTTTCAGCCTTCCTACACTGGGCTCATGGCGACCCGGGTGCTCCTCGCTGACGATCACGCGATCGTGCGACAGGGCCTGAAGGTCCTCCTGCAGCGGGAGGGGTTCGAGGTCGTGAACGAGGCGGCGAACGGTCAGGAGGCCGCGCGCGCGGCCTGCGACCAGTGCCCCGACGTCGCCATCCTCGACTATTCGATGCCGGTGCTGAGCGGTGTCGGCGCCGCTACCGAGATCTTCAAGAAGTGCCCGCGGGTGAAGGCCATCCTCCTGACGATGCACACCGAGGACCACTACGTCGTCGAGGCGCTCCGTGCTGGCATCAAAGGATACGTCGTGAAGAGTCAGGCGGCGGCGGACCTTGTCCGCGGGATCCATGAGGTCATGCAGGGCAGGACCTACCTGAGCCCGAGCGTGTCGCACGTCACGCTGGAACGGCACGGCGACGGATCCGAGCTGCCGCCCGGCCCGCTCACACCGCGCGAGTGCGAGGTTCTCCAGCTGGTCGCCGAGGGCAGGACGACGAAGCAGATCGCGAGACTCCTCGGAATCACCTTCAAGACCGTGGAGTCCCATCGTCTGCGCATCTTGAGGAAGCTGAAGACCCACAACACGGCAGGCATGGTCCGCTACGCGATCAAGCAGGGGCTGGTCCAGGTGTGACCGGTCCCTCAGGGAATTCCCTTATTGGATTCGTGGACTCGCCTAGTTGGCCGGATCGAGGGGGAGCGACAGGATGGGCGGCGTGACGGAGAAGGAGCGGCGGGGCTGATGTGCGGGATCGTCGGATACGTCGGTACCAGGGACGCCGTGCCGATCCTCCTGGACGGCCTGCTGTCCCCGCTGCTGTACACGATCCCGTTGCAACTCCTCGCGTACCACGTCGCGCTCCTCCGCGGCTGCGACGTGGACCAGCCGAGGAATCTGGCGAAAAGCGTCACGGTGGAGTGAACCGCGTAACCGGCCCGCCGGGCCGGGGCGACGGCGCGAGATGACGAACCGGACAGGATCTGGTCCAACCTCGAGAAGAGGCTCGGAACCGAAGGGGGCGAAGCCTGAGCGATGAGCGACACTGTGATGATCGAGCAGGCGGAGCCGGACCGTGCCGATGCCGACCGGTCGCCGGCGCTGAGCTGGTATGCGCTCTGGACACGGAGCCACTGCGAGCACCTGGTCCGCGACCAGCTCGCCGGGAAGGGGTTCGACGTCTTCCTGCCGCAGGTGGACAAGTGGTCGAAGCGCGGCAGTCTCAGGCACGTCATCCGGGTCCCGATGTTCGCCGGCTACCTCTTCCTACGAGTCACGATGGACAAGGCGAGCTACATCGCGATCAAGACGGCGCGCGGGCTGGTCGGTGTCCTCGGCGACCGCTGGGACCGGCTCGCCCCGCTCGGCGACCCCGAGGTGGACGCCGTGCGGCGCGTCGTCGAGTCGCGGGCGCCCGCCCTGCCCTACCCGTACCTGCGTGAGGGACAGCGGGTGCGGATTACGTGCGGGCCGCTCGCGGACGTGGAAGGGATCCTCGTCCGGACCAAGCCGACCAAGGGGCTGCTCGTGATCTCGGTCGAGCTCCTCAGGCGCAGCGTGGCGGTGCAGGTGGACTGCACCTCCGTGGCGCCGGTCTAGCGGAGATGGAGGGGACACGATGATCCGCGCCCGCGCCCTCACAACCCTGGTCCTCGCTTCGCTGCTGGTCGTCGGGCTCGCCGCGGCGCAGGAGCCGCCGAGCCGCAGGCCGCACTCGGCTGCGCAGGCCGGCGAGTACCGTGTCGGCCCCGAGGACGTGCTCGACGTCGCGGTCTGGAACAACACCAGCATCAGCCGTACGGTCCCGGTCCGCCCCGACGGACGGATCTCGCTCCCGCTCCTCAACGACGTGCAGGCGGCCGGCCTGACGCCCGTGGAGCTGCGCGACGTGCTCGCGAAGAAGCTCGCGGAGTACATGCCGAATCCAGAGGTCTCCGTCATCGTGCGCGAGGTACGCAGCTTCAAGGTCTCGGTGATCGGTGAGGTGAAGACGCCGGGTCGCTTCGAGCTCCGGAGCCGCGCCACCGTGCTCGACGTCATCGCCCTCGCCGGCGGCTTCAACGAGTTCGCGTCCCGCTCGCGCGTCGTGATCCTCCGGCTCGACGGCGCGACGTCCAGGCGGGTTCCCTTCAACTACAACAAGGTTGTGTCGCAGGACGCGCGGGAGGAGAACCTCCTGGTCCAGCCGGGCGACATCGTGGTCGTTCCGTAGGGACGCCATGGCCGGTCAAACGACGACGGATTCGGTGATCGACAGGGTCCTGGCCGTCTGGGCTCGGCGACGGCTGCTCACCGTCGCCGTCTTCGCCCCGATCCTGGTCGGCGGCGCGACGCTGGCGCTCTCGCTGCCGGCGATCTATCGCTCGACGGCGATCGTGCTCGTCGAGCGCCAGGAGATGCGCGACGCTCTCGTCCGTCCGGCCGCCATCACGGAGATCGACGCGCGCCTGAACGCGATCGGCCAGGAGATCCTGAGCCGGGCGCGTATCGAGGGGCTCATGGAGCGTTTCGACCTGTACCCCGCCCTGCGCGCACGGAGGCAGCCGGAGGCGGCGGTCGAGCGGCTCCGGCGCGCCATCCAGATCGAGCTCAAGGGCGTCGAGCCCTCCGGGCGCGGCACGACGATCGCCTTCGCGGTGAGCTTCCGCGGGCGTGACCCCCAGACCGTGGCGCAGGTGGCGAACGCGCTCGCCTCGTTCTACGTCGAGGAGAACGCCAAGATGCGCGAGCGGCAGGCGAGCAGCGCCGCGCGCGTCCTCGCCGGGCAGCTGGAAGAGACGAAGGGGCAGCTCGACGAGCAGGAAACGAGAGTCGGCGAGTTCAAGCGCCGATACATCGGCGAGCTGCCGGAGCAGGTCACCGCGAACCTCGCGACGCTGCACCGGTTGAACGCGCAGCTCGCGCTCAACAGCGACAACCAGCTGCGTGGCACCGAGCGGCGCGCCGCGCTCGTGAAGCAGCTCGGCGACCTCGAGCTCGGGACGGGGGCGGCCGGGGGCGACGGCGTTCCCACGCGCCTCGGCCGCCTCAAGCAGGATCTGGCCGGGCTGCGAAAGCAGTACAGCGACAAGTACCCGGACGTCGCCCAGCTGAGGGCGCAGATCGCGGCGCTCGAGCGCCAGGGCCCCGACGCACGGCCCGGCGAGGCCGACGATCCGACGGTGACGGCGATCAGGAAGTCGCTCACCGAGCTGGACGCCGAGGCCGGTCGGCTCCGGGCCGAGGAACAGCGGCTCCGGAACGACATCGCCACCTACCAGCGACGCGTGGAGGCCGCACCCGAGCGCGAGCAGGCCTTCCAGCAGATGTCGCGGGACTACCGGACGACGAAGGAGCGCTACGAGTCGATCCTCAAGCGTTACCAGGACGCGCTGATCGCCGAGGAGGGCGAGCGACGGCGCGCCGACGAGGAGTTCAGGGTCCTCGATCCCGCGGTGCCGGGGCGCGAGCCGGTGGCGCCGAACCGGTTCCGCCTCGTCCTGCTCGGCCTGCTCCTGGCGCTCGGCGCGGCGACCGCGGCGGCGCTCGTCGCCGAGAACCTCGACGGGTCGTTCCACACCCTCGACGACCTCCGGGCGTTCACGGGCGTCCCCGTTCTGGCAACGATCCCCAGAATCGCCAGCGCGGCCGACTCGCGGCGGGCGGCGCGCCAGCGCGGGCTCGCGGCGGTCGCGATCACCGCGGGTCTGGTGGTGGTGATGCTCATCTCTCATCAGCTCGCGCGCGGCAACGAGCAGCTGGTCTGGCTGCTCTCCCGAGCCTCCTGAGCCAATGGCGCCATGAATCCCCATCTCGTGTCCTTCTTCCGGTCGGCCTCGTTCGAGGGCGAACAGTACCGACTGCTCCGCCACACCGTGGAGCAGCGGCGGCGCGACGGCCGACTCCGGGTCGTCGGCGTGACCAGTCCCGTCGGCGGCGACGGCAAGACGACCACGGCCCTCAACCTCGCGGGAGCGCTCGCTCAATCCGCCGAGGCCCGGGTCCTCCTCGCCGACCTGGACCTCCGGCGGCCGTCGGTCGCGCGCCAGCTCGGCCTCGGCACGCCGCGCCCGAGCCTCGAGGACGGCCTCCGGGAACCCGGTGCCGCGCTCGAGGACCTCGTGCAGCATCTGCCGGGCTTCAACTTGTCGGTGCTCCCGGCGCGCGGCGGTGTCGCGGCGCCGTACGAGGCGCTCGGGTCGCCCAGGCTCGAGGCGCTGCTCCAGGAGGCGGGCGCACGCTACGACCACGTGGTGCTCGACATGCCGCCGTTCATGCCGATCCCCGACTGTCGCCTGATCACGAGGCACGTCGGCGGGTTCCTGATCGTGGTGGCGGCGCGCCGGACGCCACGCCGGGCGCTGGAGGAGACGCTGCGCCTGCTCGACCCGGCGCAGGTCGTCGGCCTCGTCTTCAACGGCGCCGACCTCGGGCGCACGACGTACTCCTACTACGACGCCTACGCGAGCGAATACCGCGCCACGCCGTGGGAGCGCATCGCGCGGCAAGCCGCCCGGCTGCACGCGGCGTGGGCGCGGCCGGACGGAACGAGGACGCGATGAACGAGGAGCGGCTGGTGGACTTCGTGCTGTGGCGCCCGGTCGAGCGACGGCTCGCGCGCGTCGTCGCGCTCGGCGGCGGGACGGGGCTACCCGTCGTTCTGAAAGCGCTGCGGAGCCACCTGCCAGACCATTGCCGGATCACCGCGGTCGTCACGTCGGCGGACGACGGCGGGAGCTCCGGTGTCCTGCGGCGGGAGTACGGTGTCCTGCCGCCGGGCGACATCCGCAACTGCCTGATGGCGCTCGCGAGCGTGGCGCCGGAAGTGTCGGCGGCGCTCCAGTACCGCGTGGGCGGCGGCGCCGCGCAGCATCCCGTCGGGAACCTGCTCCTGACGGCCCTCGACCTGGTCGCCGTCGACGAGGTGACCGCCATCCGCCTCGCAGCCGGGCTCCTGGCCGTGAAGGACGCCATCCTGCCCTCGACGACGGCGCGCGTCCAGCTGGTCGCGGAGCTGGTCGACGGCCGTTCGATCCACGGCGAGTCCGAGATCCCGCGCGGCGGTGCGCCGATCCGGTGCGTCCGGATCGAGCCGGCCGACGCGACGCCGACGCCCGCCGTGCTCGACGCGCTCGAAGAGGCCGACGCGGTGATCCTGGGTCCCGGCAGTCTGTACACGAGCCTCCTGGCCACGCTGGTCGTGCCGGGGATCGCCGAGGCGGTACGGCGCGCGCGCGCCATGAAGATCTTCGTCTGTAACGCGATGACCGAACCCGGCGAGACCGACGGCTATGGCGTCGCCGAGCACTTGGACGCGCTCGGCGCCCACGGCCTGCCGCCGGAGGCGCTCGATCGCGTTCTCGTCAACACGAGCCCGATCCCGCCGAAGGTCCGCGCCCGATACCTGGCCGAGGGCGCCGTGCCCGTCGACGCCGACGTCGTGCCGGACGGCGACCGGGCGCGGCTCGTGCGTGCCGCCCTGCTCGAGCCGGGCCCCGTCGTGCGCCACGACCCCGACAAGCTCGGGCCGATACTCCGCGAGCTGGCGCGCGATGGGCAGTCCCGAACGGGACCGAGACCTAGAACCGGAGCGAAGACGGCATGAGCACGATCCGATCCACCTTGAAGGCGCAAGCAGTCACCGCGAGCGAGCTCGCGCGTCGCCTCCGCGAACGCACCGCGCACGTCGGCATCATCGGCCAGGGGTACGTCGGTCTCCCGCTGGCCGTGGAGCTCGCGCGCGCAGGGTTCACCGTGACCGGGCTCGATACCGATTTGGACCGGGTCACGACCCTCAACGCGGGCCGGTCGCACAGCCCTGACGTGGACGAGGGGGCGCTCGGAGCCCTCCTCTGCGAAGGCCGATACCAGGCCACCGCGGACTCATCCGTCCTCGCACAGTGCGACGTCGTGATCATCTGCGTGCCCACGCCGCTGGGGAAGTCGAAGGATCCCGACATTTCGTTCGTCCTCGCCGCCGCGGAGCAAGCCGCCGCCGGGTTCCGGCCGGCCCAGCTCGTCATCCTGGAATCCACGACCTACCCCGGGACGACCCAGGAGCTGTTGGTACCGCTGTTCGAGGCGCGGGGGGCGCAGCCGGGAGTCGACGTCTTCCTGGCGTTCTCGCCGGAGCGGATCGACCCCGGGAACGCGACGTACCGGGTGAAGGACATTCCGAAGGTGGTCGGGGGCGTCACGGCGGAGTGCGCGGCGCTCGCGGCGCTCCTCTACCGCCAGATCGTCACGAAGGTCATGGTGGTCTCGAGCCCGAAGGTCGCCGAGCTGGCCAAGCTCTACGAGAACGTGTTCCGGAACGTGAACATCGCGCTGGCCAACGAGTTCGCCCTCATGTGTCGCCGGCTGGACGTGGACACCCGCGAGGTCATCGACGCCGCAGCCACGAAGCCATTCGGCTTCCTCCCCTTCTACCCGGGTCCCGGCATCGGGGGCCATTGCATCGCCGTCGATCCCTACTACCTCGCCTGGAAGATGCGTCTGAACGGGTACGAGGCGCGTTTCATCCATCTGGCCGACGAGATCAACCGGTCCATGCCCGATTATGTCGTCGAGCTGGCGGCCGAGGCCCTGAACCAGGCCCGCTGCTGCCTGAACGGCGCCAGGATCTTCGCGCTCGGGGTCGCCTACAAGCGCGGCGTCGGAGACACGCGTGAGTCGCCGGCCTTGGAGATACTCGGGAAGCTCCGAGACAAGGGGGCTGACGTTTCGTATGCGGACCCCCACGTCCCCGCGGTGACCCTCGGCGGCACCGTCCTGAAAGCCGTGGAGCCGACGGATCAGGAGCTTGCCGCGGCTGACTGCGTACTGGTCCTCACGGACCATCCGGAGTTCGATTACCGGCGGATCGTCGAGGTCGCCCGGCTCGTCATCGACACCCGAAACGCGACCCCGCGGATGCCAACCCCACCCGGCCGCGTCGTCAGGCTGTAGGGCGCCCGGGCGGCAACGATCGAGGGATTTTCCTCCGCTCGCTTCCGGCATTTCGCGGATTGCGAGCCCGCTCGCCTGGACTGAATCTTACTAGCAGACGCTCAGAGTTCGAGGGCTCTTCCTAAAAAGATCGGAGGTCAGTATGAGCGACAGAATCTCGAACCGTTGGAGGGCAGTCGCAGTCGCAGTGATCATGGTCGGTCTGTTCGCATGGCCCGCGCTCGCCGGAGCTCAAGCCGTCACTGGGCAGGCGACCGCGGTGCAGGCGACCGTCTTCAGCCTTCTCGGCGGCACGACGACAGTGCTGGCCGACACAGGGCCGCTGGGAGGGAGCGCGGGTCCTCCGCTTCTGGCGTCGGCGCTTACGGGCGCGGTCCCCTCGCTGCTTACCGGAGACGTTCTCCACGCCACCACCATCGGTTCGCCTGATCAGGTGGCTTCGGAGGCCTCGCTCGCAGACCTGGTCCTGAGCGTCGCCGGGACCACCATCGGCGCCGATTTCGTCTTGGGCCGCGCCCAGGCGGTCCTGGGCGGTGCGGGCGCTGGCAGCTCGAACATCGGCAATCTCTCGATCAACGGCGTGCCCATCCCCGTCACCGGGGGCCCGAACCAGACGATCCCTATCCCCGGGGGGCAGGTGACGGTCAACGAGCAGCAAATCTCAGCGGCCCAGACCGTCGTCAATGCGCTTCACGTCATCGTCTACGGCGTCGCCGACGTGGTCATCGGGTCCGCGACCGCCGGAATTCAGTAAGTCATGGCTGCCCACGCGACCGGAGGAAGAGGGATGCGCAGAATGGTGTGTGCTCTCACAGTTAGTCTGGCTACAGCCGCGGCGCTGGTTCTCACTGCAAGCTCCGCGAGTGCCTGGCAGTGTGACTTCTTGACGGGGGGCGGATTCATCATGACGACGGCGAGCCATACACACCCCCTCGACAAGGCGAACTTCGCCATTGCCGGCGGATGCAAGAAAAACGTCCCCGACCAGCACGGACCGTTTTGGGGGCATCTGGAGTACATCGATCACAACACAGGCCTGAACGTTCACTGGGAGACCATCACGGCGTACATCGAGTACTCGACAAACACCGACGGACAGCAGCCGACCGGTGCCCGTATCATTTGTGGCACCGCCCGTACAAACCAGCCTTACGGTGACGTCTACTTCAAGGTTTTCGCCGAAGACAAGGGCGAACCGGGCAAGGATGACGTCTTCATCATCCGCCTGAAAGATGTTGCAGGCGGGATGATCGTCTATACGACCGAAGGCGATGATAACCAAACGTTGGGCGGTGGCGGCCCCGGGGGTGGCAACATCCAGCTCCACGCGAACAACCCCTCGAACGTCGGGGACTTCGGTGGTGTCTGCCTCGCAGAATAGCTCGCCGCAGCGGTGTTCGGTCGCGGGCCCTCCCGTGACCGGCGTCCGGGGCTGCCCCCAGGGGGTTCGCGACGAACCCTCTGGGGGCAGCGGCCCGGCCGGCTCGTCGGTGTCCCACATGCGGGACGAATCGGATCGGTGCTCGTGCGGCGTCGCCCTGGAGGGTCGACCGGGCGGGGCGTACAACGAGGAGGCGTTCCGGCACTTCCTGGCGCTCGAAGGAAAGCGCTCCGAACACTCGGGCCGTCCCTTCCTGCTGCTGCTGGTGGATCTGAAGGAACGGCCGGAGGTCGGAGCGCGCGAGCTCCTCTCGGCTCTGTGCCGCTGCGTCCGCGAGACCGACTTCGTCGGCTGGTACCGCGAGCGACGCGTGGCCGGAGCCGTCCTGACCGACCTCGTAGATAGGTCCCCGGCTGAAGTCTCCCGCGTGGTCGGTGAGAGGGTCAGCGCCGCGCTCCGCGCAGGCCTTCCCTCGGATGTGGCCCGACGGCTCCAGGTGCGCGTCTATCAACACGAGCCCGAGACCCCGGCGTTGTGGGGCTGAGTCGATCTCGCGAGGAATCGTATGCTCAGGCTGGGCGTGATCGGTTACGGCTACTGGGGCCCGAACGTCGTGCGCAACTTCGTGAGCCATCCGGACTGCCGGCTGACGGCCATCTGCGACAAGAATCCCAAGGCGGTGGCTCAGATCCTGAGCCGCTATCCGGCCGTGCGCGCGACCTCCGATCCGGACGAAGTCACGAGCTCGTCGGAGATCGACGCTGTGGCCATCGTGACTCCGGTGTCCTCGCACTACGAGCTGGCCAGGAAAGCCCTCGAGAACGGCAAGCACGTCTTCGTCGAGAAGCCATTCACCGCCACTTCGGCCCAGGCGGAAGAGCTGATCGAGCTGGCCGGCCGCAAGCGCCTGCAGATCATGGTGGATCACACCTTTCTCTTCAACGGTGCGGTGCGCAAGATCAAGGAGCTCATCGACCACGGTGTGCTGGGGCCCCTCTACTACTACGACTCGACCCGGGTCAACCTGGGGCTCTTCCAGCACGACGTCAACGTCATCTGGGACCTCGCGCCTCACGATCTGTCCATCATCGACCACTTGATCGGCGTCGAGCCGGAGCTGCTCGTCGCGACCGGCGGAGCGCACTTGAACGGCCTGGCGGACATGGCCTATATCACCTTGTACTTCCCCAAGAACGTCATCGCGCACATCAACGTCAACTGGCTCTCGCCCGTGAAGGTGCGCACGACGTTGGTCGGCGGGCAGCAGAAGATGCTGGTGTGGAATGATCTCGAGCCCTCCGAAAAGGTCAAGGTGTACGACAAGGGGGTCCAGATCACCGGAGCTCCCGACGAGTCGCGTGAGCGGCTCAAGAATTTGATCGGGGCGAAGGTCTTCGAGGTCGGAAACGGGCAGGCGGTCCGCGACCTTTTGGTGAGCTACCGGAGCGGAGACATGTGGGCGCCCTGGGTGGACCAGACCGAAGCCCTGCAGCTCGAAACGCGATACTTCCTGGACTGCGTGGCCTCGGGGCACACGCCCGTCAACGATGGGCGCGCGGGCTTGCGCGTCGTGAAGATGCTGGAGGCGGCCGACGAGTCGCTCAAGCGCCGCAGAGAGATCTTCTACACCCCATCGGCCTGACCGGATCGAGCGGATCACTCGCCCCTTTTCCTCCCATCACATTCGCGCCCTGAACCGATGAGCGCACGTCAGCAGCCGCGGCCGACAAGAACGCTGCGTCAGCATCACGGCGTTGGCGGGCGCCGTCCGCACGTCGTCGGTGAAGACTTGTTCAGGGCCGTCTTGATCAGGGAGCGGCAGCGCGCGGAGCGCTCCGATCGGTCGGTCGTTCTTCTGCTCATCGACGTGAACCACGGCCGGGGCGCTGCTTCCTCGTCCGCTCGGGAGGCGATCAGCATCGGGGCCCTGGCGGCTGCCAAGCGTGACACGGATATCCTGGGCTGGTACGAGTGGCCGGCTCTGCTCGGCGTCATCGTGCCCGAGATCCGCGCGTCCGATATGGACGACGTGTGCGGGGCGCTCGACGGTCGCGTCCGTCGTGAGCTTTCGAGCCGCCTGCCCCGGGAGACGGCGGCCCGGTTTTCGATTCGACTCCACGTGTATCCCGAGCCGCGGCGTGTGGGAGAGGCGGAGCCGTGGCCGTTGGACCCGATCCTCCACCCGGAGCTCCAGTCGTGCCCGGACCGGAGCTCCGTTTACGATGCGGCCAAGCGGGCACTCGACGTCGTCGGCAGTCTGACGCTCCTGGCGGTCCTTTCGCCTCTCCTCTTGCTGATCGCCATCCTCGTGAAGTCCAGCTCTCGGGGACCCGTCTTCTTCAGACAGGTACGCATCGGACACAAGGTGAAGCCGTTCACGATGCTCAAGTTCCGGACGATGCACTCCGGCTCCGATCACACGCTTCATCGAGAGTTCGTCAGCCGGTTCATCAAGGCGAGCGGCCAGCACCGCGACCCCAGTGGGAACGGATTCTTCAAACTCGCCGACGATCCGCGGATCACGCTCGTCGGGCGCATTCTTCGCCGGACGAGCCTCGACGAGCTGCCTCAGTTCTGGAACGTGCTGCGAGGGGACATGGCGCTGGTCGGGCCACGGCCGGCGCTCGCGTACGAGCTCGAGCAGTACCGGCCCTGGCATCGACGCCGGTTCCTGGAGGCCAAGCCGGGGATCACGGGACTCTGGCAGGTGACCGGGCGCAGCCGATCGACCTTCGACGAGATGGTGCGCCTCGACCTCCGATACGCCAGGACGCGGTCCCTCTGGACCGACATCAAGATCCTGCTCGCGACGCCCGCGGCGGTCATCTCGGGAAAGGGGGCCTGTTGATGCGTGTCGGCGCGGACTCCGACTACTTCTGCATCACGGACGTCAAGCTGGGGAGGGACGTCAAGCTCGCGAAGTTCATCAACCTGTACGGCTGCGAGATCGGCGACGAGACGAAAATCGGCGCCTTCGTCGAGATCCAGAAGAATGCGAGGGTCGGCGAGCGGTGCAAGATCTCGAGCCACAGCTTCATCTGTGAAGGCGTGACGATCGAGGATCGCGTTTTCGTCGGCCACGGCGTCACCTTCATCAACGATTCCTATCCGCGGGCGACGAGTCCGAGCGGGGAACTTCAGACCGAGTTGGACTGGAAGGTCGAGCGCACGCTGGTGAAGACGGGGGCGTCGATCGGGTCCGGGGCGACGGTCCTCGCGAACGTGGTCATCGGGAAGAATGCCATCGTCGGCGCCGGCAGCGTCGTGACCCGTGACGTGCCCGACAACGCCATCGTCGCCGGGAATCCGGCGAAGGTCCTCCGCTAATCCGGCGAAGGTCCTCCGCTTCACATGAGCACGCCCCAGATCCCGTTCGTCGATCTCGTCACGGTTCACCGCGAGCTCCGGGAGGAGCTGCTCTCGGTCTTCGAGACCGCCCTCGACACCGGCGGGTTCGTCGGAGGCCCCATGGTCCAGGAGTTCGAGCGCGATTTCGCGGAGTTCTGCGAGTCGCACTTCTGCGTTGGAATGGCCAACGGCACGGACGCCCTGCGCCTCGCGCTGGTGGCGGCGGGCGTCCGACCCGGAGACACCGTGGTGACGGTGCCGCTCACCTTCATCGCCACCGCGGAGGCGATCTCGCAGGCCGGCGCGCTCCCGGATTTCGTCGACATCGATGCGCGCACCTACACCATGGATCCGGACAGGCTGCGCGCTTACCTCGACAGCGAATGCACACCCGATGGGGAAACCGGCCGTGTGGTGAGCCGGCGCACCGGCGGCCCGGTGACCGCCGTCGTCCCCGTGCACTTGTACGGGCAGATGGCGGACATGGACCCCATTCTGGAGCTGGCGGCCCGGTACGATCTGAGCGTCATCGAGGACGCGTGCCAGGCGCACGGCGCGGAATACCTGTCGACCAGAGAGAACCGCTGGCGCAAGGCCGGCTCGATGGGTCGCGCCGCGGCGTTCAGCTTCTATCCCGCCAAGAACCTGGGCGCCTGCGGTGAGGCGGGCGCGGTCACGACGGACGACACACGGCTGGCGCGGGACTGCCAGATGCTACGCGACCACGGCCAGTCGAGGAAGTACGTGCACGACATCGAGGGTTACAACGCCCGGCTCGACGCGATCCAGGCGGGCTTCTTGCGCGTGAAGCTCCGGCATCTGGCGAAGTGGAACGAGCAGCGGCGGGAGCTGGCGCGCTTGTACGACGAGCTCTTCGCCGACGCCGACGGGGCGGTCATCCTCCCGTACGTGCCCGTCTGGTCGCGGCACGTCTACCATCTTTACGTGGTGCGGGTCGCCGACCGGGAGGGGCTCCAGAAGGACCTGGCCGCCGCCGGCATCGGAACGGGCATCCACTATCCGATCTCGCTCCATCTCCAGAAGGCCTACGCGCGTCGCGGCTACAAGGAGGGGGATTTCCCGGGCTCGGAGGCGGTTGCGCCGCAACTCCTCTCGTTACCGATGTACCCCCAGCTCGAGCTTCCTCAGCAGAGACGAGTCGTCCAGACGGTTCTCGCCTCACCTTCCCTACCCGGCGCCCGTCACCGCCCTTGATGCTGACGGAGCGTCGCCACGAAAGAGGGGACCCGAGGGGCAAGATCTGGATCGATCTCGACAATTCCCCTCATGTGCCATTCTTCGCGCCGATCGTCGCAGAACTCGGCAAGCGCGGCTATCCGCTGGTGCTCACCGCCCGCGACGGCTTTCAGGTGCACAAGCTGGCGGAGCTCTTTCAGCTGAACTGCAGGCTGATCGGCCGTCACCGCGGGAGGGCGAAGATCCACAAGGTAGCGGCCTTGTGTCTGCGGGCGCTGCAGCTGACCCCGGTGATCCTGAGGGAACGGCCGGGCCTCGCCCTCTCTCACTGGTCACGCTCCCAGCTGATCGTGTCCACCGTGCTCGGAATTCCGTCGCTGTTCATCAGCGACTACGAGTTTGCGGCGCACGGCGTCCTCCTGCACCCGACGTGGCAGATCTGGCCGGAGGTGATCCCCAACACTGCGGTCCGCTGCGACCCGAATCGCATCACGCACTACCCGGGTATCAAGGAAGACGTCTACGTACCACGATTCGTCCCGGACCCGCGCATCCGGCCTCAGCTCGGGCTGGACGAGCGGGACGTGGTGGTGACCCTCCGTCCGCCGGCGACCGAGGCGCACTATCACGACCCCCGGAGTGACGCGCTCTTCGACGCAGCGATCGACTTCCTGAGCGCGAAGCCGGATGTGAAGCTCGTCGCCCTGCCGCGAAACGAGCAGCAGGCGGCGCTGTTGAGGGGCAGCCGGCCCGAGCTCTTCGCGAAGGGCACGATGCGCATTCCGGAGCGCGTCGTCGACGGGCTGAACCTGATCTGGCACTCGGACCTGGTGATCAGCGGGGGCGGCACGATGAACCGGGAGGCCGCTGCGCTGGGCGTCCCCGTCTACAGTGTTTTTCGGGGCCGGATCGGCGCGGTAGACCGCTATCTCAGCGCGAGGGGGCGACTCGTGCTGCTCGAGAACCGCGGAGACGTGGAGACGAAGATCCTCCCGATCCCGAGGAAACGGCCCACGCGGCCCCCGACCGGCGACGGCGGCGCCCTGGGGGCCATCGTCGGTCGGATCGTCGCGATCATGGAGTCGCAGTGCCCGGCGCCGAGCCCGCGTATCGCGTGATATGAAAATCCTCACCGTGGTCGGCGCGCGTCCCAATTTCGCCAAGGCCGCGCCGATCATCAGGGCCATCAACGAACACAACGAGCGGCGCGGTCCCGCGGTCGAACCGATCCGGCACGTCCTCGTTCATACGGGCCAGCACTACGACGACCGGATGTCGGGCTCCTTCTTGCGAGATCTGGAGCTTCCCGCCCCGGATGTCCACCTCGGCGTGGGTTCGGAATCCCATGCGGCGCAGACTGCGGAGATCATGCGGAGATTCGAGCCGATTCTGATGGCCGAGAAGCCCGACATCGTGGTGGTGGTCGGCGACGTGAACTCGACCCTCGCCTGTGCCCTGGTCGCCGCCAAGATCTCCTTCGACTCCCGAGGTTCCAGACCGTCGATCGCCCACGTGGAAGCGGGGTTGCGCTCCTTCGACCGGTCGATGCCGGAAGAGACCAACCGTGTCCTCACCGATCATCTATCCGATCTACTTTTCGTGACAGAGGAGAGCGGCCTTCGGAATCTGCGTTCCGAGGGCATCGCGCCCGACAGGATGCATTTCGTCGGCAACACGATGATCGACTCCCTGCTCGCGTTCCAGGAGAAAGCCGAGGCTTCTCCCGTGCTGGAGGAGCTGGGATTGCGAACGCAGACGGGAGGGAACGGCGCCCGGGGCTCGACCACCCGCTATGCGCTCCTGACCCTCCACCGTCCGGCGAACGTGGACGATCGGAATACCTTCGTGAACATCCTGGCGGGGCTGGAAGATCTGGCGACGGACCGCCCCATCGTGTTTCCCGCACATCCGCGAACACGGCGACGAATCGAGGAATTCGGTCTGGAGCCCGGCCACGGCATCATCCTGACCGATCCTCTGGGCTATCTGGATTTCCTGTGCTTGATGAAGCACGCGACACTCGTCGTGACCGACTCGGGTGGCATCCAGGAAGAGACCACGTGCCTGGGCATTCCCTGCGTCACGGTCAGAGACACGAGCGAAAGGCCCGTCACCGTGGAAACCGGGACGAATGTCATCGCCGGGACGAGGCCCGAGACCATCAGGGATGCCATCCGACGCCAGACGGGGGCGAGAGCCACCGCCGGCGTGCCGGAAAAATGGGACGGCCGGGCCGCCACCCGGATCGTCGCCATCCTGACCCGCGCGCATCAGGAAAGGACGTTGTCCGCCTGAGGGCGGAGAGGCCCATGCCGCATCCAGCGTCTTTGGAGGACGCCGAGGCCGTCGGCCTGAAGCTCCTGGCGTACTGTCGGGCGAACGATTGGGCGGGCTATGACCCCTACGACGCCCTGAACAGCCGGATCTTCACGGCCCTGCCATTCCTCGACGGGAGACTCTCTCGGCTGGTCCTCACCCAGGCTTTGAAGCGTAGCCCCGTCAACATTCGCCGGCTCGCGCTCATCCCGAAGACCCAGAATCCGAAAGGCATCGCGCTCTCCCTGACGGCGTGCCTCAGGCTGGCCGCCTTGGGGGTTGGCCAGCACGACGAGCTCGTCGCCCTCCTGACCGAAAGGCTGATCGCCCTTCGATCGGAAGACGCCGCCTACTGGTGCTGGGGGTACAGCTTTCCCTGGCAGACGCGCAGGCTCGTGGTTCCGCGGGGAGCCCCGAATCTCGTCTGCACGTCATTCGTCGCCGACGCGCTCCTGGACGCGTACGAGCAGCGCCAGGAGCCACGGTGCCTGAGCATGGCCGCGAGCGCGGCAGAGTACGTCCTCAACGAGCTCTACTGGACGGAACGCGGCTCGGCGGGCTTCGCCTATCCTCTGCCGTCCGTACGGGCCACCATCCACAACGCCAACTTCCTCGGCGCCGCTCTCCTGTGTCGTGTGTACGCGCACACGGGCGAGGAGAAGTTCCTCGGCCCGGCCCTCAGGGTTGCGCGCTTCTCGGCGGCGAGGCAACACGAGGACGGGTCGTGGGACTACGGCGAGGAGCCGACCCAGCGCTGGATCGACAACTTCCATACCGGATACAACCTGTGCGCGTTGCGCTCGCTGTCGCGGTACGCGGAGACCACGGAGTTCGAAGCGTGCGTCCGACGCGGGTTCGAGTTCTACCGAGCCCACTTCTTCCGGCGGGATGGCGGAGTCAGGTACTTCCACGATCGCACCTACCCCGTCGACATCCACTGTGTGGCGCAGAGCATCATCACGCTGCTCGCGCTCAAGGATCTCGACCCCTCCAATCTCCTGTTGGCGCATCGGGTCTTCCGGTGGGCGATGACGCACATGTGGGACGAGCGGGGCTTCTTCTACTACCAGGTGCTCCGCCTATGTACCAACCGGACCTCGTACATGCGGTGGTCCCAGGCGTGGATGCTCCTGGCGATCTCCCAGCTGTCGGCGGAATCGAACGCAGCGGTGGAACGTCCACGGACGCGCCGCTCGACGGCCGTGGCCTGAGGCATGCGGCCGGCCGCACATCCGGTGCCGGCGGAGCACCCGACGGAGACGCCCGCCGGCCCGTACACCTACGTTCTCATCACGCCGGCGCGGAACGAGGCACGGTTCATCGACCTGACTCTCAAGTCCGGGGTCGCGCAGACGGTCAGGCCGGCCAAATGGGTGATCGTCAGCGACGGCTCGACCGACGGCACCGACGACATCGTGAGCCGGTACGCGGCCGAGCACCGATGGATCGAGCTGGTCCGGATGCCCGAGCGGAGCGAACGGCATTTCGCCGGAAAGGTTCACGCCTTCAACGCAGGCTACGCCCGGGTGAAGGATTCGAAGTACGACATGATCGCGAGCCTGGACGGCGATATCTCGTTCGACGAGGACTATTTTTCCTTCTTGCTGGGCAAGCTTGCCGAGGATCCCCGGCTGGGACTGGTCGGCACGCCGTTCAAGGGCAGCTCGACCTACGACTATCGCTTCGTGAGCATCGAGCACGTCTCCGGCGCGTGCCAGCTGTTTCGGCGGGAGTGCTTCGAGGATATCGGCGGGTATGTGCCGGTCAAGGCGGGTGGTATCGATCATATCGCGGTCCTCACCGCGAGAATGAAGGGCTGGAAGACCAGGACGTTCACGGACAAGGTCTGTCTGCACCATCGGGAGCTCGGGTCGGCCGCGCACGGCGCACGGCCGGCGAGGCGCTTCAGAGACGGCGCCCTGGACTATGCGCTCGGAGGTCATCCGGTCTGGGAGCTCTTCAGGGCGGCATACCAGACGACGAAGAAGCCGTTTGTCGTCGGAGGGCTGATGCTGTTGGCGGGCTATGTCTGGGCGGCCGTCCGACGCGTGGAGAGGCCGGTCTCCCGTGAGCTGGTGGAGTTCCGCCGGCGCGAGCAGATGCGACGGTTGAGGACCTTCCTCACGGGCGACGGGTAGCACGATCTTCCGGCGAGCCGCTCGCACGCGCATCGGGCTCGGCGCCATCGGTCTCACATCGATGCTGAGCGCGGTGACCGTCACATGGCTCGTGAACAAGCCCCCGACCTCCGCCTGTGGAGCAGAAATCGCGGCCCATTCCGACGTGCACACGATTCGCCCGACGCGGGTCGTGGTCCGGCCTTGGCAGGGCCCGCACCACGTCTACGGTGTCTTCATGGTCCCGAACCGCTACAACGACGACCGGAGCTACTCCGCGACCCTGTTCGTCCGCGGCTTCGATGCCGAATTCGACGCCCGCCGGAGTCCTCGACGTGACGACGGGGAGGATGCTGCGCTTGCCGCGCCGGGACATCAGGTGAAGCGGGGCTATGTCCCGACGCGGGTCGCCCTGTGGCTTCTGTTTGCCGGTCAGTTCGGCGATCTACGAGTTCCCTGCAACTGGGCGCTCGTTTTCGCCACGAGAGACCGGTGATGGGTAGCTGAGGATGCGCTCGAGGAATCTCTACTACCTGCTCAAGCCCGCCATTCCGCGGACGGTTCGCCTGGCGCTTCGACGGTTCCGCGCCAGAGGACTGAGACATCGATTCCGCAACTCCTGGCCCATCAATGAGGCGGCCGGCCGGGCCCCGGTAGGGTGGCCCGGGTGGCCGGACGGCAAGGAGCTGGCCTTCGTCCTGACGCATGACGTCGAAGGCAAGAGAGGCCTGGCGCGATGCCGCCGGCTGGCCGAGCTGGAAATGCGTCTGGGATTCCGCTCCGCGTTCAACTTCGTACCCGAAGGCGAGTACGTCGCCCCGGAACCGCTCCGCGCCTTTCTCATCGAACACGGCTTCGAGGTGGGCGTTCACGACCTGCACCACGACGGCAAGCTGTATCGGTCGTGGGAGTCCTTCAAAGACGACGCTCGAAGGATCAACCACTATCTGGCGTCGTGGGGCGCCGTCGGCTTTCGCTCCGGCTTCATGCTTCACAATCTCCGATGGCTCCGAGAGCTCAATATCCTGTACGACGCATCCACCTTCGATACCGACCCCTTCGAACCACAGCCGGACGGCGTGAACACGATCTTCCCGTTCTGGGTCCCTCGAACCGACAGCACCGGCTACGTCGAGCTCCCTTACACGTTGCCGCAGGATTCCACCCTGTTCCTGGTGTTGCGGGAGAAGGCGACCGACGTGTGGAAGCGCAAGCTGGATTGG
>WNGG01001414.1_pt1 | contig 27207 bp, 25 predicted proteins | sample 5400661 | NCBI WGS metagenome assembly WNGG01 (sample SAMN13153372, study PRJNA577476) | soil metagenome | isolation source: 100 cm soil or saprolite under Garry oak tree replicate 1 | place: USA:California | collected 2016-06-15
TGTTGTAGCCGATCGTCTTCAGCATGCCCACCGGGTTGCCGCGCAGGCCCGCGATGGAGGCGACGTTGATGATTCTGCCGTAGCGGTTCGGGATCATCGAGCGCTTTCCCACCGCCTGGGTCACGAGGAAGGTGCCGGTGAGGTTCAGGTTCACGAGCTTCTGCCAAGCCTCCAGCGGATGCTCCTCGGCCGGCGCGCCCCAGGTGGCGCCGGCGTTGTTGACGAGGATGTCCACCTTGGCGTAATGCGCGAGTGCCTTGGTCACCATCGGCTCGATCGCTTTGGGCTCCGACAAATCGCAAACGAGCGCCAGCGCGTCGAGGTGTTGCCTTCCGAGGTGCGCGCGCGCCTCTTCCAGCTCTTCGGCTTTCCTCGCCGCGATCGCGAGCTTCGCTCCCATCTCGCCGAGCGCCTCGGCGATCTGCAGCCCCAGGCCGCGCGAGCCGCCGGTGACCAGCGCGACCTTTCCGGTGAGATCGAAGAGTTTTCTTACGCTCATGGTTCGTGGTTCGCGGTGTCGCGCTCCCCTCCGCCCGATTGTAGATTGACACGGGTTTCCGCGCAGGGTAATTTTCGCCGGCGGAATACGGCGAGTTCATTCCTGGCGCCCCTTCCTTCCGCCACGCGACGGCGAGTCCAGCGCGCGTGCGCGCTCGCGCAGGAGGAATTTCTGGATCTTTCCCGTCGACGTCTTCGGCAGTTCCCCGAAGACCACGGTCCGGGGCACCTTGAAGCGCGCGAGGTGCTCGTGACACCAGGCCAGGATCTCCTCCACGGTGACCTCTCCCGCGCCCGGTTTCGGCACCACGAACGCGCAAGGCGTCTCGCCCCATTTCTCGTCGGGGCGCGCGACCACCGCGGCCTCCATCACCTTCGGATGGCGGTAGAGGCACTCCTCGATCTCGAGCGAGGAGATGTTCTCGCCGCCCGAGATGATGATGTCCTTCGAGCGGTCCTTCACCTCGATGTAGCCGTCGGGATGCCACACCGCGAGGTCGCCCGTGTGGTACCAGCCTTCGCGGAACGCCTCGCGCGTCGCGCGCTCGTTGCGCAGGTATCCCTTCATGATGGTGTTGCCCCGCAGCATCACCTCACCGAGCGTCGCGCCGTCGCGCGGCACCGAGACGTGTGTGTCGGGATCCGCCACCTGCAGCTCGTCGAGCGTGGGATAACGCACGCCCTGCCGCGCCATGAGCCGCGAGCGCGGACCGAGTTCCAGCCCGGTCCAATCCTCCTGCCATGCGCAAAGCGTCGCGGGCCCGTAGCTTTCGGTGAGGCCGTAGAGATGTGTCACGCGAAAGCCCATGGACTCCATGGCCTCGATGACCGCCGACGGCGGCGCCGCGCCCCCGGTGGCCACCTCGACGCGATGCGCGAAGCGCCGCTTCATCGCGTCGGACGCGTGCACGAGCATGTTGAGCACGATGGGCGCGCCGCACAGGTGGGTCACACGGTGCCGCTCGATGGCGGGGAAGATGAGCGTTGGATCGACCTTTCGAAGGCAGACGTGCGTTCCGCCGACCGCGGTCACCGCCCACGTGTAGGTCCAGCCGCTGCAGTGGAACATGGGCAGCGTCCACAGGTAGACGGACTGGGGACCGAGGCCGAAGGCGAGCGCGTTGCCGAGGGCGTTGAGGTACGCGCCGCGGTGGTGGTAGACCACGCCCTTCGGATCGCCCGTGGTGCCCGAGGTGTAGAGCAGCGCGAGCGAATCCCATTCGTCGGGCGGACCGCGCAGCTCGAACGCGGGATCGCCCCGCGCGATCCACTCTTCGTAGGAAACTGTCCCGAGGCGCTCGCCGCCCGGGCCGAGCGCATCGTCGATGTCGACCACAAAGACCTCGCGCTTCACGCGCCGGAGCGCATCGGCCATGACCGGCGCGAACTCGCGATCGGTGATGAGCACCTTGGCCCCGCCGTGCTCGAGGCAGAACGCAATCGTCGCTGCGTCGAGACGGTAGTTGAGCGCGTTCAGGACGGCCCCGAGCCCGGGCACCGCGTAATGCGCTTCCAGCAGCGCCGGCACGTTGGGCGCCATGGTCGCCACCGTGTCGCCGCGCCCGATGCCGCACGCGGCAAGGACGGACGCGAGACGCCGGCAGCGCTCCTCGAGCTCGCGATAGGTGAACTTGCGATCGCCATGGATCACGGCGACCTTGCCGGGATACACCTCGGCGGAGCGGCGCAGGAACACGACCGGCGTCAGCGGCGCGTAGTTCGCGCGGTTGCGATCGAGTCCTGAGGTGAAGGGATGATCCGGGACGGCCATCCAGGGATAGTAGGTTCTTTACGCGTTTTCAGGAAGCGGTGAAGCCGAGTACGAGCTGTGTGAATCCGGCCGTCGAGGGCGTCGCTGGAGAAGATGGCGCTCCTTCATACCGCCAGATACTGCGCCCGCACGTCCTCATTCGCCGCAAGCGCCATCGTCCCCGAAAACCGGATACTCCCCTTCTCAATGATATAGGCGCGGTCTGAAACTTCGGTCGCGAAGTGCAGGCTCTGCTCCGAAAGAAGCACCGATACTCCGGCAGACTTCAGCTCGCGTATCGCCACGATCAGCTGATCGACGATCACCGGCGCGAGCCCTTCCGAAGGCTCATCGAGAAGGATGCACGACGGGTTGCCCATCAGCGTGCGTGCGATCGTCAGCATCTGTTGCTCGCCTCCGGAAATTCTCCCGGCGGACCGGTCTCCCATTTCCGCGAGATTGGGAAACAACTGGAACAGATTCTCGGGTGTCCATGTGCGCGTGCCGGCCCGGGTCCGCTGCCGGCCGACTTCGAGGTTCTCCATCACGGAGAGGTCGGTGAAGATGCGCCTGTCCTCCGGGACGTAGCCGAGGCCGGCCTGCGCGACCTGGTAGGGGTGCAGACGATCGATGCGCCTGCTGTCGAAGACGATCTCGCCCCTCGCCGGACGCACCAGTCCCATGATGCTCTTCAGCGTCGTCGACTTGCCCGCTCCGTTCCGGCCTAGCAACACGACCACTTCGCCGGTTGCCACCTCGAGCGCGACATCGCGGAGGATGTGCGCCCTGCCGTAGTACGCGTTCAGGCCCCGGATGGACAGCATTATGGACGGCCTCGCGAACCGAGATAGACTTGGCGCACTTCGGGGTTCGCGCGCACCTCGGCAGGCGTACCGGTGGCGATCGAACGCCCGCGGTTCAGCACGATGATTCGGTCGGCATGGGCGAAGACGACGTCCATGTCGTGCTCGGTGAAGAGAACGGCGATTTTCCGCTCGCGCACGATTTCGACGACGAGCGCCATCAGCGCGATGCGCTCCCTCGGCGCCATGCCGGCGGTCGGCTCGTCCATGAGCAGGAGCTGCGGCTCGTTGGCAAGCGCCGTGGCGAGCTCGACGCGCTTCAGATCCCCGTATGCGAGCACCGAACACGCGCGCTCGGCCTGCTCCAGCATTCCCACGCGAGCGAGGAGGCGGTCGGCGTCCTGGCGATAGAGCGCAGCGGCTCTCACCCACCAGCCGGCGAGCCGCCGATGATGCGAAAGCAGCGCCATCTGCACGTTTTCGCGTACCGTCATCGACGCGAACGTCGCGGTGATCTGAAACGTACGTCCCACGCCCATGCGCCAGATTTCGCGCGGCTTGCGGCCCACGATCTCGCGCCCTTCGAGCTCGACGCTGCCCGCGTCCGGCGCAAGCTGCCCGTTCAGCATGTTGAAGCAGGTGGTCTTGCCTGCGCCGTTCGGCCCGATCATGGCGAGCAGCTCGCCTGCGGCGAGGCCGAAGCTCACGTCTTGGACCGCGTGGACGCCGCCGAAGGACTTGGCAAGATGCGCGACTTCGAGCACGCGGCTCACGCGGCGTCCTCCTTTGGACCGAAGCGCGCGCGCACGGCGCCGACGATGCCCTGCGGGAACGCGAGCACCGCCACCAGGATCGTCGCGCCCAGCAAGGCGCGCCAGTAATCGGTGCTGCGCGCGATCGTGTCCTGCAACCAGGTGAATACCGCCGCGCCGACCACCGGCCCGGTAAGCGTCTGCACGCCGCCGAGCAGTACCATCACGAGGCCGTCGATGGAGCGCGACACCGCCATCGTGGAATCGGGCGAGATGCTGCCTTTGGAAAATGCGAACAGCCCGCCCGCAAGCCCGGCGAATGCCCCGGCCGCGATGAACGCGATCCACTGCAGCCGCTGCACATCGATGCCGATGGCGTCGCAGCGAAGCGGCGAGTCGCGGCCCGAACGCAACGCATAGCCGAACGGCGCGAAAAGCATCCGGCGCAGGAACCAGATCGCGCACGCACAGAGCGCGAGCGTCAGAAAATAGAAGGCGGTCTTCGACGCGAGCCATGGCGCCGGCCACACACCGACGATCCCATTCGACCCGCCGGTAAAGGCGTCCCACTGGAACACGATCGACCAGGTGATCTGGGCGAAGGCGAGCGTGAGCATGGCGAGGTAGACGCCGGAGAGCCGCACGCAGAACCATCCGAATACCGCCGCGCCCGTTGCCGCGACGAACGGCGCCGCGGCGAGCGCCGCCTCCATCGGCCAGCCGGCTTTCTTGAGCAGGAGACCGGCGCCGTATGCGCCGAGCCCGAGGTAGGCCGCATGTCCGAACGAGACCATGCCGCCCGGGCCCATGATGAAGTGCAGGCTCGCGGCGAACAAAGCGAACACCAGGATATCGATCGCGAGCACCAGTGCGTAGCCCTTCGTCAGGAGTGGGAGGGCCGCGAGCGCCGCCACCACGGCGATCCCCGCCGCGCCGAGCGCCCGGCCGGCGGGACGCAGCGGCGGCTCGACATACTCGGCCGTCGCGCGCAGATGCGCCCACGGCCTGCCGAGCAGGCCCTGCGGCCTGAGCACGAGCACGATCGCCATCACGATGAATTCCACGACGAGCGTGAGCTTGGAAAGCGAGAACGAGTTGCCGAGCACCTCGACCGCGCCGATGCCGACGCAGAACGCCTTGATCTCTCCGATGATCAGCGCGGCGAGAAATGCGCCGGGGATGCTTCCCATGCCGCCGACGACCACCACGACGAATGCATCGGATATCACGGTGAGGTCGAGAAACAGCTGCGCCGGCTCGCGAGGCGTCTGCAGCGCACCGCCGAGACCCGCGAGCAAGGCGCCCAGCGCGAACACGCCGGTGAACAGCCATTTCTGATTCACGCCGAGCGCGCCGATCATCTCGCGGTCCTGCGTCGCGGCGCGCACGAGCGTGCCCCAGCGGGTGCGGTTGAGTACGAGCCACAGCACCCCGAGCACCGCCGGTCCGATCGCGATCAAGGCGAGGTCGTACTCGGGAAAAGGCTCGCCGAGAATCTCCACCGAGCCGCGCAGCCCCGGGGCGCGCGGACCGAGGAGGTCCTCCGCCCCCCACGCCCAGAGGGCGAAGTCCTTGATCACGAGCGTCAGTGCGAACGTCGCGAGAAGCTGCAACAGCTCGGGCGCCTGGTAGATCCGGCGCAGGAGCGCCATCTCGATCAGGGCGCCCAGAATACCGACGGCGATCGCTGACGCAACCACGCCACACCAGAATCCGGTGAGCGTGACACCGAGTCTTTCGATGAGGCTGTACGCGATGTAGATGCCCAGCATGTACAGCGAGCCGTGGGCGAAGTTCACGATCCGGGTCACGCCAAAGATCAGTGACAGCCCCGCCGCGACGAGAAAGAGCGTGGAGGCGCTCGCCAGCCCGTTCAGGAACTGGATGACGACGGAGGACATTGAAAAAGGCTACGGATCGACGCCGATATGCGCGTCGATCCGTGCCAGGTAGATTGCGGTTACTCCGCCGGCCGAAGCTTCTTAATCTCCGCGTCGGACGGGAGGAACTTCGCGCCGTCCGCATAGGTGAACGACGTCATGACGCCCTTGCCGTCCTTCTGGGCGGTGCGTCCGACGTAAGCCCCCATGGTCGACTGATGATCCATGGCGCGGTAAGTGATCCTGCCGAAGGGCGTGTCCACTTGCAGTCCTTTCATCGCCGCGACCAGCTTCTCGTTGTCGAGGCGGCCCGCTTTTTTGATCGCTGCCGCCGCGGTCATGATGGTCGTATAACCGACGACCGATCCGGCCCGCGGATAATCGCTCCAGCGCTTCCTGTAGGCGTCGAGGAATTTCTTGTGCGCGGGCGTGTCGATGCCGTACCAGGGATAGCCGGTGACGTACCAGCCCTCGGGCGTCTCGTCTTTGAGGGGATCGAGGTACTCGGGCTCGCCGCCGAGCAGGTTGAAGACCTCGCGTCCCTTGAACAGTCCGCGCGTATTGCCTTCGCGAACGAAGCGGGTGAGATCGCCGGCGAAGAGCGAGGAGAAGATCGCATCGGGCTTGACGTCCGCGAGCGCCTGCACCACCGGGCCGGCGTCGATCTTGCCGAGCGGGGTTGCCTGCTCGGCGACGAACTCGACGTCGGGCTGCGCTTTCTTCAGCAACTCCTTGAATGCCTTCGTCGCGGACTGGCCGTACTCGTAGTTCGGATAGACGATCGCCCAGCGCTTTTTCTTCAACTTGGCCGCATCGGGAACCAGCATCGCGGTCTGCATGTAGGTCGAGGGGCGCAGCCGGAAAGTGTACTTGTTGCCGTTCTCCCATACGATCTTGTCGGTGAGCGGCTCGGCGGCGAGGAAGAACACTTTCTTTTGCCTGGCGAGGTCCGCGACGGCGAGGCCGACGTTGGACGCGAACGTGCCCATGATGAACTGCACGTTCTCGCGCGAGAGCAGCTCTTCGGCCACCCGCACCGCGTCGCCGGGATTGCCGTTGTCGTCGCGCGATACGACCTCGAGCTCGCGGCCCAGGACGCCGCCCGCCGCATTCACTTCCTCGACCGCCAGCTCCCAACCCTTGCGATACGGCTCGAGAAACGCCGCGAACACCTTGTAGCTGTTCATCTCGCCCAGCTTGATCGTGCCCTGGGCCGCGGCCGGCTGCGCAATAGCGGCAGCCGAGGCGAGCGCAATGCCGAATCCGAGAACCTGCCTGCCTACGTTCATCGTCTTTCCCCCATGTGAGAGCGCGGAAATATACATCAGTTGCACGAGCGCCGCCCCACGCCGCCGCGACGCGATACCGGCCCGGTCATCCCCCGCCGTGCTTCTCCAGGAGCGCGGCGCGCAGGCGATCCGGGGTGCACGGCGCGTGCCGCACGCGCACGCCGGTAGCATGGCGGATCGCGTTGAAAACGGCCGGGGCCGTCGGGATCAGCGCCGGCTCACCCACACCTTTGGCGCCATGGGGCCCGAGCGGCTCCGGATCTTCGACGAGAATGACCTCGATAGGCGGCACGTCGCCGATCGTCGGGATCAGATAATCGTGCAAGTTGTCGGTCTTGCCCGCGCGGTATTCCTCCATCAACGCCATCCCTATGCCCTGAGCGATGCCGCCGTGGATCTGGCCCTCGACCTGCGTGGGGTTGATCGCGCGCCCGACGTCGTGGGCCGCCACAATGCGCTTGAGCCGGGTCGTGCCCAGCTCGAGATCGACCTCGAGCTCGGCGAGCTGCGCGCCAAAGCTGTAGGTCGCGTAAGGCGCGCCCTGTCCGTCCTTGTCGAGCGGTACCGTCGGCGGACTGAAATAGCCCCGGGCCGAGAGCACGTCCCCGCGCGGATCGCACGGCAGCTCCGCCAGATCGACTCGCTTTTCGCCGTCGTCGTCCTTCGCGATCAGCACTCCGCCCTCGAGCCGCAGCTTCGCGTCCGGGCGCGCCTCGGCGAGCGAGATCATGCGTCGCCGCAGCTCGGCGCCCGCGATCCGCGCCGCATTGCCGGACACGAAGGCCTGACGCGAGGCGGAGGTCTTTCCGGCGTCGGCAGTGAGGTCGGTGTCGCCCATCACGTAATCGATATCGCGCATCGGAAGTCCGATCGCATCCGCGAGGATCTGCACGAGAATCGTGTTCGAGCCCTGGCCGATATCGACCGCACCGTTGTAGAACATCACCCGGCCTTCGCGACGCAGGCCCACGCGCATGGTGGAGGGGTTGGCGATGGCGGTATTGCCGATCCCATACCACATGCACGCGATGCCCGCCCCGCAGCGTCGACCCTTCAGCGCTCCCGGCGCGCCGGCGCCTCGATTGAACGCATCGGCGGCCGAGAGCGCCACCTGCCACTCGGGCCTTAGCGCCTCCAGGCATTGCGCGAGCCCGGCGCTCGCCCGCAACACCTGTCCCGTTGCCGTTGCCTGCCCGGCTCGGATGGCGTTGCGATGGCGGAACTCGAGCTTGTCGATGCCGCTCTGCTCGGCGAGGTCCTCGATCAGCGATTCATGCACGATCGTGGACTGCGGCACCCCGAACCCGCGGAACGCGCCCGAGATCGGCCCGTTGGTGTAAACGGCGCGCGTGAGGGCGCGCACGTTCGGCACGAAATAGGGCCCGCAAGCGTGGATCGGGACGCGGTTCGCGACGGTGTTGCCCCAGGAAGCGTATGCGCCGGTGTTGAAGTCGCCCGAGAAGTCGGCGGCGACCAGGCGTCCGTCGCGGTCACAGCCGAATTTGGCGCGCATGCGGGCCGGATGCCGCTTCGTCGTGGACATCATGGACTCGGGGCGCGTGTACGCCATGCACACCGGGCGGCGCAGCTTCCAGGCCGCCACTGCGAGCAGCGGCTGGAGCGAGATGTCGAGCTTGCCTCCGAAGCCGCCCCCCACGGCCGAAGGAACGATGCGCACCTGCGCGCTCTTGATCCCGAGAATTCGCGCAAGCTCGTCGCGATCCATGTACGGCGTCTGCGTGCAGGCAAAGACATGGAGACGATCGCCGACGCGTTCCGCATAGCCCGCCTCCGGCTCGATGTAGGCGTGCTCGACGTAGCTCGTCGTAAACTCGCCCTCGGAGACGAAAGGCGCCGAGTCGAGCGCCGCATCAACGTCCCCCTTCACCACGCGGCCTCGGACGAGCACGTTATCGGGCCTCGCGTCGTGAATCGGTTCGGCGCGATTCGCAAGCGCGTCATCGATCTCGCTTTGCGGCGTCTCGGGCACCCACTGGATAGGCAGCTCGCCCTCGCGAATGACTTCCACCGCGCGTTGCTCACCCACCAGGCAGAGCACCGCTTCGCCCTGAAAGCGGACCTTGCCCTCGGCGAGCACCGGCTGGTCCTTGCCATCGGGGAAGATGCCGAAGCTGTTCACCGGCACGTCTTTGGCGGTCACGATGTAGACAAGGCCGGGATATCTCGCCAACAGCGGCCCGAAGTCCCCTACCGTGAAGCGAGCCCGCGTATGAGGCGAGCGGATCGCGCGGAGCCAAAGCGAATCTGCCGGCGCGCGGTCCGCCCCGTAGGTCTCCGTACCGGTCACTTTCGGCACGCCGTCGGCCTTCGGCGCACGAGATCCCACCGCGGCTCCGAAGGCAGCTTCGGCGAGCTCCGGCTCCCCGGCCGCGGCGGCCAGCACCGCCTCGACGATCTTCCGGTACCCGGTGCATCGGCAAAGCACCCCGCCAAGGGCGTCGAGCACTTCAGCCTCGGTCGGTCCGGCGTTGCGGGAGAGCAAATCGCTCGCGGCGATCAACATGCCCGGCGTGCAGATGCCGCATTGGGCGGCGCCGTGAGCGAGAAACGTCTTTTGCAGGCTGCTGAGCTGGCCCTCGCGCGCCAATCCCTCGACGGTCGTGATCTCGTGACCGTCCGCTTGCGCGACAGCCACGAGACAGGAGCAAACCTGGCGGCCCTCCAGCAGCACGGTGCACGCGCCGCAATCTCCGGCGTCGCAGCCGATCTTGGTGCCGGTAAGTTTGAGCTCTTCGCGCAGCACGTCGGCGAGGCGCCGCGCGGGCTCTACGCTCAATCTTCGATGTTCGCCGTTCAACGTGAATGAGATTTCACTCGACGTGACGGGCGAAGCGACCACCGCGCACCGGGCCGGTTCATTCATGGCCGAGTTGCCCGAGCGCCCGGCGAAGCAGCGTGATTACGGCATCGCTGCGGTACTCGGCCGTGCCGCGCACATCGGAAATGGGCGCGAGCGGCACCAGGTGGCGCGCGGCGACAGACTCGCCGATGCCCGGCCCGGGTTTGCGGCCGACAAGCTCGCGCTCCAGATCCGGGAGCCGCCGTGCGACCGGGGAACAGGCGCCCACCGCCACTGCCGCGCCGAGGATCGAACCGTCCGCGGCGAGGTCGAGGGCGATCGCCGCCATCGCGATCGAGATCACGAGGTATTTGCGCGCGCCGAGCTTGACGAACGTGGAGCGAGACGCCTCGGCCCGCTTCGGCACGATGACCGCGGAGACCAGCTCGTCCCGTGCGCGCGCGGTCTTGCGATTGCCGAGAAGGAAATCTCCGAGGGCGAGCACCCGCGTGCCCGCGCGAGACCTCAGCTCGACCTCGGCGTCGAGGGCGAGCAACGCCGCAACGCCGTCCGCCGCCGGCGATGCGTTGCAAACGTTGCCCGCAACCGTGCCAGCATTCTGAATTTGAACGCCACCAACTTCCTGCGCGACAAGCTTCAGGCAGTCGAACCACCGCGGCAACCGCGCCTGGAGGATCCCGGTCCAGGTGACGAGCGCCCCGATGCGCCAACGATGGGTTTCTTCGCGAATCCCTTTCAGCTCGGCCACTGCGGTAATATCGAGCACATCTTCGGTGACCGGTCGACCGACGCGCGCCGGATAGAAATCGGTGCCACCTGCCAGGATCGCCGGCTGTCCCTCCGCAAGCCACGCGAGTGCTTCGGTCAGTCGGAGGGGCCTGAGATACATTCGACCACCCTGACATATCGCAACAATTCATTCACGGCCGGTACCCGCGGGCTCAGGGCAGAACCAGGCTGGGGCTTCGATTCGACGCATAGATAGCGGACATTCCGGACCGCAAGATCATAGGGGACGGCAACACTGAGGGCGAAGTCCCCCACATAGCGGGTCAGGCAGCGCCACCGGGAATCCTCGATCCAGGCCGTGGTCGCGTCTTTGCCATCGAGCCCTTCACAGCAAAACCGAGAGGGAGGATAGGAGAATCCGGTGCCGGCCGCTTTCAACAACGCTTCCTTCAATGTCCATAGACGGAAGAAACCGGCTTCGGCGGAGGGCTGGCGCCAGAGCCAACGCCGTTCGTCCGGATGCAACACCCTCTCAGCCAGCGCTTCCATGTGAGGCATGGGCCCGCATCGCTCGATGTCGACTCCAACCTCGGCTTCGGCAATCGCCACGGCGACACTGGAACCGCTGTGACTGAGGTTGAATTGATAAGGAAACAGCTGAACGATAGCAGGTTTGCCCTGCCGGCGGTTCTCGAAGCGCCAACCGCGCGGGGCCAGTTCGGGCTCGTAGTAGCTCAGCACAAGCCGCTTCAAGGTATGAGCCTGCGTAAAAGCATGACGATCTCCGTCGCACACAAAACGGTCTCGGCGCCGCTGCTCCTCGGCATTCAGGCACGGCGATAGCGCAAGCGGAGAAGTCGAATACCAGATATCGAGCATGCTTGAACTCGGTCCTTCGACAAGGGCGAGAACTGTAAGGGCTAGGCGGTCATCTCCAGCCATCGCAGCGGCCGGATCGGGCAGGGCCGGCGATATTTGTGACGGCTTGTAGCGTCGCAGAGCACCGGTATCACATGCGTTTTTCAGTTGCGGTTCGCGTCCCTTCGTCCCGAGAGTGTCGGCCGCGGTTATTGCCGCCTCACTCCGGCGAAAACGGAACCGCAAGATAGCTGGCTGCGAGGCTCGCCAGCGAGCGCAGCGCCAGCGGCAGCCCCGCCTCATCGACATAGAAGCGCGGCGAATGGTTGGCCGGCGCATTCGTCGATTTCCGGTCAGCGGGAGTCACGCCGACAAAATAGAAAAACCCGGGGATGCGCTGTTGGAAATAGGAGAAGTCTTCGGCATTGGCGAGCTTGGGCACCGTAAGGACGCGCTGGTCGCCGGCGACGCGGGCAAGCCGCGGCGCGCTCCACGCCGTGAGGCCCGGGTGGTTGACGGTGACCGGATAGTTGCTCTTGACCCGTACTTCGGCGTCGCAGCGGCAGCCGCGCGCGTGGTGTTCGGCCGCCTCCCGCACGCGGTCGTGCAGCTGGCGGCGTACGTCTTCGTCGAAGGCCCGGATCGTGCCCTTCATGTCGACGCGGTCGGGAATGATGTTCTCGCGCGCGCCGCCGCTAATCGCTCCTACGGTCACAACCGATGGTTGGCTCACGGTATCGACCTGGCGGCTCACCACCGTCTGCAGGCCGAGAATCACTTGCGCCGAGGCGACGATCGGGTCGGCCCCGAGCCAAGGCATCGCGGCGTGGGTCTGCCGGCCACGCACCGTGATGCAGAAATTGTCGGAGCTCGCCATCACTGGCCCCGACTTGTAACCGATGATGCCGGTGTTGAGGAAGGACGTTACGTGTAGGCCAAAGATCGCCTGCGGCCTCGGTTCGTCGTCGAGCACGCCCTGCTCGATCATCAATTTTGCGCCCCCCTCTTCGCCCTCGGGCGCGCCTTCTTCGGCGGGCTGAAAAATGAACTTGATTGAGCCGGGCAACTGCTCGCGCATCCCAGCGAACAACTCGGCGATGCCCATCAGAACCGCGGTATGGCAGTCGTGCCCGCAGGCGTGCATCACGCCGACCTCTTCGCCGTCGTAGCGTGTGCGTGCCCTGGAGGCGAACGGCAAGTCGACCTCTTCGACCAGGGGCAGCGCATCCATGTCGGCACGCAACGCCAGGACCGGACCCGGCCGGGCACCTCGCAGCACGCCGACGACCCCAGTGTGCGCAACGCCGGTCTTGACCTCGATACCCAAGGCGAGCAAGTGCTCGGCGACGAGCTGCGAAGTGCGAAACTCGCGATTTCCGAGCTCGGGGTGCGCGTGAATATCGCGGCGCCACGCAAGCACCTTCGCGGCAAGCCGCGCCGCGCGCTCGTCGACGAGCGCCAGCAAGGTCTCCTCGAGGTCCAACGATTCCCGCAACAACGTGCTCACTCCCAATGGCTCCCGGCGGCCCTGCGTCAAGCCAGGACGTTGATGAACATCACCATGCCGGGGCGTTTGGGCGGCTTCGGCGACGGCGGAATCAGGCCGGAACGCTGCCAGCCCCCCAGCTTTTTTCCGATTTGATCGATCGCTTGATTGTCTTCGGCGACGAAGGCGACGACGTGGTGGAGCGGAGTCGTCTTGGCGTGCGCGATCACATGGAAGAGCAGGATTTGCGCCACGCCTCCCGCCTGCGAGCTGGGGCGCACGTAGGTGCTGGACTCTCCGCCAAGCTCCCGGGAAAACGGATTGTTGCCATAGGGCATGAGCGCCTGCCAACCCGCGATCTCGCCGCTCTCGGACTCGGCCACCCAGAACTTGAAGACATCGTCCCGGGATTGAATCAGTCCCTTGAGATATGCGAAATACTTTTCCCTCTTTGCAGGATCTATCGCGTACCCATGTTGTTCCATCCCGGCTTTCCATATTGCACAGATCTCGTCGAGCTCGTCGAGCCGCGCGTCTCGCATCAGGTAGCGGGTGCCGGTTTTGGACGTGTATACGGTACCCAGGGATTCATCAAACATGCTCAGCTTCTGCTGCTGCCAGCGCCCGGCTCGCGACACTCTGAATTCGCGATGCTGCGAGCAGTCGAGTGACCTCCGAGGGATCGAGCTGGAGGTCGTAGTCGACGATCGAGACCAGCGAGTAGATGTAGAGCAGCGTCTCGTCCTCCGGCGTCATGGACAGCGGATGATTGAATTTGAACTCGATTCTCCGGCAAAACAGGATATGGAACGGGTCCCACTTCTTGGAGATCAGCCAGAGGAACGCGACGACCGGCATGGTAATCTTCAGGATCGGGGTTCCGAGGCGGCTCGCCTCCAGCGGATCGGTGATCAGCTTCTTGCCGTTGGTATCGATGGCATAGGTACGCTCGTCGTTGTCCCCTTGCAGAGTGAGCTGGATGATCTGCCCTTCGAGGTGCAGCGCAAACGGCGTCTCGAACCGCTTGCGGAAGTGCGCGCGCACCTGAGCGTCGGCCGCTTCGACCTTCCCACAAACGAACTTCTGTGCCACGGACGGATCGTTGCGGGCGTAGTCGGCAATGTTGTCCAGATACGATCGGAGATCCTTGCCCCATAGGTTGGTCTCTCGGTATTCCTGCACGGTATCGCTCCCGGTATCGATGACATCGCCCGGCTGTACCACAAGGCATCGCCGCCCGGGGCGCGCCTTCGCCAGCCGCTCCTTGAACGTGACCGGAGTCAGGCGGCCGATGCCGTTGAGCCAGATCTGATCGGAATTCACGTACGTCATGGTCATCGAGTAGGGAGCTACGACCTTTGGCTTGAGGATATCGATGCATTCGACCTGGCGCTCGAAGTTGCGATCCTCGCGCGCCTGGGCCAGACGGTCGAGCTCGGCCTCGGTGCGCGGTAAGAGCATCGGGCACAACGACTGCGACGATGTGTACCAGACGAATGCGTAGTCGATCGCGTGGCGCTCGGCGATGTTCTTCAGCGTGTCACGGTCGAGAACGCAGTCATTCTGATGGAGAACCGTCATTCCATCCATCCGCACGACCAGAGCGCTGTCGACCGGATCGCTCCAGTAGCTGGTGGCCTCTACGCCGCCGGGCAGCATCTGCCGCTTCCCGTTCTCCAGCAGGATGATGCTGTTCAGTCCGAGATCGCGGTATCTGCGCTCCAGGCCGGGCCTGTTGCCGGGAAGGAGCACTGTCCCGATCTTGTCTTTCAGCACCTCCAGCGTCTCCGGGTGGCTGTGGTCGATGTGGATATGAGAGCTGTAGACGTAGTCGAGGCGTCCGAACGTGTCGCTGCCGATATGTCTGGGCGGAAAGTGCCGCAAGAACGCTTGCGCGATCTCATCGAAGAAGTAGAACGGATCGGTCAAGAGCGTAATGCCCCGCGAACGGAGCGAGAGCGAGGCATGAGTAACGTATTCAATCTGCATTGGCATGGCTCCTTGATGAATGGCGATAGCTGCCGCATCACGGATGGAACTTCCGCGGCAGCACGGTGTAGGTGGCCAGCGCCGCCGCCACATGCCGGCCGCTCTCGGTCTTTGCATCCATCCGAGTGTGAAAGAGGTCGCCCCCTTTCTTTATGACTTCACCCGTGGCGATGACCGGCTCTCGCGATGCAAAGTCCAGGAAGTTCACGTTGAACTCCGCAGTCAAGAGCCAGTAGCCCTCACTCCTTGTGACGCAGGCGAACCATCCGGCGCTGTCGAGGACGGTGGCGACGATGCCTCCATGGATGAAGCCGCCCCCATTGTGATGCCGGTCATCCGGTTCAAGCACGACCCGAGCCCACCCCGGCGCCAGCTCTGCGAGGCTTTGCTTGACGAAGTTGAGCGCTGGGGTCCGCTCGAATAGTTGCCGTAGCATGGCGAAGTACTCCTCGGTCGGGGAGTCCGATACCATCCTGACTCCCTCCTTCGTGCTTGCGCGCATGCTCATGACGGCATCGAGCCGATGAGCCCTACAACAAGAGAGCCCACGCTCGTACTAGCAGGGTGTTGAATCGCCGCGCGGATGATCGCGACGACAAGAAAGTCACGCGGCACACTCGGCGAGCTCTTTCCTCACGTCATAGAGCGAGGACAAGGACCGCTCGGTGACGCCGGAGAAGGCGCTGAAGACGCGCTTGCGAAGTTGATCGAGGCGCGTCGTCTCCTGGCTCAGCGAGAGGAAGCTCGCGAATGCGTCATCCGGCATCTCGGATTCCTTCGAGCTCTTTACGCCCTCGAGCGGGGTCTTGAAGACATCCACCGGATGCTTGATCGGATGCTCCGGATCCCCGAGGTAGACGTAGAGAGTCTCAAGGACCGAGGCCAGCTCGCGCGGGTAACGCTTCAACCGTCGCTCGAGGTAGAAGCGGAAATCTGCGGCATGGCGCGCCTCGTCCTGGCTCAAGCGGCGGAAGATGTCCTTCAGGACGGGCTCCGTCAGATTCTTCGAGAAGAAGGAATAGACGTGGGTGAGGCTCAACTCGGAGATGAGGTTGGTCGCGATGGTCGAGGCATGCGTGATCCCGTTCGGGTAGGCCTCGCGCATGGCATTCACCTTGACGTCATCGAGCGGCTGCCCGACGCGCTCGAGCCAGGTCCGGAAGCAATAGTGGTGCCGAATCTCCTCGAAGGCCCAGAGCGATGCATAGGCGGAAAAATCGTAGTCGTCCTGGGTCTCGTTGAGGAAGAGGTGAAGCGCGGCAATGGCGTTGCTTTCGCCAAAGGCGAGAGCGCGCGCGATCCGAACCTCCTCCTCGCGGACAGCGGAGGGGTCGAGCTGGTCCCATGGGATGTTCGAGAGCTCCCAGCGAACCTGTGCATGCTGCTGATAAATGTCGTAACTGTGCATGGCTATCTCCTCAGATGCGGATTTGGTAAAGAAGAGACGCATCCATCCCTCCTCGAACCCGCTGTTTCATGGCATGACGCTGTAACTTGCCGCTCGTAGTGCGCGCGAGCGAACGCTTCTCGACGAGCATGATGTCGAAGCTCGCGATGCCGACGCTGCGCCGGACCGCCTTGCCGATGTCCTGGGCCAGGTTTTCGAGCTCATTCCGGTCGGTGGTCGCGGCCTCGGCGAGACACACGATGCGCTCCTCGCCCAGCGGGCCGCCCACGATCGCGACGCACCCGCCCCGGTGGACGCCCGAAAGACCGCGAACCACGGCCTCGATGTCCTCGGGGTAGTAACTTTCGCCGGCCTGCTTGATCACATCCTTCGAGCGGCCGACGATGTAGAGACGGCCATCCTTCAGGTAACCGAGATCTCCGGTCCTGAGCCAGCCCTCCCTCAGCACCTCGGCCGTGAGCGCCGCATTCCGGTAATAGCCGCGCATGACCGCGGGCCCGCAGAGCTCGATGTCGCCCACCTGGTCCTCCCCCAAAACCTCCCCCGTCTCGCCCGTGATGCGGAGCTTCAGGCCGTCTATCGCGCGCCCCACAGCGACGACGCCGCGCGATCCGGGCGCCGATCGGGCTACGCGCTCGACGCGGCGGTCATTGCCGAGCGCCGCGCGGTGGACCCAATCGACGTGAACCGGTTCCCCCACTTGGGGGAAGGTCGCCGCGAGGACCACCTCCGCGAGCCCGTACACGGGATAGATGGCCTCGCGGCGAAGGCCGGCGGCCATGAACTTGTCGGCGAAGACCTCCATCAATCGGGCATCTATGGGCTCCGCGCCATTGAACGCCAGCCGGAGGGACGAAAGATCGATCGCCGCCATCTGCTCCGGGCCGACCTCCTCGCAAATATACGCGTACGAAAAGTTCGGTCCGGTAAAGATGGTCGCTTTCACCTTCCCGAAGTACGCGATCCAGTCGTCGGGCCTCTTGATGAAAGAGCTCGCGGGCCACACGTGGGCCTCGCATCCAATGAAGACGCTGAGCAGCAAGCAGCCCACCAGCCCCAAGTCGTGGAAGTGGGGAAGCCAGCTGCAGAACACGTCATCGGTGGTGAACTTTCCCGTGACCACGATCGAGCGCATACCGGCGATGGCGTTGGCGTGGGTGATCGCGACGCCCTTTGGCGCTGCGGTGCTCCCCGAGGTGTATTGGATGAAAGCCAGGTCGTCGGAGTCGGGCTCGATCGTTTCCGCGCTCCCGATCTCGCCGCTCGCCGCCGCCAGTTCCTCGGCAGACACGAGCTTGAGCCCCTCCGGCCGCGCACCCTCGAGGAGACCGAGCTGCTGGGTCTCCACGATCAGACACGTCATGCCCGCGTCGCGCATAATGGGTTGGAGGCGCTCGAAAGAGCTCGCGATGCCCGGAGTGAAGGCGAGGGGAACCGGCACCCCTCCCGCCCGCTGAACCCCGAAGAAGCAGATGATGAATTGAGGGCCCGTCTTGAGAAATAGGCCCACCGGCTCCCCGCGCCGGAGTCCGCTTGCGCGCAGCCGGCGCGCCACGGCCTCGCTGCGCGACGACAGCTCCTCATAGCTCAAAAACGCCTGCGCTGCGGGGTAGTGGTACCCGCGCGAGGGAAAATCGGCGCAAGCCCGTCGCAGCGCCTGCACCAGCGTCGACACGGAATCGGCTCTCATCGCTCCTCTTTCTGGCGGAAACCGCACGGACGGCCGTGCGCTTTCGCGTCCTCGTCAGGCGGCGCGGACCGCCTGCACCCACTCCCCCATGGTCTGCGACCAACTGGGCGCACCCGCGGCCCGATTGACCACGCGCACCAAATCCTCGAAAGCGACGGTGTGGTCATAGCCGCCTGCCGTGTCGGAAATCTCGAGCGACCAGCGCCAGTAGTTCTCGAGCTGCTCCGCGAGCGGCATCTTGAAGGCTTGGAGCGCCTCCTGGATCGCCGGAATCGCCTCTTGCCCGAGGTCCTCGACGTAGGCCTGGAGAATGTTCGCGTAGAGAGCGAAGTGCTTCGCTTCGTCCTTCTGAATTTGGTTCAGGATGCCTTTGAGCACCGGCTCTGCGACGGCCCGGCGGAGCATGGCGTAGTAGATCTGTGTCGCTTTTTCCTGGATCGTCGTGTAGGTGAAAATCTGTACCGGCAAGTCCTGCGGAAAGGCCCACGTCTTCGGGGCCTCCCGGGTCAGCTCGGCGCGGAGCGCCTCCTCGCTCTGGATCCCGGCCGCCAGTTGGTAGCGGCAGAAAGTCTCTGCGTGCCGGTCCTCCTCGTGCGCCCAGCGCACGAAGAAGCGGAAGGCCTCCCGGTTGTGCATGACCTGCTCCGGGGAGACCGACTCATCGATTGGAAACTGGGCGAGCAGCGCGTGCAGGTACCAAGGAATATGATCTTCGATGAGAGTGACGAAGCGGACTGCCGACCGATGCGCATCCGTCAGACGCTCCATCTGGATCTGGCTCCACGGGATATCGGACGCGTCCCACGACTTGGTCTCCCAGCGGTGGATATAGTCGGTGATGATGCCGCGCAGGCGCTCGGGCTTGATGTGGGTCCTCTGCATGGTTCCTCTCTACCGACGTTTCGAAGCGATCACCGCGTATTGCTTGCTCGTGTATCCCCAGCCCGCGTTCGAGATCTCGAAGTACCTGAGCAGTCGCTCGGACAAGCCCGATTCGATGGCATCCAGCGCCTCGCGGTTGCGTTCCGCGTTCTGGCTCCAGATCTCGATGGTCCGGTAGAAAGCCTCCGTCAGATCGGTCAAGCCCCGCAGCGAGAACCCAGCGTCCTCGAAGTAGCGCACGTAGTCTGAAACCGGGATCAGCTCCGCCCAGCCAAAGGTATCCTGGAGCACGAACCGGGTCCCCGGCCGCGATTCGAACTCTCGCCGCTTCGCAGCACTGGCGAAGCAGGTTTCCGAGAGGTAGACGTTCCCGGAGGGCTTGAGGAGGGACCAGGCCTTGACGAGTGTCCCGGGTTTGTCCTGAAAATGCGTGATGGATCCCACGAAGCTGACGCCATCGAAACTCCCCGGAGCAAGCGAAACCTCGTGGAAATGTCCCACCACAATCCGAACCCGATCTGCGATGCCGAGGCGCGATGCGCGCGCCCGAATGTAGTCCGCCTGTCGCGGAGCGGGCGTCACACCCACCACCGCGCAGCGGTGCTCCTTCGCCAAAAAGCACACCAAGCCGCCCCATCCGCAGCCGACATCTAGGACCCGCTCTCCGCCCTCGATGCCCAATTGCTGGGCGATGAAGTGCATCTTCTTGATCTGCGCGGTCTCGAGATCCTCGTTCCCCTCCGGGAACAGTCCCGGGCTGTATTTCATCGCGGGGTCGAGGAAGAGCTGAAAGATCCGCGGATCCTGGTCGTAGTGGGTGTTGGTGATCCCGTGCGTCCAGCCATCCAGGCGGTGGGCTTCGACTTGCATGGCTAGCGGCTCTCGACGAGCTTCGACACTTCGTGCGCGAGCCCCTCAATGGTGCTCACGCGAAATACGACCTGGTCGTCGAGCCGGATGCCGAACTCTTTCTCGAGGCTGGCCACGATTCGGAGGATCTTGATCGACTCCACCCCGGGAAGATCTCGGAGGTCAGTGGTCGATCCGATCACGTTGTCGGGAAATTTGAGCACGCTTTGAACGGTCTTCTTGATCGTATTTTCGATATTGTCGTTTTCCATTCGAGGATACTCGTGCAACGAGCTGTCTAGAGGTGTCCGACTTTACTGAAGTGGAACAGGTTCTGTCTATGGCACTTTAGTGCCTACCCACGTAGGCTTGTTTCGAAATCGTTTCGAAATTATTTCGAGATTGTTTCGACATTCTCGGGCTTCACTCGGAGATTTCTTGTCGAATCCGAGCGATGCTCTGTTGGGTTTCCGCTGTCGTAGGTCATAAAGTTGTCGCACCAGAACTCGCCAACACCCTCGTGTCATGTTTTCCTGACACGAGTTGTATAGAATTCAGGACGCGTTTGTCTTGTTTTCAGACTTCGCATGCCCCGTGTTAGCTGAAAACAAGAAACAATCGCTTTGAAATACCCGCACGACACCGGTTCGAGAAGCGCATATTAAAGGGATTGAGCTAGGCTCGAGCGCCGTACGCGAAGGAGGACGCGTAAAGCGCTTACGCAATCTGCGGACAAATTCGAACCAGGAAGAGTCGAGTAAGGAACTTGTCATGATCGATGCCATCGCGCTGGCAGCGGACAGCGTCAAGACCATCGACGAGCTCAAGGAGTGGACGCGTAAGAAAATCAGACCCGTCTTCCCTCACGAGGCGCTCGCGTGTGGTTACGGCCATTTGCACGCCGGCGGTGTCGGGCTCGACTACGTGGTGGCGATCGACTATCCGATAGACCATTTTCAAGGGATACGCAACCGCGCGGGGGGCATAGACACCCCCATCCTGCGTCGCTGGCTCGCGACACGGGAGCCGCAACTGTTCGAGGCCGATCAGCCCTGGCCGGACGTTCCGGCGGCGTGGCTCGAGTCTTTTCGCGAGCATGGCTTGAAAAACACCGCCGCTCTCGGCGTGTACGACACCGAGCGCTATGTCGCAACCTATCACAGCTTTCACCGCATTCCCGGTCGCCTCGGCAGCGCTCACGTCGAAGCGCTGAAGCAGCTTGCGCCGATCATGCACGAGGTTCTCTGCGGCGTAATCGGGCTGCTCATCATCGAAAACAGGTTTGCGGCCCACCTTGCCGGCCTCAGCTCGCGCGAGAAGGAGATAGCGCGATGGGTGAAGCTAGGCAAGACAAATAGCGAGATCGCCGGCCTTTACGGTTTGAGCGAGAACACGGTCAAGCACCATTTGACGAACATTTTCAACAAGCTTGCCGTGAAAACCCGCGCCCAGTTGGTGCACCGGCTCGACGAGTACGAAGCGAAGGCCGCACCCGGCTTCGGTACGAAAATTTTCTGACACCGTGGCTATGTCCACGGGGTAGCCCCCTGCATACGGCACTAAAGTGCCATAGACAAGGACTCGTCCTGCACAGTAAAGTCTCCTGCAATATGCATTTGGCATGAATTGTCCCAGCACAAGTGCTGAACAATTCGGCCTTCGCTTTCGGAACTCGGGTGCAAGCATGAAGGTCATGATAGTTCCCCACGTCTTGGATGATTTCTTGCATCGGTGTGTGAACGAGTACGTAGACGCGGAGCGAAAGCAACACGCACCCCGCCAGTGGGGCATCCTCGCGGGAAAGCAGGGTACGTCAATCCTGGTCGTAGAAGCTCTGTACTACGCCTCGAACGTCCGGGACGTCGACGCGGACGTGATCGCGGAGTACCACGATCAAAGGGCGCCGAAATTCGGTGGCGTGTACAAAGACCGCCGACGTGGCTACCAGTCTGATGCTCGTGAGCTTCTGACCGTCATACACGAGGCGGAGGCGGTGCACCAGGAGATTCTTGGTTCCATTCACATGCACGCAGATCTCCACAACATCGATCGGCCTGACGACTTGTCCCCCGTCATTTCTCAAAGTGCGAGTCCTACCGACCACGACCTGTTTCAGGCCTCGGGCTGGCCTTTGAACATGATTCTCTACGTTGAGCGGTATGAGCGTGCACTCCACTGGACTGTTACAGCCTGGGTGCCGGGGAACGAGCAAAACCCGTCGGAATATCGCGAGATCCCTGTTCTGATGCAATGGCCAGAGCCCGCCGACGAGCGCGTGGTCCCGAAGGTGGTCGACCGTCCGCGGGTTACCGGCAGTCCGCGCACCGGCATAACCACAGACTAATGGAGGCTCGGTCATGGAATTCGGACAAATCTGTGTGGTCTGGCTGCCGGGGCAGGTCTTGCCGGTCCGCGATCACGGGACCTGGGGCGTGATCGGCGTGCTCCAGAATCGGGAACGAGAAACCAAGTATCTGCGCGTTGATGACCGGTCTCGCGAAGGATATGCGGAATTGCAAGCAGCCGGAACCCGTGTTCTCGGCCCCGGCGATATTACAGAGGTACTACCGCCCGACGACATTCATCGTGCAGGAAATGCAAGCCAAGCGGTCGCGATCAGTGTCCACGTCTACGGTGCGGATATCGGTTCAAGAACCCGAAGGGTGTTCGACTTGGAACGAAGGACGGCGATACCGTTTGTCTCAGGATACGCCCGACCGGAGTAAAAGGGGGGACGAAATGGCGAATCATGTTCAAGTATATTGAAAAGCGTGCCGGCCGTTCCACAACAGCCCCCCACCGGAGAAACGACACTGCAGTTCCCGGGAGACGACATTCCGGGGCGGGATATCGTAAAGGTCGGCCTGCTGATCGTCGCGGTGCTTTGTGTCATTCCACTTCGGTTTTCGGCCACAGCGGTGCTGCCATCCTTGATCGAACGATGGAGCCTGTCCTCGACTGGGGCCGCATGGATCACCGGCGCGGTCCAGCTCGGGTTCGTGGTCGGTGCGCTCGTCTTCGCGGTGACCAGCCTTCCGGACATCTGGCCTTCGCAGCGCGTGTTTGCCGTCAGCGCCATCGTCGGTGGTGTCGCGAATCTTTTGCTCGTTGTGCCAGCCATTGGTATCGAAGTCGCATTGGTTTTGCGGTTTGTGACCGGTGTCTGCCTTGCCGGGGTCTACCCGCCCGCGATAAAGATCGCGGCGAGCCTCGTACCCAGGCGTTTTCGCGGGCGGGTGATCGGCACTGTAGTCGCGGCGACAACGTTCGGGACGGGCCTACCATACTTGGTGTCGACGCTCTGGAGCGATGGCGAGCGACTCGCCGAAGGGCCGGTGTTGATCGGCCTGAGTTTGCTGTCCGGTGCCGGAGCGATCGTCGTATGGCAACTCGTGCGAGAGGGGCCGTATGCAACCCCCTTGGCGCCCTTCGACTACACACAGGTGATCAAGGCGCTTCGCAATCGCCCGGTTTTCCTCGCCGGTCTCGGCTATTACGGCCACATGTGGGAGCTATACGCGTTTTGGGCGTGGATCGTGAGTTTCTTGGTCGCCGCCTTTGGTGAATTTGGGGGTGCCGATCAGGGACGCGCGTTGATCATCGCGTTCGTGACCATCGGGATCGCCAGTCCTATCGCGTCGGTTGTTGCCGGCTGGCTGGCCGATCGATATGGAAGGACGGCCGTGGCAATCGGCGCACTGTCGATCTCCGGCGCGTGTTGTTTGGCGAGCCCGCTGATTTTCATGGCTCCCCTATGGTTGCTGATAGGGCTCATGATTATATGGGGCATGGCGGCGGTGGCCGACTCGGCTCAGTTTTCTGCGGCAGCCACCGAATTGGCCGATCCCGCATATATCGGGACGGTGCTCACTCTACAGACATGTATCGGGTTCGCGATCACGATGATTCCCATTTGGGCCGTGCCAATCGTCGCTGAGCAGTGGGAATGGCAGTTCAGTTTCCTGTTGCTCGCGTTGGGTCCGTTGGTTGGAATCGCCGCCATGGTCGCGTTGAGGGCTCGACCGGAGGCGAGCCGGTTGGCGGAAGGCCGCCGTTAGGCTGGTGTTTGTCTCCCACGAAGTAGAACCAATCTTTCACATCGTAGACAGATGGTTTCTGATCGCATGCTAACCAACACCGAAATCAAGCGCTACAGCAGGCATTTGATCATGCCAGAAGTCGGACTTGAGGGACAGCGAAAGCTGAAGGCCGCGCGTGTGCTTTGCGTCGGTACAGGAGGTCTTGGCTCGCCGCTTGCGATGTATCTGGCGGCGGCGGGTATCGGCCGAGTCGGCTTAGTGGATAGTGACGTCGTCGATTTCAGCAATCTGCAGCGGCAGGTTTTGCACCATACGCCCGACGTTGGCCGCCCCAAGGTGATCTCGGCTGCGGAAAAGCTAAAAGCGCTCAATCCCGAAATCGAGATTGCGATTCATGAAACGATGCTCACGGCTGAAAACGCCGTGGATATATGCGGCCAGTACGATTTGATCGCGGACGGTACCGATAACTTCCCGACTCGCTATTTAACGAACGACGTGTGCGTCTTGCTCGGCAAACCGAATGTGCACGCCAGCATTTTTCGATTTCAGGGTCAGGCCTCCGTGTTTTATGCCAAGGAAGGCCCGTGCTACCGGTGCCTTTATCCCGAACCGCCGCCGCCGGGCGAAATCCCGAGCTGCGCTGAAGGCGGCGTGCTCGGCATCCTGCCTGGCTTGCTCGGTATCGTCCAGGCGACGGAAGTGGTCAAGCTCGTTTTAGGCCTGGGAAGTCCACTAATCGGGCGGCTCTTGATGTTCGACGCGCTGGACATGCGCACTCATGAATTGAAGCTCGCCAAGGATCCGAACTGTCCGATCTGTGGTGTCGCTCCAGTGATTCGAGAGTTGATCGATTACGAGGGTTTCTGCGGTTATAACGACACGCAGTCCGATCAGGTCACGGAAATCAGTGCCACGGAAGCGTATGAGCTTTTAAGTAACCGCTCGCGCAAGATGACGCTTCTTGATGTTCGCGACCCCCACGAATGGCAAATTTGCAGTATCGAGCGCGCCATGCACATCCCACTGGATACTCTTACCGAAAACTTACATAAGCTCGATACAGCAGATGACATCATCGTGTACTGCCTCATGGGCGGCCGCAGCCGTAAGGCGATCGCGATTCTGCGGGAGGCAGGATTTAAAAAGCTACGCAATCTATCAGGCGGCATTCGCGCCTGGGCGAAATCAGTCGATCCAACGATGCCGATTTATTAAGCATTGCCATTCCAGTCGCCGCTGGCTTGCCCATGTGCGCGTTGCTGATCTGACCAACCGATGGAGGAAAACTGTCATGCCTACCGTTTATATCCCTACTCCGATGCGGAGATTCACAGTCAACAACTCGCATATTCAGCTCGGGGCGGGGCCGATTACGACTGTTTTCTCGGAGCTCGATGCCAAGTACCCCGGCATTAAAGCGCAGATTTACGATGAGAAAGGCAACATCAAGAAATACGTCAATGTGTTCGTGAACGGTTGTGACATCCGCACCCTAGACGGTGAGACGACGATTGCCGAGGAGAACGACGAGATCCACATTGTGCCGGCGCTGGCGGGCGGCTGACGCGTGTAGTCCGCAAAATGCTCAATCAAAGACATTCTGCCGCCCAAGGAGGGACAGCAAATGGACACATCCGACTATTCGATCCACCAGCTCGTGGCTGGCCTGAGGCAGATATGTGCTGAATCGAAAGATGAACGGGACATCTTGAGCCGAGCTCGCCCACTGGCCCGCCGTACAGCTTTGTCCAAGGCCAGCTGGCTCGAGGATCGCATGTACCAAGCTGACTCTAACCAGGGGTTTGGCGTACATCTGCTTCACGAGGAGCACGACCATACGCTGGCGGTGCTGGCGGTGAGCTGGCTTCCGAATCGGGGCACCCCGCCCCACGACCATGGCACGTGGGCGCTGGTTGCCGGAGTGGACGGGCCCGAAAAGAACGAGTTCTTCGAGCGAGTCGATGACCGATCCCGTCCTGGGTACGCAGAGCTGAAGAAAATCGGCGAGAAGGTATTCGAAGTTGGGGACGTCGCTGCGATGCCGGCTGGCACAATCCACTCCGTGTGGAACGCGACCGACAAGGTAACCGTTTCGCTGCACATCTACGGTAAGCACATCAACTTTACGGGGCGGTCGCAGTTTGATCCACAAAAGCGAACCGAGACTCCCTTTATCCTCAAATTGACATAGAGCCTGGTGTGTGCGCAGGGCGGTGAGCAATGAAGCTCCGCGCCGAGTCGCGTGGTGCGCACCGCCACGGCGTGCTATGGCGACCCAATGCCCGCGGACCTTACGCGCAAGAACATGGAGCTCTTCGCGCGCGAGGTGATGCCGGCGGTGAAAGCGCTCAAGTCGCCGGTCGCAGCCGCAGCCTGAGCTCGTAAGCTGTGCCCACCGGCTCGGACCCTGTCAACTCCCTGGCCCACATGCTGCATGATGTGGAACCGGTCAAACACCATCTTGTCTTCGGCCTCCGGCACTTGGGCCGTGCAGGCATTGATGTAGGCCGGCCACGTGTCCAGGCTGATCGCCTCGATTCTCCCCCGCTGCTCTTGATCGAAGGCGGCAAAGTACGTCGTCAAACTCTCCTCTTTACGGTCCTCGCCAATGTACTGCACGGTCGCGGCTTGCAAATCACAGACCAAGGTCATGTACCGATGTCCTTTGGCAATCGCCTTCTCGTCCACACCCAGGTGCGTGGGCAGCTTGGCACCTTTTGCGGCTCGGCCGCGGATCACCGCTCGTTGCATCAGATGCCAGGCCTCATCCCAGGTAATGCGTAGAATCCCGGCCGCTCGTTTCACGTTGCTCGCCCGCAGGATGTTATCGAAAACAAGTTTGCGACCCGTCTTGCCAGCCTGAGCTCGCGCGAGAAGGAGATAGCGCGATGGGTAAGGCTAGGCAAAACCAATAGCGAGATCGCCAGCCTTTACAGTCTGAGCGAGAACACGGTCAAGCACTACCTGACGAGCATTTTCAGCAAGTTTGCCGTGGAAACCCGCGCCCAGTTGGTGCACCAGCTCGACGAGTACGAAGCGAAGGCCAGACCGGCTTCGGTACGCAAATTTTCTGACACCGTGGTTATGGCCACGGTGTAGCCCACGTGTGGGCCAACTTCCCGATTGCGCATGCGCAACACCGTCTAGTCCTTCGCCTGCGAGCGGTAAGGAGCGGGGGCTGTTTACCGGTTGCAGCCGGGTAGCCCGAAGCGCAGAATTGATCAGTCCACGAAAGCCATGACCACCCCGTTCCACCAGTCCCGCCGCGAATTCCTCAAGGTTTCCACCGCCGTCGGCGGCGGCCTCGCGCTCCAGTTGACGCTCCCTCCTCTCGCGCTCGCCCAGGCGGGAGCGAAAGGAAAAGGCCCCGAATTGACGGCGTGGATCGTCGTCAACCCCGACAGCAACGTCGTGATCCGCGTGGCGCGCTCGGAGATGGGGCAGGGCAGCTCGACCGGCCTTGCGATGCTCGTCGCCGAG
>WNGG01003218.1_pt1 | contig 27205 bp, 20 predicted proteins | sample 5400661 | NCBI WGS metagenome assembly WNGG01 (sample SAMN13153372, study PRJNA577476) | soil metagenome | isolation source: 100 cm soil or saprolite under Garry oak tree replicate 1 | place: USA:California | collected 2016-06-15
GCTGTAAGACCGTTTGCAGTAAGAGAATGCGGTCAAGTATGAGGGGGCGTTCGACATGTTCTTTATCAACGATGCGCTTACTTATAGCGGCATAGAGCTGAGTAGAAGACGTGGCAAGATGTGTGTATGCATACTGTCGTGCCTGTTCGAGGAGAGCCAGGTGAGCAGTGGTGGGCGGGTTGAATGAGCCTGGAAAGACAATAATGATGCCTTGAGGCTGAGGTGAACCTGGGACGACGAAGGCTTGTGGGGCAGCTTGCGGCTGTAGCTGGTCCAGCAGAGATTGGATGTGTTTGAGACGTTGGATTGTTTGTGGCAAAAGGTGAAGATTCGTGTTCATGGTTCTATTGTAGCATAGGGGAATGGACCTGACCCCCACAAGGGAGGGTCACTACATATCAGGGTTGCCCCATTTCCTCAACATAACTTCTTTACTGCTCACCTCAAGGATTAACGGTAGCAGAACGAAAAATGAATTCCAAAGCAATCTTGCAAGATACATTGCATCGTACAGCTCCCATGCCTCTCGGCCCCTGGGTGATGACACAAACCTGGCATGAGTTGCTCTTTGCCCACTGGCCCATTACAGCAGAGAAACTACGTCCGCTCATCCTCCCTGTATTCACGCTGGATACATTTGAAGGAGAAGCGTGGGTAGGAGTGGTACCGTTCCGCATGAGCAATGTACGTCCACGAGGGATGCCACCGGTGTCTGGTCTTTCGGCGTTTCCTGAACTGAACGTACGAACGTATGTGACGATGAATGGTATTCCTGGGGTCTACTTCTTCAGCCTGGATGCTGGCAATCCTGTTGCTGTAGCCATGGCTCGTGCAGTTTTTCATTTACCCTACTTCAACGCAGTGATGAGCTGCAAGCGGGTAGGCGATACCATCCACTATAGAAGTCATCGTATCCATCGTGGCGCACCAAATGCTGATTACGTTGCGATGTATCGTCCTGTTGCCCCTGTTGAGTATGCGTCTCGGGATACGCTTGTCTATTGGTTCACTGAACGCTACTGTTTGTACACGACTGACAGGCACGGCAAAGCTTTTCGTGGGGATATTCATCACGTACAGTGGCCCTTACAGGCTGCTGCGATGGAGATCAACAAGAATACGATGGCACTATCCCATAAGATAGAACTGCCAGATACAGCTCCGTTGCTCCATTATGCGGAGCGACAAGAGGTGCTGATCTGGCCTTTGAAGGGTATTTCATAAGGGGGATAGCGCAATCATTGCATAGAACGTGTCCGGTAAGTCTCCAAATCGGCAGAAGTAATACTATCATGTAGTACAAGCCGATAGTGTTTCTCTGAAGTGATAGCAATACCTTGCTCATCATCCTCAAACTCGAAAAGTGCAATAAGATCGTTCTCTATAAACTGTGCAGCAATCGGGCGGCAGATAAGTGAAGGAAATTTGTTGGTACATAGCGCAATATCCTGCTCAATTTGCACAATGCCCAGTTTATCTCTTCCGCCTTTGGCTTGTACAGGAAAAACATAATGCGCTCCTCTTCGATCTACACCAACATAGATTTCATCTGTCTCCACCTGACCAATGTTGGGTACAGTTGTACGGAGATGACTCTGTAATGAATAGCAAGTCACACCCGTGAATATATCGATCAGCCGGTTATAACGTACCTTCGCCAAGAGAGCCTGCTCATCACCTAAAGCATACATTTCAATGACTCCAGGGGTAGAGTTTGGTATCTTGGTCTCGGCCAACATCTTGCTCGGCACAATATTGACTACTTGGGTCGCCACAAAACGGTAACGAGATCGACCAAACGCCCGGATAATCCAATCCTCTCCTACAGGAGCTTTTGCACGAATTGACTCAGGCAATGCACCCCGATAGCGGAAAGTATAGGGAATATCGCCGAGATTCTTTGGAAGATCAATACCCAACTCTTGAGCCGCACGCTCCATATCCGCTCTCTCAAAGATGACCTCACGATCCCCGTCTTTGTAATGCCAGAAGAAAATACGCTCTATAATTTGCTGATAGCGATTCAACCTTCGTGGAGTGGGAAGGTCTGCCATTGCTGTACCTCTGTCATTCTTTCATCGACATCATTCAGGGGAAATTGTTCCAGGCCAACGCAAAACCACAACCTCCTCACGCAATTGCTCTTTCGTGGCGGTGGCGAGGCGAGTACGGAAAAGATCGATGCTCACTAATTCATAGCCAAGAGATTGAGCAATATCTGCTAGTAATTGTCCAGTAGGAATTTTTACGCGCAGATAGGATGCTTGATCGCCAACTACGTAGGCTAATTGAGCATTGGGGCGCAAGGCACTACGTAAATCTGCCAAATGCCGGGCGATCCCCCCAAAATAGAGTTTGGTGACTCTGGCATATAACCGTTCGAAGCCAGAGGTTTTGCCAAGCTCGATGCGGCGTACTTCAATAGCTTCGGCGATGCGCTGTATCTCTAGATGCTCTGCTACCCATTGGTCATCTGTGTCATCTTTGTAGACCCCCCGTGTGTTTGAGCGTACCAGCCCTCGCTTGAGGGCCTGCAGTTCAGCCTTGTTACTGATAAAGCCTAGCAGGACTGACTCAAGACGTGTCGTGCGAGTATAGTCTTTCTCATTGGGATATGGTGGCGAAGTGATTACAACGTCAATAGAGTTGGGTGCCAGCACCTGAACAACATCTCTAGCATCGGCCAGATGAACGTTTGCGTGCGTGTCTCTTCTGCTCTGGACTGTACGCAAGTCATTTACCATTGCTCGGATAGCAGAAAGCCAGGTAGCAACGACGGGAGCATCATGTTTAGGAGCACCAACGCCAACCTCTGGGCCAAATTGCAGGTTGCTGATGGCATAGACAAGAACTTTGGCAAGGGCCAATCGTTCGTGACTATAGTATCGTTCGTCATAGTGCTGTTTCAGACAATCCAGCAACACAAGTGTCTTATGCAAAGGCAGCGGACTGATTGAGTTTGTTAGTAGTAGCTTTACTAACTCAGATGACAGGGTTCGCAAGGGCACATCGTTACGCATAACCTGAAAGAATGCGATATCTTCGATGCCTTCTGATTTCAATTGTACTGCTGCAGTTTCAGCAACCTGGGAAGCATGTTCAAGGAGATGATCAGGACTGAGGTTCCAGTCCACTTTCACCTGGGCAGCAAAATGCGCCATCGGGTTCGCTTCAATACCTATACTCGGAATACCCAGCTTTTTACACTCAACAAGTACAGTCCCTGTACCACAAAACGGGTCTAAGACGCAATGACGATAATCGACGCCGAATCTTGCAAGATACTCGCGCACCAAATGAGGAGGAAAGGACAGTACAAAGCGGTACCATTCGTGAATAGCGCGATCTTCAGGGTAAAGTTTGTTGACTTCACTGTTCGCACTACGATGACGGGCTGTGGCATAACTCATGCTCGGTTTGCTCCAACCTTCTTCATAAAGTTCCTGATATTTCTGCTACCCAGTATACCCCAACTGTCTAGCCCTTTCATAGGTAAGAGCATAGTGGGAGCTAAAGATCAGAGTACGGTCAAAGGCAATCAGGGCTTCGGTAGGCTGCTTCAACTTGCAGAGGTTTTTGCCCTTGCCAGCAAATGAATGCTGGAATGAGGCATATAAGGATTTTTCTGACGAAACTCAACAATGATATTATTCTACCACTGAAGCACGTTTTTGCAAGAGAGCCACATGCACCGTATAAACAACGCGTTGGAGGGCGACAATATTATTTATTACAGCCAAAATCCACAGTACAATGGGAATCTGGCGAATGAAAAGAGCAATAATTAAGATAAGATTTCGTTCAAAGCGTGTTGCCAGCCCAACGTCTTTCGTATCAATGCCTACCATACCTGCACGGGAGCGTACCTGACTCCCGAACATGGAGCCAAAGAGGGCCACAAAGATCAGTACAACTTCAGTAGAGGCTCCGACATGAAGATACTGCCATAGCAAGCCCAGGCTCAGCGCAAAATCTCCACAATGATCGCATATTGAGTCTAGAAATGCACCAAACTTCGTGGCGCGGTTCGTCACTCGCGCTAACTCTCCATCGATGCCATCCAGCAGTCCTCCCAATAACAGGAAGATTGCTCCAATAAATATGTAGTTTTGCGAGAGCAAGAAGCCGGTTATGCTCATCAAGAGCAGACTACTGATTGTCAGCATATGGGGAGTGATCCCCAGACGAGCAAGGAAGATAAGGAATGGTCTGAGGAGCTTGCCGTACCAGGTACGTACCCATCTCGACAACATGAGGATGTCCCTCCTTAATAAGAGGGCAACCACGAGAGTTGCCCCTACATATAGAATTATATCGTCCTGGATATATCCACGATCATCGACACGATACATATGTTTTTTTCAGGCTACTCTGATACATGCAACCACTTTTCAGTGATCAGCTCAAGGGCCTGGAGATCGTCCATTTCGGTTGGAGGCGATTTCATATAAAATGAGCATACTTCAGGTATAGGGCCTGCCACATGCTGATCAAGTGCGCTTCTGGCAAGACGAACGAGGTCCGCTACTGAACCTGCGCTATTGGGTTTGTCATCGCTTTCGAGCCGGACGGAGATCTTGACGGGCGAACCGCCAAAGACACTGGCATCGATTTCGATAAAGGCGTTTTTCAGTGGGCCTTTGGTGGGATCATAGTGATGCCCGACATGAGATTCCACACCTCGCACATAGCGTGCCAGGGATTTGCGCTTGGAAACGAGCTTAGTCTCAGCTCGATAGACAAAATTGGCGAAGTCAGTATTGCCCCCAATGTTGACCTGTGAAGTCTTATTGAGGTGTGCTCCCCGCGACTCCAACATATGTAATAACGAGCGATGCAGAATGGTCGTACCTACCTGACTCTTGATATCATCTCCTAACAAGGGCAGATGATGTTGTATATACTTTTCTTGCATATCCGCACGCTGGGCCAAGATCGTCGGAATACACGTACATTACTGAAGAGACTTTCAATGGCGTTGGTGGTCTGAATATGCCGATGCATGCTCTTGGGGAAGTCGTAAAAGGTGAAGGTCTTCTCTTCTTCCTCGGTCAGGCTTCGCACTGCCTCGGGATAGCGCTTGCTGTATTTGGCTTTGAAGGCCGCCAGTTGGGCCACGGCCTCCTCTTTTGTGGGTGGCTCCCAGATCCCCACCAGTTCGGCGGCCACCTCAGCACGCTCTCGTCGCGGAATGGCGTTCAAGACATTGCGTTGCTTATGCAGCAGACAGCGTTGACGAGGAGCGGCCGCAAACAATTGCGAGACGGCAGCCAGCAGTCCGTCATGGCCGTCAGTGACGATGAGATCGATGTGGGTGGCTCCTCGTCTGCGCAGGTCTTGCAGCAGGCAAGCCCATCCATCCTTGTCCTCCTCGGCGCTGGCTCGCAGGGCTAACACCTCTTTGTTTCTTTCCAGATCGACGCCCAACGCGGTTAAAATGATAGTGGAATCGGCCTTGTCTCCATGACGAATGGTGAAGTGCACGCCATCCAGATACACAACACGCCAGTGCTCTTGGAGAGGACGCTCACGCCAAGCCTCAAATTGTTGCGTGAGTGTTTGGTTGAGCCGGCTGATGGTACTCGCACTGGGAGCCACTCCCAGAAGCGTTTGGGCCACTTCTCCCACCTTATGGGTACTGGTCCCGGCCACGAACATCTGCGTCAGTCCTTCTGCGATGTGGGGTTCATAGCGGCTATACCGCTCAAAGGCCTGCGTGTGGAACTGACCTTCACGATCTCTGGGAACGTTGATGTTCTCGAGCCGACCTGTCGATGTCACGAGGTCGCGGGTGTAGGAACCGTTGCGATAGCCTTTGCGTTTGGGGCTACATTCTCCCCAAGCGGCTCCAATAAACGCATCCAGCTCCTGGCGCATGACGATTTCTAAGACCGTGCGAACGGCACTTTGAGCCAGGGTACGCAAATGCTGATGAAATTCTTGCTGCTCTGGCAGCTGTAGGGGTGGTTGCTCCGACATTGAAAGGGCATTCTCTGGTGTGGTACGCTTTTTCTTGGATACAGGCATAGTTCCCTCCTTGTTGGGATTTGAAGTAAAGGGACGATCTCTTCCAAAGGAAGAGTCTATACCTGTATTATCTGTTCTGGAGGAGTTCTTTTACTACCTTTCCTTTAGTAGAGTAGGTGGCCGACGAGGTATCGTTCATTCTCCGACTGGCCTGGACACTCGGTTCCCCAGGTCGTATCAGGAGACGACCCTTTTTCGACCACCCCTCCCCGAACCGGACGTGCGACTTTCACCGCATCCGGCTCTCCAGTAACTCCGCTCATCTCGCGCGAGCATCGAACAGGACTTACGCATCTCACGGCCTGTTCCCTCTCCGGTAAGACCTTCGTTACCTGTTCCCCTTCCCCCTCTATCAGGCATTACCCCGATCATTTGAGTACTATGGGAACTCCGTCGCCATGAGGCTCGTGCCTGACAGGCGATCCCGCCTTTGCACACGTGAGACGTGACTAGTACGTGTAGGTGCCCCGTTCGTTTCCTTGCCCTGCTCATTCTCAGGTACTCACCGCAGAGAGCCTTCACTCGCCGTTGTGTAAAGCGAGCTATTTTCCAGAGTCACTAAGACCTCTGGTCTAACGGTGTCGCCGCTTCAGGTATGCTGCGACGGGCGCCGAATTTCGCCATTGGAAACTGGGGTTCAACCAATCCAGGCTTCACCGTGCGCACAGGACTTGCGGCTCCTCACGCTACATACCTTCGCGCTTAGCCGCTTTGCCGACATGCTCCTTTCCCCTTCGGGTTTTCCCTCTAGGTTGGTCGGCTGTCCTAGGAGGTTCTTGTGCTCTCAACCTCCTGCCCCTGTGGGGCAATCTCACGTGCACCGAAGCGGCGCACCACAACTTTCGGGATGCCATCCGAAGAACAAGCACGCCACCAAACATTTTCATGCAACCAACCATCCCATTATTCAGTCCTTCCAGCCGGGTGAAAACTGGCGTTGGTGTTATATCGATCAGATCATGTTCTAGTTATCTTTTTTGTCAGGAAGCAAAAAACATAAATCATGCTGGCATCTCTCAAGTAACTTGAGAAATGCCAGCATGATTTATATTCGCAATCTTCTTAATCCTTCATCAGTCTCCTCAATACGGTGAGGAGAATACCACCATTTTCGTAGTAGGTGACGTCAATGGGGCTGTCCAGGCGAGCAATCGTCTGGAAGGAGAAGGTTGAGCCATCCTCACGAGTGGCCTTGACGGTTACTTCTTGACGTGGCTTCAAACCCTGAGCGATGCCTTCGATATCATAGGCTTCTTTGCCTGTCAACTGAAGCGATTCTTTGTTTTCACCCTGCTTGAACTGCAAGGGGAGAATGCCCATACCGACGAGATTGCTGCGATGAATACGCTCGAAGCTTTCGGCGATGGCAGCACGTATGCCCAGCAGCAAGGGTCCCTTGGCCGCCCAGTCACGTGAGCTACCAGAACCATATTCTTTACCTGCGATGACCAGCAAAGGAACACCTTCCTGCTGATAGCGTACAGACGCATCATAGATGGTCGTCTCCTTGCCATCAGGCAGGTGAACGGTATAGTAGCCCTCCTTACCGGGAGTCAGGCGGTTGCGTAAGCGAATGTTAGCAAAGGTACCACGTACCATCACTTCGTGATTGCCACGTCTCGCTCCATAGGTGTTGAAGTCGCGCTTGTCGACGCCCTTTTCAATCAGGTATTGCCCTGCAGGGCTATTCGCTGAAAAACTACCGGCAGGTGAGATGTGATCGGTCGTGATCGAGTCATCGAGCATGACTAAGACACGCGCACCGTGAATATCCTGCACAGGTTCAGGTTCCTGGGACATGCCCTGGAAGAAGGGTGGCTCCTGAATATAGGTCGAATTGGGATCCCATTCGAAGAGTTCGCCCGTGGAGTTGGAGAGGGAACGCCAGCGTTCATCGCCTTCAAACACGGATGCGTAGTTCTTAGAGAACACTTCGGGTGTAACAGATTTAGTGACCAATTGGCGTACTTCTTCTGGTGTAGGCCAGATATCACGCAGGTAGACCGCCTCCCCCTTATCATTTGTGCCTACAGGGTCTTTTGTCAGATCGATATCGACAGTACCGGCAAGCGCATAAGCGACCACCAGAGGTGGCGAGGCGAGGAAGCTGGCACGCACCTGCGGGTGAATACGTCCCTCAAAGTTGCGATTACCACTGAGCACAGCCGCGACCACAAGATCGTTTTCCTGGACGGCCTCAGCAACGGGATCGAGCAAGGGACCACTATTACCAATACACGTTGTGCAGCCGTAGCCAACCAGGTTGAAGCGCAGCTGATCCAGGTAGGGTGTGAGGCCAGCGGTGTCAAGGTAGTCGATAACGGCACGGGAGCCTGGGGCGAGGCTGGTCTTGACGGTAGGATTGACCGAAAGGCCATACTCAATGGCGTGCTTTGCCACCAGACCAGCAGCGACCATAACCGAGGGATTCGAGGTATTGGTGCAACTGGTAATGGCAGCGATAGCCACGGAACCATCGGTCATGTGTGTTTCAGCACCATCCATTTTGACAACCACATCATGGACATGTCCATTGTGTCCATTGCCCTTTTCCCCCTTTGCAAGCACCTGCTCAGCGTTTTCTTTCTGAGCCACCGGATCGGGTTCACCATGTGGATCGCCCTCTCCTAGATAACGATCGACCGCATGTTCTGTAGTAACGTTGTTTTCTGCTGCCTTGAAACGGTCGGAGTAAGCTTCACGGAAGACACGACCAAGATTGCTCATGGCGACACGATCCTGGGGGCGACGAGGACCGGCCAGACTGGGTTCAATAGTGCTGAGGTCAAGCTCAAGCAGGTCATCGAATTGAGGCTCTGGAGCATCGTCGGTGCGGAAGAGACCCTGTGCTTTGGTATAGCGTTCGACCAGATCAACCAGTTCGGGTTTGCGCCCGGTATCGCGCAGGTAGCGGAGTGTTTCGGCATCGACCGGGAAGAGGGTAGCCGTTGCCCCAAATTCGGGAGACATGTTAGAGATGGTGGCGCGATCTGCCAGAGGCAAGCTGCTCAAGCCATGACCGGTGAACTCGACAAATTTGCCAACCACACCACGTTTACGCAGCATCTGTGTGACGGTCAACACAAGGTCCGTAGCGGTAGCACCGCCGGGGAGAACACCTGTGAGATGCATACCGATGACTTCGGGAGTGAGCAGGTAGAGCGGCTGACCGAGCAGCACGGCCTCAGCTTCGATACCACCAACACCCCAGCCAAGGACACCCAGACCATTAATCATGGTGGTATGCGAGTCTGTCCCCACAAGTGTATCGGGGAAAGCAACAGTCTCGCCATTTTCATCTTTGCTCATAACCACAGAAGCAAGATATTCCAGGTTCACCTGGTGAACAATGCCCGTACCAGGGGGTACCACGCGGAAATTGCTGAAAGCTTGCTGGCCCCAGCGCAAGAGGGCGTAGCGTTCACTATTGCGCTCATACTCACGTTCAACGTTACGAGCAAAGGCCTGGTTGGAGCCAAACATGTCTACCTGTACCGAGTGGTCAATGACCAGATCGGCAGGCACTAATGGATTGATCTTCTGGGAATCACCCTTCATACGCGCCATAGCCGAGCGCATGGCCGCCAGATCGGCAACGGCAGGTACACCCGTGAAGTCTTGCAGTAGCACACGAGCCGGGAAAAACGGGTACTCAGCCTCCGATTTGGCAGCCTGACCGGGCGTCCAGCGTGCCAGTGAAAGGACATTTTCTTCAGTTACCAGCTCGCCTCCAGCATAGCGCAAGGCATTTTCCAGGATAATTTTGACAGTGAACGGAAGTCGCTCAAGCCCCTGTACGCCAAGCTGAGCCAGCGCCCCCAAGTGATAGTACACCACAGTACCTTGAACACCATCCAGTGTTGCACGCGCACCAAATACGTCATTGTGTGTAGCCATAAACAGTATCCTATCTTCTAATCAGAAAGCAATCTCACCAGGTAGCAAGCAAGCATCGCAAAAAGAGGAGATGCCCATCTTACGAACCTTTCGTTATATCTCATTATATGAAACTGTTTACGGTAGGGGCAAGAAGAGTACAATGGGGCCAAAAAAGGCAACGGCAGACCTCACAAGTAGCCAGTATATCGGATACAGAGGAACATCGCACGGAGAGACAAACATATTCCTCTTGCCAAGATGAAGCTATGATCGACAGTTCTGGCACCCACAGTCCGGTCCCGGTTCCATCCTATGAGTTATCGATCAACCCTCATGTTCGACAGATTACCCTCTAGAGCTAACTACTCATGAGTCCCGCCTGCATATACTATGCGCTCTTTGAACTGAGAACGCAACAGCAGATATACCTAGACGGCATCATTGACCGGAGAAATCTGCTTCAGAGGTAACGTCAACGTCACTGTACATCCCTGACCAGGTGAAGAAAGAATGGACAAGCTGGCATCAATGAGCATGGCACGTTCGCGCATACCCAACAAACCTAAGCCACGCGAGGAATTCGCAAGTGAGGTAAGGTCTTGCTCCAAAGGAGCAAAGCCGTGTCCATTATCCGAAACGGTAATTTTGAGCAAATCTGGCCGATAGAACAACTCGATGGCAGCTTGGGTGGCTTGAGAGTGACGCCATATATTGGAAAGGGCCTCCTGTACAATGCGGAAGATAGCGATTTCAGCTTCAGAGGGTGTAGGCTGCGGTGTACCGGTACAGGTAAACGTGCAGGGGACACCTCGTGCAGCTGAACTGTCGCTGAGCCACTCCAGGGCAGCACGCAGGCCGAGATCGTCAAGAATTGAGGGGCGCAGATCGCGGCAGGCGCGGCGTACCCCTTCCAGAGTGGAGTCGGCCAAATTTTGCAGGCTGGCAAACCATTGAACATCTTTCGCAGGGAGCTGATATTTGTTCATGACACGCCCAAGGCCATCCAGCCCCAGAGAGAGGGCGATGAGAGCCTGGGCGGTATCGTCGTGAAGCTCACGTGCCAGGCGGCGCCGCTCTTCTTCCTGCACGCGAGTGATGAGTGAGGCATAATCACGCAGCTCGCCCTGACGCCGTCGAGCACTATTGAGAGCTTGCAAGGTACGCTGTAACTCGCCAGTACGCACGCTCAAGCGCGTACTGATGAGAGCGAGATAGTAGATAGCAAAAAGTGGAACCAGAAAAAAGAGCCAGGCCAATTCGGCGGCGGCATCATCGAAGATATCTACGACAGGCAAGAGTGGACCAACGCTCAATACCAGTATCTGGAAACGCAACAGAGGCGAATGAATGTATTCGTGCCATGCCATACGAAAGTGTGATCCATGGGCATGTGCAATAATAGGAAAAGAGGCCAAGGCAATTAACAGTAACATGACCACAGCAGCCAGGATGGAGCCGAGCAGTTCTCGCGTCTCAGCCAGATGATAGACAGGCGCAATAGAGGTGAAATAGTCATGCGATGCGCCTGCCACCAGGGTATAAATTATATCTGAAATAAATACCAGGAGGGCTGTGGATGCAAGCCGATAGCAAGCATCCGCCCAGGAAACAAAGCCACGGAGGAGCGTGTACCCCTGGAGAAACAGTTGTGTAATCAGAGCGGTTAGGACAGCAGCAGGCACACCAATCAGCACACCGGCAGCTAGATAGATTGGTGCATTAATGTCAAAAAGGAAAAGCAGTTGCCATGCTGCCCGTAAACGATGCTGAGCTAAAACGGAAGCGATGTCAGATGTCTCCGCTTTAAGCACGCGCAGGAGCAACAGTCGACCCAGTAGAGCCAGCACGACTGAGAGGAATACTAGACTATAGATAGCGCGAGGGCCATAAAAGTTACGGGCTGGTTGATAGTTGAGCAGCGACCAGACGAACAAGCTAAGGGCGATACATAATGAGACAAGCGCAATCCCTGACTTCAAATAGAACTGAGGACGAAGCAAACGCTTCTCTTGAAAGGTAGTACTATGTGCCATTGGTATCTTGTGTATCCTGTAATGAGATAATGCCTTCGCGTAAAGCTAATAAAACGGCCTCTGTACGTGAACCAACCTGCATTTTCATAAAGATATTGGCAAGGTGACTATGAACGGTACGAATGCTCAGCCCCAGACGACGAGCAATTTCTTTGTTGGGCAAGCCACGTGCCGCCAGACGCAAGACATCAAATTCACGTTCACTCAGCAAATCAGTGGTACGTGGAGTATGACGAGTCTGAGCAGAGAGTCGACGCATCATCTTTTCGGCAAGCGAGGGCTGCAAAACCGATTCGCCACGTGCTACCGCACGTGCAGCGTTAATCAGTTCTTGTCCATGTACATTTTTTAGCAAAAAGCCAGCGGCACCAGCCTCAAGTAACGCCACCAGATATGGCTCATCATCATACGCCGAGAGGATCAGAATAGCTGTTTCAGGGCAATGAGCTTTGATGAGGCGCGTAGCTTCAATACCGCCCATACCTGGCATAGCAATGTCGATAATGGCGATGTTGGGACGAAGACGTTGAGTAGCTTCGACGGCCTCTTCGCCATTGGACGCCTCGGCTACCACTTCGACATCATCTTCTGCCTCTAGTAGACGGCGCGTGCCTTCGCGTACCAACGCATGATCGTCCGCCAGGAGTACGCGTATACAGCTATTGCTTTCTTGTTCGAGATCGTTATCAGGATGTTGTTGTTGCGGAGCTTGTGTATTCATTGCATTATCACCACTTTGCTTGGTTGCTATATCTGGCATATGAGTACGCTTTCTCTTGCCTCCCCTTCCTGCTTCTGCCATGAGAATTATACTAGCTCCTTTAGACAAAAAAATGCTACAGTAATTCTGCTTACTGATGATATTATGACAGGGATTGCGAAGAGAGGCAAGTCTTTTAGGCAGGCAGACCCAGGATAGGCAAACAAGCTACAGAGAACATATACAATGTATCAATGCTTGTTGCTATACAAGAAAAATGCACATTTTCATATTGACAAAGTATCGGTGTTTTCGCTACAGTAGAGACAGCTACTGACGGGGCAGTTCAGTTCAGAGAGACCTGCCGCATCGTTGGTATATTAAGGAAAAGATGGGGAGAAAGGCAAGAGGCCTATGGGGACGTTGTGTTTGGATACCCAGAGTTGCAACTTTCACAATCGAGAGAAAGCTCGCTTTTGTGCTCGATGCGGCATTCCGTTAGGCGGTACATTGGTACAGGAACGCTATAAAATACAAAACCTCCTAAATAAGGATCGAAAAACGGTTACACTCTCTGCGTTTGATCAATATGAAGGGCGTGGGGTAACAGTACGTGCTTTGCTACCGGGAGAGTCAAGCCCAACAGAGCGCGAAAATTTTCTGCAAGATGCGGAATTGGCAATAGCCATGTCGAGTCATGTACGGGATGCAGGCAGTATCTATGTGACAGACTATGGGCAGGATGGGCCACTGGCCTTTCTGATCAAGTCGGAGTTTTTGCTGCACGCCCCGACTGCCGACTCCTCTAAGTCACGCCTGACGGCACGAGGCGGCAACAGTGTTTTTCCGGTCGCGCCACCTGCCACACCAGCTATACCAATACTGCCATCGCCTGCCGATCACCTGGATGAGTTAGGAAGAGATGAAAACGACATGCGTACCCAGGTGCGCGTAGCCATTCCTAGAGTTTCGCCCGAACAGGTATCGATAGCCTTTCCCACGTCTCATGACATGGAGACGAAACATTCGCCAACTTCGCGAGACTGGTTAGCTGAGGGTAATCGCGCTTATGAACTGGCACACTATGACGAGGCACTGGCGGCATATGAAGCGGCTACAGTGCAAAATGTTGTGTCGGTGGAAGCCTGGAGTGGAAAGGGAGCCACTCTGCTACTTCTGGGGCGTCCAGAAGAGGCGTTATTGGCCTATGACCATGCGCTTTCGCTCTACCCAAACGATCCTGATCTCTGGAATTCACGGGCCAGTGTACTTCATGAACTGCGCCGCTATGATGAAGAAATGTATTGTTATGAGCAAGCGTTGGCCCATGATCCTCGTTATGTCTTTGCTTGGAGTGGACGTGGGATGACCCTGGCTGAGCAGGGATGTTCCGAAGAGGCCCTACTGGCTTTCGATCGCGCCTTAATGCTTGATCCTGGTCAAAGTGTCATATGGCAAGCGATGAGCGATACGCTTTATAGCATTGGACGCTATGAAGATGCATTGATCGCTATTAATCGCGCACTGGAACTGGAGACGAACAATGCCGCTCTCTGGGACACAAAAGGCAATATCCTGCGGCGCTTGAAAAAACCAGGGGAAGCCCTGCCTCTTCATGAGCGCACCACACTGCTCGATCCCCAAAACTCCACGGCATGGTTTGATAAAGGTAACGATCTCCGTGACCTGCACCGCTTTGCTGAGGCCCTGGCAGACTACGATCATGCTCTTGAACTTGATCCGGCACTAGCCGGGGCATGGTATAATCGAGGAAATGTACTAGCGGCCTTACACATGTATGAGGATGCACTACAGTCATACGATCAGGCTCTGCATTATGATGAAGGGTTGATCTCGGCATGGTATAACAAGGGCAGTGTCCTGCACGAATTAGGGCAAGATGCCGAGGCTATTGTAGCCTTTGATCGGGCTTTAGTGCTCAATGCTCACTACATTCCGGCATGGAATAATAAAGGGCTGGCACTGTTTGCATTGGGGCGTCTGGATGAAGCCCTGGCGGCTTTAGATCAAGCCACCTCATTTGCTCCTGATGAACCGGACGCCTGGTATAACAAAGCAGTAGTACTGGAGAAGTTAGGCAGAATACAAGAGGCTCACTCGTGTCATGAATGGGCGCAATCATTAGAGCAACACAGCAAGCAGGGTGCTTAGAGCTTCTGTGGAAACCCTCTCGAGGATGCTGCTAGTGGGCGCCTTGAGTTTCCATAGAGGCTTTTAAGGACTATACTGGGAGGATAGATCACGTTGAAACGCTGCGCCGATCAGGTTGACTGCGGCTACGAGAATCGGGACAGCGATCTCTATTGTCGGGCGTGTGCGCTACCTTTATTGAACACGGCACTGGCTGGTCGCTATAGAATACATGCATTGATTAGTAAAGGGGGCTATGCGGCAGTTTTTCATGGTATAGACCAAAACCTGTCGCGCCGTATAGCTATCAAGGTATTGTTACCAAGCAAGACGACACCAACCGAGCGGGAACACTTTTTACGTGAGGCACGTATTGCGGCTACGCTCGATCATACCAATATCGCACCAGTGCTTGATTACGGCAAAGATGGGCCAACGGTTTTTTTAGTCATGCCACTCTATACCTCCGGTTCGTTGCGCACACGCCTGGCAAAAGCCCATGGTCCTCTCCCCGCCACTGAGACCATCAATAACTTCCATCAACTGGGCAATGCCCTGCACTACGCTCATACACGACCGCGACCAGTCATCCACCGCGACATCAAGCCGGAAAATATCCTTATCCATCCAGAAGATCATCGGCTAGTGATTACCGACTTCGGAATTGCACGCGCTCTAGAGCCAGGGACAAGCTTTGGCAAGACGGTTACAGTACGCGGAACAATCGGCTACATGGCACCCGAGCAGACAAGCGGTATTGTTGATCCACGCAGCGATCAGTATGGAAGCGCTATCGTACTCTATGAGATGCTGACCGGCTATCATCCCCTTGATCCGATGGGGAGTGCCATTCCGCCACCATCGACTTTAAATACGGAGTTACCACAGGCAATGGATGCCGTCGTGCTACGTGCATTGGCGTCCCGACCGGAAGAACGTTTCGCTGATATGCTAGAGTTTTTGCAGGCATTCGATGCTGCCTGTCGTGCTGGCGTCAAGCCGAGGCTTCCACCCGTCTATACGCCATTGAATGGGCATACAGGTAATACACCGGCAGTGCGAGGACTATCTAATCCAGCCTTACCAGCAGTACAGAATGACAGTCAAGGCAACACGGGTCGCCAGGCGCCGGGTCGCTCACAGTACAACACCAGTGCCGTGCGTGAAAAATGTCTTGAGGGGGATGAACTGCGTCGGCAGCAACGTTACTCGCAGGCTTTGCAGGCATATGAAGAGGCCCTGCGTATGGATCCGCGCAACTTCTATGCCTGGAACGGCAAAGGGACGACCCTATATAATCAGGGCAACTATAAGAAGGCTTTTGAGTGCTATCAACGGGCCACTGAGATTGAACCGAGCAATGCCATTGTCTGGGTAAGTGCAGGGCTTGTACTCAATTGCCTGCAACGCTACCAGCAAGCTCTGGTACACTTTGAACGAGCATTGTCGCTTGATCCACAATATGTGGCAGCATGGAACGGGAAGGCCGATGCCCAGCTCGATATGAATATGCCCGACGAGGCCCACGTATCGTATGAGCAAGCCTTAGCTTACGATCCTAACAGTTTCCAGGCATGGAACGGGCTGGGCAATGCGCGTTCCAGTTTGCGTAATTATCAGGGAGCAGTGGAAGCCTATACTCACGCCTTGCTCCTCAATCCACGTAGTGCCGTGGCATGGTGCAACAAGGCCGAGGCATTGATGCGCCTGGGTCACAATCGTGCAGCGTTAGATGCCCTTAAGGAGGCCACCGAGGTAGACCCCCGCTATCCACGCGGCTGGACATTGAAAGCCGACGTCTACGAAACGCTGGGCAATCACCAGGAAGCCCAGAAGGCCCGCAGGCGTGCGAAGCCGTGGGGCCTGGTGAATTGAGCATGATGTGCCCCTCACGAGGCTATACTCCGGCGCATAGAGAGCGTGCCTAGACTTAGAGTTACTAAGGCTGTGAGAGCAAGTATCGCCATGTCAAGGGCAAATTGATCGGATGAACTGTAGAATACTGCCATCTCCAGAGCATGTCTTCCATAGCTCAGTGGAATAAAGGCCGCTATATTCTGTAACCAATCTGGCTCGAAAGCCAGTACGCCAATGCCTCCCGCTAGAAAGTAGAGATAGATCGCACAGTTGATCGAAATACCGATCACAGGTTGGATTCTCTGCACAGCGGCTCCAATAGCGACTCCCAGCCCTGAACCAAACAGGGAGACCAAAGCTATTGTGAGCAGCGTAGTCAACCAGTAGATGCCCTCCGGGCGTGTCCAGCCCAGAGCGTAACCTAATAAAAGGACAAGTGTTCCCAGACAAAATGTGATAAGGAAGCTAGCAAAAACTTTCCCGGCGATGATCGCTCCTCGTGCTACTGGCGAGAGAAGCAATTCCTTGACAGTGCGTGTTTCCCATTCACGAGCCGTAGCCAGACCACCATTCACCAGACTGCTAATCATGGTGAGCAGGAGCAGAGTCGGTATCACGCTGTACTCAAACAACTGCACGTCGCGCTGCCGTAAATCATGCTCATGCATTGTAACCTTAATGGGGCTTGCGCTGCCTTGAGCCTGGTAAAATTGCGTAATGGCGTCGGGAACCGAGCGGCGTATATCATTGGTAAAATCGAGATTAAGATTGTTGACAGTGACATCGATAGGCGCCTGTTCATGGGCTGCCACACGTTGGGTGAAGTCTGCCGGAATGGTGATCACGGCCACCACGTCAATATTTTTCAGAAGGGCTTGCGCCTGCTGAGGGCTAGCATCTGTAATACGGAAGACATCGGCCTCATGAAAAATCTGGGCCATCTGCACCCCTTTAGAACTGCTATCCAGATTGACCAACGCTACCGGACTACGCCCAACGGCTGCCGCACCGAGCGCACCCACTAACAAGAAGGCCGTTGGAGGTAGAAACGTCGCCGATATATTCATAGGCTGGCGTAACCAGACACGTAAATCTTTCCTGAGTATGACCCAGATAGTACGAACAAATGTGACTAACATATCCTTCTTCCTCTCCTTCTCTATTAATGTGCTAAGGTATTGCGCCGTAGTGCGACTGCCGCCAGGATGACTAATAGGCTCGCATAGCCCACAAGAATTAAGGTATTTACGCCGATTCCATACGTATTCAGATCGAAGTTATGGAAGGCATGTTGCTGTAACACGATGGCATAGTAGAGGGGAAACATTTTTGCAATAAATTGAATGGCTGGCGTGTTAAAGGAAATCGGTCCAAAAGCACCACTCAAGAAGAACAACGGTATCGATGTTCCGAAAGCGAGAGCGATCACAGGTTGTCGTTGCTTTATGAGTGTTCCCAGAAATGTTCCCCAAGCGATGAAGATGAACAGGCAGAGCAAGGTAAAGCCTATCACCTCGTTCCAGTGTACAGGCTGTACACCAATGATCAAGATGAGTACCAGCAGTACAATCACTACAGAAGCAATGCTCATGACAAATGCACCGAGCATCTTGCCCACAATGATCGCCCAGCGACTGGCAGGAGAGAGCAGTAATTCTTTGATCGTCTCGTTTTCCCATTCACGGGCTGAGGAGGAACCCGACTGCATGATACCAGCAAGGACCAAAGCGATCACCAGAATGGAGACCGTCAGGTAGGGAATATAGTCGGTATCCTGTGGATAGAAATCTATCTCGTGAGGAGGGACCGAGACGAGATGGGGAAAGGCTTTGGCATAGAAGCTGGTGATGGAAAGCGGTACGGCACGGCGAATATCGTTGGTAAAATCAGTATTGAGGTTGTTGATCTGCACGTCAACCTGTACAGGTTGGTTATTTTGCACGCTGGTATCGAAATTGGCCGGAATGGTCACCACCGCAACGATTTTACCAGCCTGGATCAAATGTTGCAGGCGGAATGAGTGGGCATGGCTCATGGCGTTGTAGAAGCCTTGTGCATATGGGCCTGTATCCTGCATAACTACTGCCGTAGGAGCTTGACCGCCCGATAGCACAAACAGACTTAGCAGAATAAGTATGTTCATGGGAACGAACAGACTGACGATGGTATAGAAGCGTTCGGTCAGAGCACTTTTGATATCTTTCTTCATACATGCCCAGATGACACGTAAGGTATAGCCTGGTTCTGCTAGCATATGCCATCCTCCTAATCTCTGAGGGCTGTTCCGGTCAAACGCAGGAAGATCTCATCAAGGTTAGGTTCACGAATAGCTATGTCCTTGATCTCACCCTCTTGCGAAAGCACATTAATAACCTGGGGTGCAATATTATGAATGCCCTGTGTCGTAATCTTCAAGTGTGTACCGTCCTGAACTACCTCTTGAACACTAGGCAAGGCACGGAGTTCATCAATGGCTTTACTTGGCTGCGTCGTCTCCACTTCAATGACGCTGCCGCCATAGGTCTGTTTAAGGTGATCGGGCGTATCAACGGCTACCAGCTTGCCATGATCGATAATAGCCACACGCTCACACAGTGCCTGGGCTTCTTCAAGATAGTTGGTCGTAATCAATACCGTCTTTCCCTGATCACGTAGCGAGAGGATATAGTCCCAGATGACACGCCGCGCCTGTACATCGACACCGAGGGTGGGCTCATCGAGGTAGATCAGTTGTGGGTCGTGCAACAGAGCGCGTGCCAGGGCTAAACGCCGCTTCATGCCGCCAGAGAAGGTGCCAACACGCGAATCTTTGCGATCTTGGAGTTGTACCAACTCCAACAGTTTCGTGATGCGCTCCTTCTTTTCCTTGCGCCGAATGCCAAAAAGGTCGGCGTGAAAGTCCATATTTGTCCAGGCACTCAGTTCTTCGTAGAGAGCCGTTTCCTGCGGCACCGAACCAAGTATCTGTCGCACTTGACGCGCTTGGCGGCGCACATCATAGCCCATGACGCGCACTTCACCACTGGTGGGAACGCTCAAACCACTGATCATGTTGATCGTCGTCGTTTTCCCCGAGCCGTTTGGCCCCAATAAACCAAAAATTTCGCCCCGCCGGACTGTCAATGAGAGATGGTCAACGGCCTGAAATTTGCCAAAGCTTTTACACAGGTCGATCATCTCTATAGCTGGAGAGGTAGCCTCGCTTGTTTGCTGCGCGGCTACAGCAACTTGATATGCGTTTTTGTCCATAACGTTTCCCTCTTTCATTGCATGTGGACTCACAGTGGAAGAACATCCTGGGAGAGCAATCCGAAGCGATCACCGGTACCAGGGGCTACTGCGGATACATTCACAATCAAGCGCTGAAGTTTTGCCAGTAAATCACGTTGTTCATCCTCAGAGAGACCTTGCATCGCCATATCGTTAAAGCGACTTATCTCATCAGGCAGGAAACGCATAATATCACGTCCTTCGTCGGTCAGATAGACCTTGACAACACGACGATCTGTGCGGTCATGTCGCCGTTCCACCAGGCCGGTCTGCTCAATTCGCTTGACAATACCAGTGACGGTAGGCGCATCAATGGCACGCCTTTGACTGATGGTGCCAATGGTGAGACCATCCATCTCGTCCAGGAGCGACAAGACTCCCCACTGCGGCGGCGTGACCACATATGGCTTGTTATGCTCCACACAACACTGCCGCAACACTTCGGCAAAAGCGTAAGCAAGCATGCGCTGAGTATAGCCAAGCCAGTAACCTAAAGCATCCTCTGCGCGAAATTTCATTGCTTCTCCCAAATTACTTCATTTATTTTGCATACTAATAATTAGCACACTAATATTTTATATCAGGAAAAAGGGGAGATGTCAAGATGTTTTGTGTGACATCAGATATTTGGAGATAATGCCTGTCATCCTTTCGCTTCTCGAGAGGCGCAGGCTCTGAGCGCAGCGAAGGATCTGGCTCGCCGTCGGGAGAGATCCTTCGCTGTGCTCAGGATGACAGACAGGACCTCTCTCACGTCCGCTCACGGGAAGTCTTCTCTCCAAATGTCTGGTGTGACATCTCCTCATAAATCATTTCTTTACAGGTCAATGAAGACGATTTTCTCGAACGGTTGAGTTTTATTTTATTTCAGGCCAAAAACTGTCTTGATAGATGGTACTACCATAAACTGTAGGACTCTCACTCACAACATTTTTAAGAGTTTCACTGGTCGGTTGAAGTCTAGTTACATCAATGCGTTTGAGACTTTCTTTACGCTCTAGAGGTGCATCAAATAATGATGTTACTATCCCATAGAGAGTTGGAAACAGATTTGCCTGTATACGGAATTTTGTTCCGTGATTATGTCCTCCCCGTCCATGTCCCGAGCGAGCGTCAAAGTCTACTTTAATTAACCCTTTGCGTAACATCTCGATAAATTTTTCAAAGCTAAAAGTCTCAAGCATAATGATACCGTTATAGAGAAAATACTCAACACCATCCTGTGTCCTCGCATCTGCTAAGATATAGAAGGTGTTTTTCAACTTTGTACCAGCTTTATGCTCTAAGTCATCAAATCCCCAATAAGGTTGAGGATTTAGCTCTCCTAGCCCGACACGTTCCTCTACGGAACGAAGCCAACTACTCTGTTTTTCACTGACAGCACTTGCATTGAACGAAATAACTACTTTCCTTTCAGTATCATCAATTTTCACCTGAAAACCACGATCACTGGGAGCAGGCGTTGAAATTGTTTGTCGAAAACTCCATTCGTTGGGATGGTTATCTAGAGGCCAGCCGTATTTAGGAAGCAGCAAACCTGTAATTAGTTTCATTGCGCGTGGCGACGGATCCATGTGAAATAATGTTACCAGAGATGAGGTTTGCCTTCTTTGACCTTTTAGTTCCCATTCGGCTGCATTAGGTAAAGGCAAATTATTTTCAGTTATACCAAGTAGTCCCTCAAGGGTATTTCCTACGGCCCCATCATTGCCTGGACGACGGTAACTCGGTATCCATTCTCTCTGGCAAATTGCCAATAATTCTGCTGTTAGACTATCCTTTGTAAATATTTTCATGCGGCAATCACTTTTCTAGTATCGTTCCCTGATCTCAGATTAAGCCTGTTGCTAACAAAAGTCAAGTAGCTAAAAAGCTTGACTGTGTTGAGGCTTAGGTTTATCATGCAAGCTATATTCTGATTGTTGGTTAACTTAGGGCGTACAAAGAGAACGAGGTATCAAGGTGACAGATCATCATTCAATAGATCAAACAGAACACGAAATAGATGTTATCACTGACAAAGACCAGGGAGAAGTTCAAACGCCTCCCTCTAATAAACTGAACATCGCCACAAGTCGTACCTGTAGTTGCCCACCAACGCACATAAATTGTTTAACGCCAAAGGAATGGATTAAATGCCAATTGGGAGTATGGCAGTTCAACTATGAAAGCCGTGATATTCGAGACAAGACAAAACATCCTGCTACATTTCCTATTGCATTGGCTCGTCGATGTATAGAACTCTTCTCCCATCAGGGAGAACTCGTGCTAGACCCCTTTATGGGAAGTGGAACTACTCTTGTTGCTGCAAATGATGTCAATAGAAATGCAGTCGGCTTCGATATTCATCCTGACTATATTGCCTTGGCGAAGCAGCGTTTGAACCAAGATAACCTGTTTTTTGAAAGTAAGCAAATACCAGTCTTAGATGATGCACGGCACATTGCTCAATATGTGGATGAAGAGAGCATTACTTGTATCGTCACTTCCCCTCCCTACGCTAATCTTCTCAACAGAGAGCGAAAAAACAAAAGTCGTCGTGGTGAGGCCCGTAAAAACGAGCAATATTTAAAAGTTGAACAGTACAGTCAGCGACCAGAGGATCTCGGAACCCTTGATCTAGATGCGTATGCAGAAGCTATGGCTGAGATATTTGAGAGTCTTCTACCTCTACTGAAGAAAAAGGGACATTGCGTTATCAATGTTCCCGATATGTGGTGGGAAAATAAGCGCATTACCATTCATGTGGCCGTGATTGAGGCATTGAGATCTGTTGGATACGAGTTACGAAATACCATTATATGGGACCGTACCAATATCGTTAACAACATCGGCATCTTTGGCTGGCCTAGCAATTACATCACAATGGGTACTACATTTGAATATCTGTTGGATTTCTGGCGTCCACCTGTAGCTATCCATCAAACACAGGCTGGTGAGATTACTGTGGGTGATACTGAAAGCACGCTTGAGAAGACTACCGAGCAGAGTTATACAACTCACCTCCCCAAAACACAACCAACCAATGGTAAGTTTCCTCAGGAGCTAGAAGATTTGCTCAATCAATATCTCTAAAGAGTAGATTTGGCTGTAGCCTCTATCATATGACATCCTCTTTGTATATACTTGTGGCATAAGTATATCATGAGAGACAACATTGTAGCTTAGTGAAGTTGAGAGCAGCATGATACACTATGGAGATTATCTCAACACAATTTTAGCTTAATTGGAGGTGACGCATGTCATTCAATATCCATCAAAAGATAACCGATCGATGTAGACGGTTTTCGCATTGAGAAAGTCGCAAGGAAGTATCAGGAGCAATTGATCGATTTGTTCGTCCAGTCACCTGAAGCACAGACAGTGCCATATGAAGGTTATCAATTGGGCAGTTGGGCCAATATCTTTATGGATTTTGCTATAGATTATCTTGGCACGACACCGGCAAAAATGTCGCAGGCAGAGATGCAGGAAATCCTGTTCGACCTCTTTCCGCGCAAATTATCGTCCGATCCAGAGAATGCGCCCGGTATTATCCGCGAGCTACGCGCTTTCTGGGAATTTTTGCAGAGAGAGTTCCGCCTGGCGAATGCAGCCGCATGTCTGAAAGTGCTCGATGACAACGCAGCGAGCAAATTAGAAAGGGCAATGGGTAACCCTTCTAACTTTGGCATCGCCAAGTCAATGGTCATGATGGGCAAGGCGCGTGGTTTCGATATGACATCACAAGAGGATTTGGATGCCTGGACACAAACATATAATGCTGAGCTAGCGGCAGGCACTGGGCTGCCCCTTCCCCTACCGGGCGATCACAGCGCAAACGCGCGGAAGGTCCATGATAAAATAAAGCGCAAAATGGCAAAAGGTAGCCAGAAAAAGAATCGCAAAAAGAAGTAGGAGTTGTATCTTGAATAAGAGGGATCATAAAGCATTCTCAAGCGGAACCGGAGGCAATACGCTATCTGGCCTTCGTGTACCAATTACACCTGAAACTAACCTCAAAGATATTCGCACAGCCACGGACGCCAACATCTCACCAGATGGCAAGCAAGCCGCCTTTGTCGTGTGGGAATGGGTGCCTGACAAATCCAAGCAGCGTGGGCGCATCTGGGTAGTCGATACCCATGGCAGTGAGGCACGACCCCTGACACGGGGAACGCAAGGGGATACTTCACCACGCTGGTCACCAGATAGTACCCAACTGGCCTTTATCAGCAAAGCGGAGGGCGAGAAGGAGAAGCCTCAACTGCATATCATATCAATAGTGGACGGTGAGACCCGGTTGATCTGTCAATTACCCAATGGAGTCAGCAATATCATATGGTCGCCGGATGGGGAGCGTATGGCTTTTCTTTCACTAGAAGGCGAAGAGCCAAAGGGTGATCCCAAAGTGTATACGCCAGGAAAGGGACGACATCGACGCCTGTGGACGGTACGCGTGGATAACGATACGCCTGAACCGGTCACACCCGACGGACAGAGTATCTGGCAGTATGCATGGTCACCGGATGGCAAACAATTCGCGGTGTACTTTACAACAGGCTCCGATGAAACAGACTGGTATCGTGGGCAAATTGGGACAGTTCCAGCCTGTGGTGGCGTGATACGACAGGTGACCCAGTTGACCCGGCAGGCTTGTGCGATGGCATGGTCGCCGGATGGGAGACAGCTTGCCTATATCTCCGGTGAATGGAGCGATCCGGATCGAGGTGGCGGCGATATCTACACCCTTTCTTTAGAGACGAGAGAAGCACGCAACCTGACTCCTGGTATAAAGTGTAGTCCCAGTTGGTGCCAGTGGTTTCCTGATGGTCGTCACTTGCTCTATGTGGCCTGGGCCGGGCTCTCATACCAGATCGGGATAGTGGATGAACACGGAACGGTCACCACACTGGTCGAAGATATCAATATCGGTGAACGCTTCTGGCCCCACCTCTCAACAACACCTGATCTTCAGCGATTTGTCTTCACATCTTCTGCACAGCATCCACCTGACGTCTGGTATGGTGAGCTTCCTGCTCACAAAGGGAAGACTGTTGCCAGCTTTACAAAACGACGTTTGACACGCCTCAATCCTTTGCTTGAGGAAACGTTGGCACTCGTACCAACGGAGCGGATTAGCTATACCAGTGCAGATAGCTGGCATATCGACGCACTGCTGACGTTACCTGGGACAGATGAAGAGGGGAAGTTGCCGCCATTGATCGTCAACGTACATGGGGGACCGTCAGGTATGTGGGCCGATGACTGGGATTACTACCGTTCGCAGATGCTGGCAGCGGCAGGGTATGCCGTATTGCGACCAAATGTACGTGGCAGCATGGGGCGCGGAGTGGCCTTTGCCGACGCAGTGCTCGGCGATATGGGCGGTAAAGATTTGCAGGATATTCTGGCCGGTGTGGAATATCTGATCCAGCGCGGCTTGGTAGATGGCAACCGTGTTGGTATTATGGGATGGAGCTATGGCGGCTTTATGACAGCATGGGCCGTAACCCAGACGACACGTTTCAAAGCCGCCATTATGGGTGCTGGCGTCTCTGACTTCCACAGCTTCCATGCACAGACAAATATTCAGGATTGGGATATGCGCTTCCTGAGTAACGAGGTGATTACGCCTGGGGAGCAGCCCGAAATCTACCGGGAGCGGTCAGCGATTACCTATAGCAGGCGTGTGAAGACGCCGACGCTGGTTGTGCATGGCGAGAACGATGCCTGTGTGCCTGTCAATCAGGCGTATGCTTTTTATCGTGCGCTCTGCGAGCAGAACGTGCCGACGGAGCTGGTGGTGTATCCGCGTGAGGGACATGGGTTGAGCGAACGGGAGCATCTAAAGGATTATCAAGAGAGGGTGTTGAGGTGGTTTGAGAAGTATGTGTAACCACTCCACATAATGACGGCAAGGGTTGCATGATGACCGCCAGGGTTGCATGATGACCGCCAGGGTTACATGATGACCGCCAGGGTCATTACTACTATATACGAAGAACGGGCAAAAGACGTAGTATAGTAGTGATGACCCTGGCGGTCATCATGCGCTTGGGATGCGGTCATTATATCTGCATTCCCAACAGATTCCCACTCTCATATCTCCTCAACCCAAGCTCGAATATCCCCACAGCAACAGATACAATCAACACGGTGAAACCGAGCATCCCGCCCAACAACAGCCAAGTGAACTGGTGCAGTATTTGCAAGGGGACAAAGGAGATGAAACCTGCTGGTACGATGGTGAAAAGCAGCAGGCGGACGGTGCCGCTGAAGATGTTCATAGGATAGGTAGCGAAAGATACCAATGTTCCCATCAGTTGTTGGGTCAGGCCCTCGGTGTTGCCCAGGAAGAAGGCCAGCGAGCTGCAAATGATGGCGAACGAGGTAAAGATGCACGATCCCAGCAATGTCAGCAGCACAAACAAGAGCATGTGCAAAGGGTCGGGGTGCAGGAAGAGCAGGTAGGCTCCGATGGCAAAGAGCATGTCACCCCAGGCGGTCGGGTCGGAGGCCGAGATGCAGACGTGCAGCAGGACATAGCGGGGCATACCCAGGTAGGCATCCAAGCCACCATTCATGATTAAGGTAGCAATATTCCGTGCATTGCCGAAGAAGCCGACGCTGATGCCGAAGCTGCAAGCGGCTACCGCCCAGATGACGACGATATCGGTGGTCTGCCAGCCATGTACCAGGGGAAACTGTTGAAAGTAGGTCCACCAGAAAAAGAGCCACAGGCTATCGTTGGCAACCATGGTGAGAATTTGCACCCAGAAGGAGATGCGATATTCCATGGCCGCCTGTACATTGGCGGCAGCGTAGGCTCCCATAAAACGTAGAGTGCGCAGAAATTGCTGTAGTAAGAACATGACGTTATCCTCCGTTGATATTTACGCGTCGCGTGGCTATACGGTAGATGGCGAGCAGAACAAGGCTACCTATTGCCAGCGTCACTGCTTGCTGCAACACCATCGGGCCAAATGAGGCAAGTTCAAAATGAACCAGCGTGCGGGCAGGAGCATAGAGTACAGAACTAAACGGTAAGATGCGAGCAAGCGTATGAATCGGTTCCGGCAGAATCTCTAAAGGTGCCAGCACGCCACCAAGTACGAGAGCCAGACGACTAACAATCAGGAAAAACGGCGTCGTCTCCTCCGTCCAGAAGGCCAGCAAGCCAATGGCAAAGTAGACCACGAAGTCAATGCTCACGGCTAAAAAGACGACCAGCGGCCATGTTACCAGGCCCATCCAGGTGAACGGCGGTGGCCCGACGAGCAGCAGCGTGATGACGAAGGCGATCATG
>WNGG01002580.1_pt1 | contig 27201 bp, 18 predicted proteins | sample 5400661 | NCBI WGS metagenome assembly WNGG01 (sample SAMN13153372, study PRJNA577476) | soil metagenome | isolation source: 100 cm soil or saprolite under Garry oak tree replicate 1 | place: USA:California | collected 2016-06-15
AATGACCTCGGGTAGCCCTTCTCTGCCACGACCAACAACCCTGAATCCAGGTCGGCGCGCTCCCGTTGAAGTGGTTCTCGCAGCCATCAACCCGTTCAGCAGTAGTATTGCGCACGAGAATCCGGTCGCGACGACAAAGACGGTGAGCTTGGTGAGCCATGTGGTTATAAAGATGGCTCTGAATCCCAGCGCACCAAACCATAATAGGTCGACAAAAAAGCGGCTCAAAGTGGCGCCTATCACGAGGATTGCGATGATTGATGCCGCAAGTGTGAGAGATCCTTTTTTCATCTCTTTGATGTTTCCTCCGGATCACCTTCCACTGTAGCAGGCTGCCGAAAAAGCCTCATAGGCTTAGCCGATTGCCCTGAGCATGTCGAAGGGTGCGCTCAATCGTCTCGTCTCTGAGATCTTTTTGAGCAGCCTGCCAACAGAGTTTTTCACCAACTTGCTAGCGAACCAAATAGCTGTTTATCGTTGGGCGAGCGCCTGAAGAAAAAGCACGCGGGTTTCGCCTCGCTCCACCGGTTTGATCTCGGTGCTGACCGGTCAGCCGTGGAGAAAAATCGCAGGCGCCTAAGAAACGCAAAAAAGAGGGGCGACCCGACCCGTCGCCCCTCATGTGGTTATTTAAGAAAAACTACCAGCGATTACGTCCGCCGCCTCGGTCGCCTCGGTCACCTCGGTCACCTCCACCTCTGTTATCGCGCCTCGCCATAGGCTTGGCTTCATTAACGGTCAGGGTGCGCCCATCCAGCTGTGTGCCGTTCAAGGCCTCGATGGCTTTTTGAGCCTCAACTCCCGAACTCATCTCGACGAAGCCGAAACCCCGTGACTGTCCCGTAAACTTGTCCGAGATCACATTGGCCGATTCCACGGTCCCGTGCACCGCAAAGATTTCCTGCAGTCGCCCCTCGGTTACTGAGTAAGGGAGACCGCCAACGTACAATTTACTACCCATGTTCTCCTCCTATGAGAGAATGTTTAACGTCTTTGACCCTGTGAATTTGACTGGCAATGGCAGAACATGGGGCACTTGAATACTGAAACCACGCTCTGGTCGGATTGTCCTTTAGGTTCGTTCGCAAGGCGAGACAGATTAAAGGCCTTCAACCTTTGTGTCTTCCTCTTTCAGAAGGCCATATACTGAAGAAGGCAGTTACGACTCTAGGTGTTATCCGGCCTGAAGTCAACCTATTATATGAGTCCAGCAGGAACTTATTTTTGAGTGTTTCACTCCACTCGAATCAGGCAGATATCAATGTATTAATCGCGATTTCCATAATATCCCGCACCATGTGCTTGGCCAGGATGAAGTCAGCGGACTAATCCACCCGAATCTCCGCGGCGGGGGTATCTCTGCCCTCACCCGGCCTTGTTAACGCTTGACCCTTTCATTTTCCTGACATAGTTTCCGTTTCAATCATTGCTCATCCAACATAAAGGAGTGTCCGCATGCAAACCGATCGCTACGACTACTCACCGATGATCAGACGCGCGCTGCTGAAGTGGCTGAATGATGCGCGAATCGCATTGATGGTCGCGCCCAACATCGAGTTTTTCCACATCGATAAAGCGATCCCGGGCGCCGCGAGCTCTCAGTTGCCCGACGTAACGGGCTACGCGCTGAGAGATTATGGTTCAAGGGTCGGCGTCTTTCGCATGATGGAGGTTCTGGACAACCACCGGATCCGGGCCACCGTGCTCCTCAACGCCGACGTATGCCAGCATCATCCCGCCATTATCGAGGAAGGCAACAAGCGCCAGTGGGAATGGCTAGGGCATGGGATCACCAATAACATTCGAATGAATCAATACGCTTTAGACGAAGAGCGCGCGATCGTTCGGCAGGTCCGAGAGACCATCACGAGAGGCACGGGGAAGGCTCCTCGCGGTTGGCTCGGTCCAGGCGGAGGGGATGAGAGTCCGAACACTCCGGATCACCTGGCGGCCGAGGGGTTTGATTATCTCTGCGACTGGGGCTGCGACGACCAACCGGTTCCGATGCGGGTTGAGTCGGGGCGCATGATCGCCGTCCCGTATCAACAAGGACTCAACGATATTCGAGTGATCTTCCAGGGCGGTCATACGCCAAAAGATTGGTGCCAAATGGTCTGCGACCAGTTCGACACGCTTTACGCGGAAGGCGCGACAAACGGCAGGGTCATGACGCTGCCGCTGCACCCCTTCGTTATAGGTCTGCCCTTTCGCGTCAAATATCTCGACAAGGCGCTCGACTATATCTGCTCTCATGAAGGGGTATGGAAGACAACGGGCTCAGAGATCGCGGATTATTTCTATAAAAATTATTACCGAAAACCGTGAAACCGGAGGAAAATTATGAAACCCGAGCTTTCGCGTCTAACTGCGAACGGGTTGTTGTTGACGGCGGCTCTATTGATTTGGTGTTTTCCGGCCGCCAGAGCAGCGGACCGCGTGATCATCGGCAATGTTTCACGCACGATCGAGCAACTACCGAACTATGCCGCAACTGATAAAGGTTTCTTTCCCCAGGAAGGCATTCAGGGCGACGTCGTGCTCATCGGTTCTACAGATACCTTGGTGCAAGCTCTCATCGCCGGCCAGGTCAATGTGGCCATCGTCGACCCGTCCGCCGCGATCAACGCCATCGAGCGAGGTGCGGCGCTCAAGATCATCGGCGGCACTGTGCCCATCGCCGCCTACACGCTCGTCGGCTGTCCGAAATACAAAACCATCAAAGAACTGAAAGGAACAACCATCGGCGTTGTGAGTCTGGTTTCCGGCAGCACGATTTTTCTGAGAGAGATGCTCAAAGCTAACGGATTGGAACCGAATCGCGACTATTCGATCGTCCAGAACGGCCCGACCACGCAACGTCTCCTGAGCCTGAAGGGCTGCAATACGTCGGCGACGATGATCTTGGGCGGAGATTTACCAAGAGCGCGTGAGCTCGGTTTCACTGAGATCGCTCGCCTGCAGGACTACATCCCAAATTTACAGTTTCACAGCCTTATCGTTGACGGCCACTGGGCCGAGACGAACAGCCAGCTCACCGTCCGCTATCTCAAGGCGATGCTGCGCGCTATGCAATGGGTGCATGCGCACAAAGAAGAAGCCGCGGAATTGGCCACGAAACGAACGGGCATTCCCCTCAAGTATACTCGCCCAACGGTCGAGGAGTATCTCGCGCAAGGAATCATCAGCCGCGACGGCTCGGTGAATCGAGAAGGATTTCAACGGCTCATTGATCTCATGGGCGAGAGAGCGCCCAGCAAGAACTCGGGATCGACAGTGGCCGGTAGCGAACTTTATACCTCGCAGCTTGCTGCGGGGCACTTCATTTTTTAATTGCCTAATCCTCCACCACCGACACGTCCGCTTTGACTCCTTTTCTCGCGAGATCCTGTAAGTATTCGCGGTGAATCTCGGGAGGCTCTTCGTCCATAGGGATCATCGTCCACAGCGGATTACGAAAGCGATCGTGACTGTACTTGGGACTGTCGCCCCGGACGGCAAAGTGGCGCATGCTTCCCCTGCCGGTATTGAAGTGACCGTGCCACATGAGATCATCCGGCGAATAGACCGTTCCCTCGCGGAAATCGTAGCGCTTCCTTTCCTCGCCGTCTTTCCAAAGCATCACATAGCCTTCGCCCTGAGTGATGATAATGACCGCTCCGGGGCCGTGGCGGTGGAAGGTGCTGCGGCATCCCGGCGGAAACTCCGAGACATGACAGCCATAGGTGGTGTCCGCCAAGGTGAAGCGCATGTGCTTGACCCCTTTGCCCTTCATTGGAAAATCGTCCAGGACGAACTGATTCACGTCCGGGACCAGATTGGTTTCCCAATATCGATCCGTCATGTGTTTATTGAAGCGCAAATAGTCCTGGCTATCATGAAAGCGATCGCGAAAGTTAAAAGGGTTACGGAAGATGAAATCGTCATTGTGAAAAATATTGACCATGCGGGGACAGGTCGTACCGGCAACGATACGGACAGGCTCGGCGCTGGAGCCGTTGAAGTGCTGATATGAAGCGTTTAGAGGAATGGCAAAGATCGCCCCCGGCCCCCACTCGAAGGTCAGCTTGGAAGTTCCGTCTTGCCATACCGAGGTGGCGCCGTGGCCTCTGACAATATAAATGATCTCCTCAAATAGATGGCGCTGCGGCAGGGTTTGGCCGCCGGGCGGGATCTCACAAACATACGCATCCGTTTGCTGTTGACCGGCAAGATTGAGATAGCAACCCAGGGCGCCCATTCTTTTCCACGGAGCAAGCTCCAGCGCGAGCACGTCGCTCACGACGTTGCCTTTGACGACGGGAATCCCTTCCCTGGCTTGCAACTGGTCATAAGGCGTCGGTCCGAAATCAAGATGTTCGCGAAAAGGTAACAGCATGACTTAAAGCTCCTTTGGAATTTCTCACTTCATATCACGGATACGATCCGCGATCACGAGCGCGGCTCACTCTTTTGATCCCGCCTCTCCGCTGTATGCCGGCCGCCTATTGCCTTCCTGTTTCCTCTCTCGTAGTTTACACTAATGATCTGGACGGCAGCGGGATTCAGAGACACAGTAAGTCCAGTGAGCAACAAAGAGTTCAAATAATTCGCCGACAGCGGAGGAAATTTTTTGCCAAGAGCGCGCGCGTCGTTATTGTGCCTATTAAGCTTCCTTTTTGCCTGCGCGGTTGCCCCGGCGCGGATCGGCGAGCCCGGCGAGGTTCCGGTGAGCCAACCCGCCAAACCATACGTTCCGTTCCGGGAATTCACGTTAAAGAACGGGCTAAGAGTCATTCTTTCGGAGGATCACGCCGCTCCAACCTACTCGATCTGCGTCACTTACAATGTCGGCTCCCGGGATGAGCGTCCAGGGCGGACGGGGTTCGCTCATCTTTTCGAGCATATGATGTTTCAGGGGTCGGCGAACGTCGGCAAAGGGGAACACTTCATTCTGATTTTGAATAACGGCGGGAGCGCCAACGGCACCACCAATGCCGACCGGACCAACTACTTCGAAACGTTGCCTGCGAATCAGCTGGAGCTGGGGATATTTCTGGAGGCGGACCGGATGCGCGCGCTCAACGTCACAGAAGCCAATTTCACCAACCAGCGCCACGCGGTACAGGAAGAGCGCCGACTAAACTATGATAACCGGCCCTACGGCAGAACCTTCGAAACGATCATTGAAACGGCCTACGACAATTTTGCCTACAAACACTCGACAATCGGCTCAATGAAAGATTTGAACGCCGCCGGCATCGAAGACGCAAGCGCGTTTTTTAAGACTTACTATGCGCCTAACAACGCGGTGCTGTCACTGGTCGGCGATTTTCAGGGCGACACGGCTTTAACGCTGGTGAAGAAATACTTTGAAAGCATCCCGTCCCAGACATCTCCTCCAGCGCTCGACATGACCGAGCCGGAACAGAGCGGCGAGCGGCGCAAGACTATGGAAGACGCCTTCGCCCAAGCGCCCCGCCTCGACCTCGTCTACAAGACCGCGCCGGGAAATACACCGGATTGGTATGCGCTCCTGGCGCTGGGCCATATTATGGGCGGCGACCTATCGTCCCGTCTCTATCAAAAGCTCGTAAAAGAGCTGGAGATGGTTGTTCGGGTTTCGGCCGGGCCGGATGAACGCCGCGGGAGATCCTTGTTTTCGGTATCATTGGTTGTCCGTCCTGACCGAAATCTCCACGAGGTCGAAAGGCTCGTCTATGAAGAGATCGAAAGGCTGAAGAACCAACCGGTGAGCGATTGGGAGCTCGACAAAGTTCGTATGAAGCTCCGGCTACAACAAGCGCAAAACCTCTACAGCACGCGGGCGCGCGCCAACGCGCTTGGCCATTATGCCGTCTATTATAACGAACCGGAGCTGATTAACACGGTCCTCGACAAGATCGCGCAGGTGAACAAAGCCGACTTGCAGCGAGTTGCCCGCACGTATCTAAAAGCTGACAGCAGAACTGTGGTTACAACCTTGCCGAAGTCCAAAACGGCAACTGCCGCGCCCGCGGACGGCTGATTCATGACTCATAAAAGATGAAGATTTGTGTAAAAGCTTCCAGCGCGTGCCTCATGGGGTTGATTTCGCTGCTGGCATTGACAACGGCCGTTCTGATCGCGCGACCTGGAACTGTTTCCGGACAGGATTCTTCGGCCGTTCCTTCAAGTCAAGTCGAGCGCAAGAACAAAGCGCCGGTGTCGAGTGAAACACTTCGGGTCCATCTGCCGAAACCGGTCGAGGTCAAACTCGCGAACGGACTTACGGTCTTGATCTTGGAAGACCACCGTCTACCCAGCGTATTCGCCCAGTTACATATTCGCGACGCCGGGGCTCTCTTTGAGCCGGCCAACTTGTCCGGCTTGGCTTCCGCCACGGCGCAGATGCTGCGCGAAGGCACCCACAAGCGCACCAGCAGGCAAATCGCCGAGGAGCTCGATCGCCTCGGGGCCTCGGTGGGAGCCGGGGCAAATTTCGGTTCGGTCGAGACCGTGTTCACCGCCTCGGGTCTAAGCGAGAATTTTGACGACTGGTTTACCGTAGCGCTAGATATCCTGCTCCATCCTAGCTTTCCCGTGGCGGAGCTGAATCAGCTCAAAGAGCGGGCTAAAGTGCAACTGCGCCAGCAGCGATCAAGGCCAGGGTTCCTCGCCGGCGAGAGATTTAATCGTGCCGTCTTCGGCAGTCATCCGGCGGCCGTGGTAACTGCAACGATAGACTCCATTGACGCGCTAACGCCGGAGCTGCTTACCCAATGGCACAGGCAACGGTATTCACCGCGGGACTCCGTGCTGGCCTTCGCCGACAACGAACAAATGCCTCCCAATCCGGTTCCGGCGTCAGCTCGCAAGGTTTATCTCGTCGATCGTCCAAACTCGGTTCAGACAACTTTGGCGTTAGGCAATATCGCCATCGACCGCCGCAGTGAAGACTTCGTCCCGATGGTCGTCATGAATCATTTGCTCGGCGGCGGCCCGGCCGCTCGACTGTTCCTGAATTTGCGCGAAGAGAAAGGATATACCTATGGCGCCTACAGCAACTTTACTGCCGTCGAATATCCCGGACCATGGAGCGCCGGCGCCGATGTGCGTACCGAAGTCACCGACGGGGCTCTCACGGAGTTTTTCAACGAGATTCGGCGCATCCGCGACACCCAAGTGAGCGAAGCGGAATTGGCCGCAACAAAACGGTCGGTGGTTGCGCGCTTTGCTCTCGCCCTCGAACAGCCGGCCCAACTGGTCGGCTTCGCGATCACGCGCAAGCTCTACAATTTACCGGATGACTACTGGGACAACTATCCTGCCAAGATCGCCGCGGTGACCGCCGAAGACGTACAGCGCGTGGCGCGTAAATACCTCAACCCGGAAGCGATGCAGATCGTTGCGGTCGGCGACGGCGAGAAGATCAAATCGATTCTGGAAAAATTTGGCAGCATAGAAATCTACGGCGGCGATGGGAAACGCTTACAGTAAACTGAACGGAGTAAGCTTCCGCGCTCTCTCTTATCGCGCGTAATTCCTTGTGTGTCCCGATCCCAAAGTTGCTCGCAACTCGTACAACGCGGCCCAAAGGGTTTTCGCAAAGCAACAAATTGGCTTGAACCTCCTTTAGGATTTGCCGTCTACGAATACCTGATCGGCAAATTTCTGCCGCACTTTTGATTGCCGAACCAAAAGGAGACTTTCCTATGGCACCCGATGATCGCGTAAAAGCTCTGATGGCGGCGTTTCAGAAAACGCCCTACTTCCAGTGGATGAAGCGTCAAGGCATACCGGTGGTAGGCGGATATGGACTGGAAGACGTGCGAGACGTGGAGCTGGCGCGCTGGCCCAAGTTGGGAGGCCAAGCAGCGTTCATCAATCTTTACGGCATGGAAGGCGTCACCGGAATGTACGTGGCGGAGATCCCGGCCGGCGGCGCTTTAGAGCCGGAAAAACATTTTTACGAAGAAGTCATCTGCATTCTCAATGGACACGGCGCTACCGAAGTCTGGCAGGAAGGGGCGCGAAAGCAGGCCTTCGAATGGGGCCCGTGGAGCTTGTTTGCTCCGCCGCTCAACGCGTGGCACCGGCTGATCAACGGCGGTCGGGAGCCCATCAAGTTTTTGGCCGTAACCAACGCTCCCGTGGTGATGGATGTCGTTCACGACGAGAAGTTCGTCTTCAACTGCCCGTATGTGTTTTCAGAGCGCTACTCGGGAGCGGAGGATTTCTTTAAGGTGGGACAGAAGCGTTACGAGAACGGCATGCAACATATTTGGGAAACCAATTTCATCTCGGACATTCAATCGGCGAATCTGGACGCCAGAGACGTCAAGGGCTCCGGAGTGCGCATCACACAATTCGAGCTGTCGGGCAATTCTCTGATCGGCCATTTGGCCCAGTGGCCGGCGGGACGCTATCACAAAGCCCATTATCACGGCGCAGGGGCGATCCTTTTCGGATTGCAATCATCGGGATATGTTTTGCTGTGGAACAAAGAGCTCGGCACCCGGCCCTATGAGAGTGGCCGCGGCGATGAGGTAATAAAGATTAAATGGAAAAAGGGAAGCATCTATTGCCCTCCCGGCGGCTGGTTTCATCAGCATTTCAATACCGGACCGACACCGGCGCGTCATCTCGCGATCCGCTACGGCAGCCGGCTTTACCCGATCGGCTTTAAGATTGCCGATAAGCGGAGTGAAGATGGCGTCTACATCGACGTGAAGCAAGGCGGCACCCTGATCCAGTATGAAGACGAAGACCCCGCGATCCGCAGGCACTACGAAGAGGAATTGAGTAAGAGTAACGTGCCTTGCGAGATGCCGATGTACAACTGACGTTCCCTCCGGCGTCGCCGAACGCTTCGTCAAACTTGGACCGTCTCACGACTGCACTGTAACGCTTGATTCGGCAACGCAATTGCCCGCTCGCACTTTGATCAGGTCAGTCTTTCTTCTCCTGGAGTTTTCTATATTCGGTTGTCATACTTGGGTGTTTTGCTCCTTCGCCGTGACCTCGGCGCTCCTTCCACGTGGCTTTTCCTCTATTGTCGTCTCGCCTCCCGCTTTCCGTTGACACCCTGCCGGGACTTCTAATAGCATCACTTCGACAGGTCAAGGATAATACCGACATTCAAACCGGCGGCGATCGAGAGAAAGGAGCTTATCTCCATGCTCAGTCAAGAAGAGAACGAATGGCTCGCGCGCGTAGGTCCTGGGACTCCGGCAGGCCAACTCCTCAGGCGCTACTGGCACGTTGTCGGGGCAGCATCAGAGCTGAGCGACGAAAAGCCAAAAAAGAGAGTGAAGGTCCTGGGCGAAGATTTGGTGCTGTTCCGCGATCGCAGGGGAACGTACGGTCTCGTCGGTGAGCACTGCTCCCACCGCGGGGCATCCCTCTACTATGGATTCGTCGAGGAGGACGGCATCCGCTGCGCCTATCATGGATGGAAGTACGACCCTTGCGGCAAATGCCTGGAACAGCCCTTTGAGAGCCCGGAGACCGGCTTCAAAGAAAAAATCTCACATCCAGCCTATCCAGTCGCAAAGTTAAGCGGGCTCCTGTTCGCCTACATGGGACCGCCGGAGAAAAAGCCTCTTCTCCCCAAATGGGATGTTCTCGTGCGGCAGGATGGAGTGAAGAAAGTGGATATCTGCGAGGTCTTGCGGTGCAACTGGCTGCAAGCGATGGAGAACTCCGTCGATCCGACTCACACTTATTATCTCCACTCTCATACCTTGAAGCTAAAGGGAAACCCCGACCACGTGCCCTTTCACTATCAGCAGCTGAGCAAGATCGAGTTCGAGTTGGTGGTTGAGCCCACCTGGGCGGGAATCCAGAAGCAACGGGTCTTTGCCGGTGATGACGTCCCGGTCGAGGCGCCCCACCCGCTCATCTTCCCCAATATTCTTTTCGTCCCTGTGCGAATGGGGTATGCCATGCATTTTCGCACGCCCATCGACGATTTTAATACGCAGGTTCTCCAGTTCCGCTTCGCTCCAACCAAAGATGGCAGCGTGGCGCCGCAACCCGAAGACGTGCCGGTTGAGTTTGTCGGCACCAAAAACGCCGGCGGCGAGTTTCATCTGGACAATTTTGCCAGCCAGGACCACATGGCCTGGGAAACCCAAGGCCCGATAGCCGATCGCGCCAGGGAGCATCTCGGCGAATCGGACCGCGGCATTATCATGTTTCGAAAACTGCTCCGCGATCAGATCCACGCAGTCCAAACCGGCGATGATCCTATAGGCATCAACAGGGACCCGGCAAAAGACGAAGTGATCCGCCTCATTCCCAAAGGCTATACGGCATATTCACACGCAGCGGAGGCGTAGGAGCCAACGGGTCTATTTTTACTTTCTAACTTTTAATTTTTAATTTTCTTCGCCGCTTCCTGAATGGCCCGGGATGTATAGACTCGCGCCAGGTGAGCACGAAATTTAGCGGCGGCGTGAAGGTCTTCCAGCGGCTCGATACCCTCAGCGACTTGAGAAGCGCTCGCCTCAACCAATTTGGGAGTCAACTTATTTCCTCGCACGAATTGCTCGACTGCCTGAGCGCGAAAAGGCTTCTCACCTAACCCGGTCACGCCGATGCCAATCTCCTCAACGAGCCGGCTCCGGCCGAGTCTCAGCCACACGGCGATGGCCACCAGGGCGAAACCGGAGGCCTGCTGAGCCATCTTGAGGTATGCGCTTCCGCACCGCTGGGACAACACCGGCACGCGGATCTCCGTCAAGATCTCGGTTGGTTCGATCGCAGTGGTCATGGGAGCGAGAAAAAAATCCTCGGGCGCAGACCGGCGCTCTCCTTTCGGCCCGCTGAGTTTTAGCTCTCCTCCGAGCGCGAGGATCGCCGCCGGCCAATCGGCAGAGGGATCGGCGTGGGTCAGGCTGCCGCCGATGGTTCCGCGATTGCGCACCTGGACATCGCCGATCGCGCCGGCTGTCTGCGACAGCAGGGGACACTTTTCCTTCACCAGCTCCGAGCTTTCTATCTGATAATGTGTGGTGAGCGCGCCGACGATGATTTTATCGTCCTCATGCCTGATCCCGCGAAGCCCGGGAATTCTACTGAGATCGATAAGCAACTTTGGATTGGCGAGCCTGAGCTTCATTAGAGGCAACAGGCTGTGGCCGCCGGCCAGAAGCTTCGCCTCTTCTCCATGATCGGCCAAGGCGCGCACGGCCTCCTCTAAACTCTGCGGCGCGATGTAATCAAAAGACGCCGGGATCATCGTCGCCCTCCTGAACCCGCTGCCTTCGTTTCTTGACACAAGCTCCAGATCTTTTGCGGCGTGAGCGGCATGTCGATGTGCGTGACGCCAAAGGGAGCCAGCGCATCCACCACCGCGTTCACAACGGCCGGTGTCGAGCCGATGGTTCCCGCCTCGCCGATTCCTTTGATCCCCAGCGGATTGACCGGGGTCGGCGTTTCCGTGCGGGTCAGATTCAAACGCGGCAGATCCGCGGCTCTGGGCAAAGCATAATTCATCAAGCTGCCGGTGAGGAGCTGGCCGTTCTCGTCGTAAACTACTTCCTCGTAAAGCGCCTGTCCCAGGCCCTGGACGATTCCTCCTTGGATCTGTCCATCGACGAGCAGTGGATTGATGACCTTGCCGCAGTCATCCACCGCGACGTATTTTTTAATTCCGATTTTCCCAGTTTGCGGCTCGACTTCCACCACACAGATGTGGGTGCCGAAGGGAAAGGTGAAGTTGGACGGCTCAAACGTGGATTCCGCTGAAAGCCGGGGCTCCATCTTTTTGGGTAAGTTTTTAGCCCGGTGCGCCTCCTGCGCGATTTGCTGAACCGTGAGCCCCTTTTTGGGCACGCCCTTAACGCTGAATCTCCCGTCGGAAAATACCAAATCGTCCGCATCCACTTCCAAGAAATGAGAGGCCAACTCTCGCGCCTTCTCTTTAACCTTCTCCGCCGCTTGATAGATGGCGATGCCGCCCACCGCGGTGGCCCGGCTGCCGAAAGTGCCGATACCTTTGGCTACCGCAGCGGTGTCTCCATGAATGACCGTGATATCGTCCATCTCGACGCCCAGTTGATCGGCGACGATTTGCGCAAAGGAGGTCTCCTGTCCTTGCCCGTGCGGCGACGCGCCCGACAAGACCCTCACTTTCCCGGTGGGTTCCACCTCAACCTTGCCGTACTCCCACATTCCCTTGGGTCCCATAGCGCAGATCTCGACATAAGTCGATAAGCCGATGCCCAAGTATCTGCGCTGACTTCGGAGTCTCTTCTGATCGCGGCGCAACTTTTCATAGCCGACAATTTTAAGCGCCTTATTCAGCGCGGGCTGATAATTGCCGCTGTCATAAGCTACGCCGGTTGCGGTCTTGAACGGAAACTCCGCAGGTTTTGGAAAGTTTTTCTTTCGCACCTTCACGGGATCGATCCTCAGCTCTTGAGCAATGCGATCCACCATTCGCTCGATCACATAGGTGGCCTCGGGCCTGCCCGCGCCCCGATAAGCGTCCGTGGACATCTTGTTGGTGAAAGCCGCCGTCAAGTCGATGCTGATCGCGGGGATCTTGTAGCAGCCGGAAAGCATCAGGCCGGTGAAGGGCGGAATGGCTGGCGTGAAAAGCTGATGATAGGCGCCGATATCGGCGATGACCTTGTATCGCAATCCTAAGATCGTCCCATCCTTTTTCACCGCCGCCTCGACGTCACCCACTTGGCCCCTGCCATGAATAGTCGCTTGGATGTTTTCTCTACGTCCCTCGGTCCATTTTACCGGACAGTTGAGCTTGAGAGCGAGGTAACCGAGCAGCCCTTCCTCGGCGTAGACGTTGAGCTTGCTGCCGAATCCTCCGCCCACTTCCGGCGCGATCACTCGCACCTGCTTCTCCGACAGCTTGAGCATCTGAGAAAGATGGCTCTTGAGCATGTGTGGGATCTGGGTCGACGACCATACCGTAAGCTCCTTGTCAGAGGAGAGATAGTGGGCCAAAACCCCGCGCGGTTCGATGGCGATGGGCGCCAGGCGCTGATGGACGAGGCGTTGCGTGATGATTTTGTCCGCTTCTTTAAAGGCCTTGGCTAAATTTCCATGTTTGAGGTCCGAGCGAAAGGCGACGTTGTCGGGCCACTCGGAATGAATCACCGGAGAGCCTGGGGCCAGCGCCTTCTCCGGATCCGAGACTACCGGCAGAAGCTCATATTCCACGCGAATCAGATCGAGCGCGTCCGGAGCCGTATAGCGCTCCTCGGCGACTACGGCTGCGATTCCCTCGCCGACGTGACAGACTTTATCGGCTGCGAGCACGTAGTGTTTGGGAACCCTGAGCGTCTCATTGCCGCCGCTGGTCGGCAGGGTGCCGATCTGATCTTTGATCTCCGCTCCCGTGACGACGGCGACGACACCCGGATGTCGGCGGGCAGCGTCCGTCTCGATGCTTTTAATCCTCGCGTGCGCGTGGGGACTTCTCAGAATCGCGACATGGAGCGTATTCGGAAGATTGATATCGTCCACGTACTGGCCAAGCCCACGAATCAATCTCGGATCTTCACGCCGCTTCACCTTAGCGCCAACGAGCTTACTTACCGGCATGGGGGGTTCTCCATTTTCGGGTTTTTCGGGTCTTGGGCTTTCAACTCGGTCGAAACTCCAGACTTATTTTTTCGTCTTCTGTCCCATTCTCTTTGCCGCCTGCTGGACTGCGTCCACGATGTGCTGATAGCCGGTGCAGCGGCAGAGGTTTCCGTCAAGCGCGTGACGAATCTCGTCCTCTGCCGGCTGCGGATTCCGTAGCAGGAGCTGGTGGGCGCAAAGAATCATCCCTGGAGTGCAGTAACCGCACTGAAGCCCGTGACATTCCCAAAAGGCCTCCTGGAGCGGATGGAGTTTCTCCCCCTGAGCCAGTCCCTCGATCGTCAAAAGATCGGCGCCGTCAGCCTGAACCGCAAGCACCGTGCAGGATTTCACCGCAGCGTTGTCGAGCATGATAGTGCATGCCCCGCAGATACTGGTCTCGCAGCCGATGTGAGTGCCCGTTAGCCCTATGACGTCCCGAAGAAAATGAACCAGCAGCAGCCGCGGCTCCACCTCGTGGGAGTGCTCGACGCCATTGATCCTGATAGAGACCTTTTTCTTCGTAGCCGCATCCATGACTTTGTCTCTGCTCCATTTAACCTATATCCAATGGCACGTCGTGATCAAGTTTTCTCTTCGTTTTCCTCGACGCCGCCTTCAGGTAACGCCGAAGGTCAGCAACCCAGCATGCCATTAGCAAAGCCGCTCGTGTGCCCACGAAAGAAAAGTCTGACTTTTTCGCCAATCGCCACGGTCCGCCCATCGGCGCCGCAAAACTCAACAAAATTACGATTAATCGAAGGCTTACAATTTTTGCCAAGATTCACGGTTTTGTGCAAAATTCCTTGTGCCAAACGCTTGCCATAAATTCTTCCTCGCCACAAAAACTTCCTTATTAGCTAATGACTCAGGTCATCCAAGGCCTACTTAGGCCCGTTGGCATAGCTTTGGCGTCGACATCTATAAATTTACCCAGAACGCTGCACTCGGTGAAAGCCGGCCCTTCGAACGACGGAGACAGAAACTCATCTGCTCAAGGAACGGCCCAGGGAGTATTAAAAACGTGTTGCTGCAATTGTCATAGGAGAATATTATGGAAAATCTGCATGTGTGGTTGTTTCTTTTCGCCGGTGGAACCATCGGCCTCTTGGCGACGTTTCTTCTCGCCTCAGAGCGGGAGCTTAGGAACAAACAACGCGAGTTCGAAGGCGTCAGACGCAATCAAACTGACAAGACCATCGATCGATCTGCCGAGGCGCAGCACTCCGAAACGCATTCATCGGCGGATCTGCTAGCCAGAAACAAGGAGCTCGCGGAAAAGATCTCCTCCCTTTCAAGTCAGCTGGAAGAAAGTCAAAGAACGATAGCCGAGCTGCAGACCGAGCAAGGTCGATTGGTCAGCCAAGAAGCTCAGCTCAGCGAATCTGCCGGCCAGAATCAGGAAGCGAACGATCTTAATGCAAAATTGCACAGCCAAGTCGGCGAACTGAAACAGCAACTGGAAGCAACTCACACAACAATCGACGAGCTGCAGACGGGGCAGCGGCGTTTGCTGGATGCTCAATCCGAAAACCAAAAGCTGCACGCTGAAAACCGGCATCTACAGCAGCAGCTCGAGAATCTCCAAAACCAGCTGCAAAAGAGCCAGGCGCTGCTCGCTACATCCGCCAGTCAGCAAAAAGAGGTCGCGGATCGCCATGCGCAACTAAAATCCGATCTCGCCGAATCCACACAGCAAGTAAATACGGTGACGATCAAGAACAAAGAGCTGCTCGAGGAAACCGCCTCGCTTTCAAACAAGGTGGCGGCAAACCATAACACCTTAGGGGAGCTTCAGATAATACAACGTCGCCTGAGTGATAAAGAATCCGAGAATCAGCAGCTCCGTGCCGAAAATCAGGAATTGCAACAGGAGATCGCCAATCTGCGCCATGAGCTTCAATGGAACGGAGCCAAACTCAGCGAATCGACGAGACAGAATCAGGACGCCGCCGAGCGCGATTCGAAGCTGCAAACCGAAGTCGCCCAGTTGAAACAGGAACTGCAAGCGAGCCATGAAACCATAGAGGAGCTTCATACCGAACTACGTCGCTTCGAGAACGCTCAATCCGAAAACCAACAGCTGCAAAAGGAAATTGCCAGTCTTCGAAGACAACTTCACGCGAGCGAAGCCCGGCTCAGCGAATCGGCCAGGCAGAACCAAGAGGCCGCCGACCGTTATGCGCGACTGCAAATGGAAGTCACTGATCTCAACCGGCAACTGGAAGCAAGCCAGCCGAAGGTTCGAGAATTAGAGGCCGTACAACAACAACTAGCCAACGCTGAATCTCGCGAGATGATCTTTAGAGACCGGCAACAGAAGCTGGAAGCGCAAATGGTCGAATTACAACGAGAGCACTCGGCGGAAAAGGAAAGAGTTCAAGAACTGGCCACGACCGACAAACGCTTAGCGGAAACGGAGCGCGTCTGTCAGGAGCTGCGCGAGGAAAAACATCAACTCGAAGGAGAAATTGCGCGATGGCAGCAACGCCTTGCAGATAGTGAGGCGACTCAAAAGCACTTCAGCGCACTGCTACAGCAGGCCCATGAATTACCAACGACGCAACCACCCCCCCTTGATAGAAACCACCAATTTCAAACGGAAACCGCTGCCGCCGGTGATCTCATCGACGGATCGTCGCCGGGGACGCCCAATTCGGATATCTCACACGCCCTTCAAAGCCCGACAAATACTGCCGCCGAAGCACGTCCACAATCGGCTGAGTCTGTAATCAAGCATCGGGTTGAGCGGATTCCGTTCGGCATCGTACCTTCCGAAGCAAATTTTCCGGGCAACGGTTCAGGCGAAAACACAGGCAATCATACGGATCTAACTTCGAACAACCCGGTGGCAACCGCTGCAGCAACCGATCAAGAAACTAAACCGGCCGTCACGACTTCAGCCAAGCGAAGGTCGCGCGTCGCAATCATTCCAGCCATCATCGTCCTTGCCATCGCAGGCGCCCTCGCCGTCGGATTCTTAGGCAAGAGCGCCGATAAAATGTCCGGGTCGAAAGAACCTGCCGTCGGGTCCGAAACCGACTTCGGCGAACCGTCGACTCCGACGGAGACCGCCGCAAAAGCCCCTAAAGAATTTTCCAAACAAACGGCGGAGGCAAAACCTCCCCCACAGCGCCAGGGTACATTTAGGATTACTCGTCCAACCCAAATTTACAGTAGCCCAAGCGAAAACTCAGCGCTGATCGCCAGCGTCGCGCCGGGAATGAAAATCAACGTCGTCGACTCCCGCGGCGGCTGGTTGGAAATTCGTTCTAAGCACGGCCGGCCGCCCGGTTTCGTACGGCAAGACGCAGCGGTAAGGATTGACCAGAACTGACGCGGCGTCGCCGAGTAGGAACGGCCCGTTGGATCAGGAAAATTCATCTCGACTTAGATCCCGCGAGCAAACAAGGCCGCGGCCGTCCTGGAAAAGTTCTGGGAAAGCAGCCTTAAACTTTTCTCAAGAGGCTGATTGCGGTTCGGCAGTCTTTTCTTTACTCGACGAGGCGTGTATATCTTCGCCTTCTTTCATCATCTATTTGCATAGCCTCTCAAGATCCGTTACTTTCGCGGTCTAATACGAGACTTCTTCCCTGGGGACCACAGCATTGGCTTCCAACACTCCGGCCCTTCAAAGTAACAGCTCCGCGAGTTCGACAAAAAAGCCTGCCTTCGCGGCTCTGCATGACCGCGATTTCCGCTTCTTCTTCGTCACCACCATGCTCGCCATGATGGCGGACAATATCGAGCACGTCATCAGTTATTGGCTGCTGTTTCAGAAGTTTCACTCGCCGGTATTGGCCGGGTTTGCCGATATCAGTCATTGGACTCCGTTTCTGCTCTTGTCCGTTTATTTTGGCGGCATCGCTGATCGCTACGACTGCCGGAAGGTCATTCAAGTGGCGCAAGTGATGTACATGGGCGTGTCGGCCGCTTGGGCGGTGCTCTTCTATACCAATACGATTCAAGTGTGGCAGGCGTCGGTTTTGCTGATCATTCACGGCGTTGCCGGTGTTTTATGGGCGCCTGCGGAACAGCTCTTTATCCACGATATTGTCGGCATCGAGCAAATTCAGAGCGCCGTACGGCTCAACGCCACCAGCCGTCAATTAGGAATACTTTTCGGCCCGGCGGTCGGCGCTGGATTGATGATGTTACTGGGCCCGTCACTGGGACTGCTCGCCAACGTTCTCATCTACCTGCCGTTAACCCTTTGGTTGCTCTTCGTTCCTTACACGGGACATCTTCGGGAGGGGACGCCGCCGAAACGAGCCATCGGCTGGAACGATGCTCTAGATGTTATCCGAGAGGTCGCTCACAACCGGGCGATCATTACGATGGTGCTTTTAGGCGGCAGCGCGTCGCTGTTCATCGGCAACGCGGTGCACACTCAGATGCCTGAATTCGCTCATGACCTCGGCGCGAATGCCGATTTCGCCTATGGCTCATTGCTCACCGCCAGTGCGGCAGGCGCCGTTTTTGGCGGGTTCGTCCTTGAAGGAAAAGGCTGGCTGAAGGCGGATGCCCGGACTGCGATTACCTGCGCCATCCTTTGGTGCATGGCGATTGCGGCGTTTGCTTTCTCGAACAACTACGTACTGTCATTGGCGCTCCTGTTTTTCGCGGGGATTTTGAATCTCTCGTTCTATTCGACGGCCCAAGCCATCGTGCAAATTCTCGCCCCTAGTCACCTCCGCGGACGGCTTATTGGTCTCTTTACGATGTCGGCCTTCGGGCTGCCCGCCTTCAGCGGAGTGACGGTAGGCGTAGTGGGCGGGCTGATTGGGATACACTGGTCGTTGGCGATCAGCGCCATGGCGCTCTTAGCGGTTACCGTGACGCTGTTCGCGTTCGCGGCCGAGTAACGCTATTTCCCTGATCGTTTCCAACTCAACCGAACGACCGTTTCTGTTTGGTAAAATTCCGAACTTCATCGACGAGTTTCGTAATACAAGATCAAATCGGATATTAATGCGAGGATAGTAAAACTAACCACGGTGATAGGAAAAACCTACTGGAACAACTACTATTTTACCATTGGAAATCCAGACGGATACGGCCGCGAAACCAAAATGCCGTAGTGTCTCGTTTTCGAATCAAAATAATATAACTGTCGAATTATCCGCCGGTTTTTAACAAATAACCGGTCAGATCATGTCTCACTTGTGGGACTCGCAGTACCTGGCACATCGCGGCTACAGCCGTGGCACGAGTTTGGCTATCTTACTTCCTTTGGAGCCTTTCAACGAAAGGAGAAAAGTCATGCGTGGGACTTCAAATTTGTTTCTGTGTGTATTCTTGGCAGCGAACTTGGCGGCGTGCTCAACACAAAGAACGGTTACACGTGATGTGCAATACGATCAGCGCACCGGCGAACCTGTACGAGTGGAAAGAGAAACAACCACCACGACGAGCAGCTCTACCGAAGACACCGGGGTCCTGAGCGGAACCGTAAATGTAATCGGCGAGGTTATCTCGCTACCGTTCCGCGCCGTCGGCGGTCTGATCCGCGCTATATTCTAACGCCAGCCGCGAGATCTCTGGCGTTTCAAGGTGGGCTGGGGAGCAACGAGAGTTCATCCGGCCTTCTCTTTTAGCATCCTCTTCAGTTCATCGTAGGACGACTTGGAAATCACTCGATCAAACTGGGACCGGTAGTTGTTGACGATGCTGATGTTTTCAACAACCGCGTCATAGACTTTCCATTTTCCGTCCACGCGTCGCAGCCGGTAAACCACAGCGGTTTCTTCACCTTTGGCATTAACGACGCTGGATTCTATCTGGGCAAAGTCTTGATCGACTATCTCCCGGCCGAAAATGACCTTTTCGCCGTTGTAAAGATCCACCTTATCCGAATAAACCTTTTCCAGGAAATCACGAAACAGCTTGACAAATTCTTCCTGCTCAGCCGGCGAGCGCCGCCGCCAGTGGGAACCGAGCGACCGTTTTGCCATCTCTTCGTAATCAAAAATCGGATTGATCGCCTCTTTCAGGCGATCAATCCGTTCCTGCTTCTTATCCTTGGTTTGCAGCTTGGGATCTTTGAGGATCTGAATGGCCTTGTCGATCGCTGTTTTCACCACATCAAGGGGGTCGCCGGCCTTCGCATATACGGCAAAGCTGAGACAGAGTGCTACGAAAAGACAAGATGCGGTTCTGAAATATCGAACGCGCTTCATATGCCCATCCTCTTCTACGGATAACCAACTACGCGGAGAAAAAAATGACCAGCCACACGGTTGCCGCCAATAAGATCGAGCAAAACACCGCGGCCGAACCGAGATCTTTGGCGCGACCGGAAAGCTCGTGCCGTTCCGTGCCGATCAGATCTACCACCGTTTCAATTGCTGAATTGATAATTTCCACAATCATCACAAGCAGCCAGCTGCCGATCAGCAAAGCGCGCTGGATGCCGACGCTCGTCAATATCCAAGCTGCAGGTATGACCAAAATCAGCACCAGAAGCTCCAGTCGAAATGCCTCGTCTAAGCGAACCGCAGTGCGCAGCCCGTTGATGGAGATGCCTAATGCTCGCACGATACGTGCTGGAACTGCGACGCGTTCGGAGCTCATAATGCCGTTCGCCTCCCTGTCAAAGTTTGTGAATTTTTCACGGAACAGTTAGCGGTCTTTAAGCGCGATCAGCACTTTCTCGGCCGTAATCGGCAACGACTTGATCCGCACGCCCACGGCATCCTCGACGGCATTGGCGATCGCGGCGGCCGTGGGAATGATAGCCGTCTCACCGATGCTCATACTATTGTATGGGCCACTGCCGGTCTTGGATTGAACGATCGCGGTTTTCAAGTTTGGGATATCTTTAATATTCGGAATTTTGTAGTCGCCCAGATTGGCGGTCATCACTTTGCCGCCGTCATCCGTTGCAAGCTCTTCGATCGTTCCGTAGCCCATCCCCATCATCACAGCTCCGTCGATCTGCCCCTGGTGCGTCAGAGGATTCAATATGGTTCCAGTGTTATGAGCCGTGGTCAGCCGTCTGACGGTTACCTTCCCTGTTTCCCTGTCCACTTCTACTTCAGCAACTTGGGCTACCGTGGAGGTCTCGGGTCCTTCTTTCATGTTGAGGTAATGACCTTCCCCGATGATTGGCCCGCCGTTCGCTCGCGCGATTTCAGCGAAACTCATCCGCCTTTCGGCGCGGCCATGAGTCACGCCCCCGTCATACAATATCAACTCATCCGGCAAAGCATTCATCGCTTGCGCGGCGACGCGCAAAATCTCTTCGCGCGCCTTCTTCACCGCTTCATAGGCCGATCCCCCGTGGACTCGGGTACTGCTGCTGCCGCGCACCCCCGTGTCCTTGAGCACTTTAGTCGTATCGAGGATCTCGACTTTGATCGAATCCAGCGAGACTTTTAGTTCTTCGCCGACGATCTGGCGCATGATCGTATACGCGCCCGGGCCGGTATCCGTGACCGCAGTGGAGAGCGTCACCTCGCCCGCGTCGTCAATTTTCACGAAGGCGTAGGATTCGCCGCCCTTCGAAACCCAATTGCCCACGCCGCAGCCGCGTCCCACGTTCTTCGGTTTCGTGGCACGATAGCCGGACTCTTCCAATGCCTTCTTCAACGTTTCCGCCGCTTTGACGTGGGCAATGCTTTCTCCGACAGGGAAATGATCGCCGTCTTGCATAAAGTTCATGCGCCGGTATTCCGCCGGGTCGATACCCAATTTTTTGGCTACGATGTCCGCTTGGCTTTCGCTCGCAAACGAACCTTGAGGGTGACCCGGCGCGCGCATGTAGCCGCAGGGGAATTTATTGGTGTAGACGTATTTTTCTTCGATGTGGGTGTTGGGAATCCGGTACGGCCCCGAAGCTTCGTGAGCGCCGACGAGAAAACCCTGCGGGCGGTAAGCGCCGTAAGCACCGCTGTCAAAAATATATTCCATCTGATGAGCGATCAGTACGCCGTTTTTTTTTACGCCGGTTTTGACCTTGATCGTGGCGGCGTGGCGCGGATTCCCAGCGATCAATTCCTCGGTATAGTCGACGAGAAACTTCACCGGCCGGCCGCCGCTCTTCTTGGACAGGGCATAACAAAGCGCGACTTCGTTCGCGTCTCCCTTGCCTCCGAAATCGCCGCCAACGTAGCATGGGTGAATGACCAGGTCGGCGGATGAAACCTGCAGCGCGCTTCCCACTTGCTCGCGCATGGCGAACGGGCTTTTGGTCGAAGCCCAGACCTCCGCTCCGCCATCGGGTTTTACTTGCACCAGGCAGGAATGTGGCTCGATATAAGCCTGATGAACCGCCGGCACATGAAAAGTATTTTCAACCACCACGTCGGACTGTCGAAATCCCTCCTCCACGTCTCCTTTGTTCCAGGTCAAGTGAACGAATACATTGCTCGGAGTCTCGATCCTGTGCAGCAGCCCTTTGTACTCCGCCACGTTGGGATGGAGCAACGGCGCGTCCGGTTCCAGCCCCGCCAGCGAATCCGTCACCGCGGCCAGTTCCTCATATTCCACTTCGATCTGGTCAACCGCTCGTTCGGCTGCTGCTTCCGTCTCCGCCGCCACAGCGGCAACTTTTTCACCGATGTAGCGCACCACGCCATCCGCCAAAAGCGGCATATCGATGATCCTCTTGCCGATCCTTGCGCCGGCAACATCCTGTCCGGTCATCACTACTTTTACGCCGGAAACGGAAAGCGCCTTGGTCACGTCGATCCGTTTTATCCTGCCGTGCGGGATGGCACTGCGCAGGACCTTGACCCAAAGCATATCAGGCAAAAGCACATCCACGGCATAGACGGCTTTACCACCGACCTTTTGTTCACCTTCGACTCGGGGACTTGGAACGCCTAAGACTCGGTTTTCCGCCATGAGCTCACCTCTAATATTTCATCTGCGCGCAAGCAACGGATGAAAATTTAAGTTAGAAGTATTTGAAATTATTCACGCTCCAAAAAAGCGCGCATACTCTGCGTGTTTTCTTATCTCAACCATGGCTCGGGTAGTTACACTAAACATGTCACCTACGGCAAGAGAAAAGGTGAAGGAGGACAGCTTTGGACGACGTTGAAAGCCAAATGGAAGGTGCAACCCGCCTCTATCAACAAAACAGCTCGACGAAAAGATCACCGACCACGGTCGCGGACCTTTTATAGCACAAGACGCATCTGATCTGTAGCCATCACGATCCGTCGGGTAAATTTCTTGCTCGCGTCGTTTAACAACCTTTCCTTCCGGGTCTCGGGCTGGAGGTGAGTCAAAACCAATTGGAGCGCTCCCGTCCGATGCGCGACCTCGCCCGCCTGTTCCGGGTGGCTATGGCTCCGGTAATGCCCGGAGTCCGCCGGAAAATACATCGCTTCATGAATTAAAAGATCCACGCCTGCGGCGCTTTCTCGCACGGCATCACAGGGTGAAGTATCGCCGGTAAAAAACAGCCGCTTGCCATCCCCTTCGATGAGAAAGCCGAGAGACAATGGGATCGGCCAGTGCGCCACTTCCACGGCGCGAAGACGCCAACCCTCGCCCTCGGCGACGGCGCCGCCGCGCATTTCAGTCACGTTGATATTGATGTCCGCCTCGGCGTCCGACTTTTTCAAACTCTTGCGCGCCGCGATATCGATCTTATAAGCCTCCTGAAATAAAGCGTCGGACATCGCTTTGGTGCCCGGCGGGCCATACACTTGTAAACAGTGGTGCCGGCCGAAGCGCCACGATGTGAGAACCAACAAGGCGTAGTCAGCCACATGGTCGTAATGACCGTGCGTAAGAAAGCAGTGAGTGATGGTGGCGGGCTCAATCTGGAGCCGGGCCATCTGCTGCACGCATGCGCGGCCGCAATCCAACAATATTCGCGCAGAGCCGACATCGACGAGGATAGCTGAACTGCCGCGCAACGGATCCGGCCACGGTGCGCCGGTGCCGAGAAAACAAATTTCCATCGTCAAAGTTCCCTCCAAAAACAGGATATTGGAGTACTGTAGTACTACGAGTGCCAACACTCCGATCCCATCACTCCACCACTCCATCACTCCATTTTTGCAGTTGCTGGGTCCGGCTCAAGACCGCGCCCAACAGACCGCTATCCACGGGCATCCCATTATTAAACGCCACCACCTGGTTCGAGTAGGGAGATAGGCGAGGGCCCGGAGTCAAGATACCCACCAGGTTAAGCGGATCTCCACTGGCAACCAAAATGGGCTCTTGTCTATCTTGGCTTCGGCGCACCGCTCGTAGCAGGTCCACCGCTTCCGCTAACGCAAACTGCTCCCCGACAAAGCCATTGATGAAGCGGCCGCCGCGAATCTCGCCTCTGGCTTCCAGCCGGCGGTAAATGGCCAGCAAATTTCTCCACGATGGCGCGCAGGATTCACGGGCGAGCACGTCCCGGAATACAACGCCGTAGCGCCGCAAGAGTTGCCACGCCCGGTGCTCGGCCACCTTTTCGCTTGCCGGCGGCGTTTCGACTTTCTCCCGCCACAGAGACCACCTTCCGACGGGCATCAATCGCTCCGCCGCTCGGCCGCCGCTGATGACTCGAAGGCCGCGCCGCCGTCCGCCCCTTTTTGTTTCAGGGGTCAGCAGCACGCGCAGCCCCGCAATGCCATCGCCCGTGGCAAAGCCGTGCGCCACCAGTTGCCACAAAGCCTCTTCCGCCTTGACCTTGAGTAGACCGGTGCCGCGGGCGATATCCGCGAGAAAAGAAGCTCCGCGCTGATCCAAATAACGACCGACTTCTCGCGCCATCTCGGACAAATTCTCCGCCTCTTCCCATGAAGGAAGCCCGCCTTCAAGAAAAAACTCCAGCTCATCGCGAAGCAGGAAGGCAATCGGCGCGGTTCGCGTCGGCGCAAGCACCCGCCGCCGTCGTTTGGACTTTACGTTTTCGTCATCCGTTTCCGGCAGCTCGGCATTCAAGCGTAACCGGCCCCAGGCGATCACCCCCCCAAGGCAGAGATGCTCGAGATCCGACGGATCGTAATCCTTAACTCGCGCAGGCAAAACGTGTTGTTCCCACGCCGGCGCCGGCAGCTCTAATCCCTGCAATTGCCGGATCACTGCGAGAACGCCGTCACGGCCCCGCATCCGGCTGTCGGGCGATACATGTTGCCAGGCAAACAGGAACCTCATGAAGTCCGCCGGCGAAACCGGCTCGATCTCTTTACGCCTGCGCCCGAGTGTCAGCCGATGGATGCGCGCCAGCAGACCGCGCTCACACCATTCTATTTCAGCGCCGATCGCTCGCGCGGTGAACTCGCCGCGCAGCACGGCGCCGCTTGCCTCAAGCCCGATGAGCGCAGTCTCGATTTTATTCGGCGCGAGGCCGAGCTTTTTCGACAAGGCGTTGACCGTCGTCGGGCCTAAAACATCGAGCCAACCGCCCACGATTCTGCGCAACGCCTCTTCTTCCGGAAGCGTTTCCGGCTTGAACCCCAATGGCAATGCCACAGGCGGTTCCGCTTTTCCTCCCGGAATCGCCGTTCGGACGACGTCCCAACGCTCGGCAGCGACATAAGCCCGCCGAATCCGCTGACTCTCGTCGGGACGCCAAACTAAAACCGTTGCGCGGCCACGATCGATCAATTGATCGGCCCAATCACGCCAGTCCTGCTGCTCTTCCACCGGCAAAATGTAGATCCCCAGGAGCAAGTCGTGCAGCTCCTCCGGGTCGCGCACATCGGGCCATGCCTGGTTACAGACCTCTTGGATCGCCGCCGGGTCCAAAGCACCCCATTCGCGGTCCATGGACGGATCCAACCGTCGCAACGACACCGCCCGCGCGCGCCTCTCCTCCAGCGGCGCGTCATCGAGGAAGGCGTAGGGATTGGCATTGAGAATCTCGTGCGCCATTGGCGACGGCACTGGGGTATCAATCGCCACCGTTCGGATCTTGCCAGAGTCGATCATCGTGAGGATTTCCAATAATCCTCCCAAGTCCATCGCCTCGTGCAGACAATCGCGCAAGGTTTCATTCACCAGCGGATGGTCCGGAATCTCGACCGGCCCCGGGCGATTGTCCTGACACATGACCTGTTCGGGAAAAACCGCAGCCAACAAGTCCTCGGCCCGCATGCGCTGCAGCACCACCGGAACCTTCTTGCCGCCGCTGTGGCGCATGACCGCCAATGCCCGCGTGGCATTCCACCGCCATCGGTTGGTGAAAAACGGCGAGGCCAGCACGGCTTGGGTCAACTCGCGCTCTACGATAGCGGGTCGCAGCATCTGGAAAACGTCGTCGATCGGAAATGAATGCTGCTCGACGAGTGAAAGCACGATGCCATCGTCGGTGGCAGCCGCCTGCAACTCCCGGTCGAAGCTCACGCAAAAGCGTTTCCTGAGGGCCAAGCCCCAGGCCCGGTTAATCCTCCCGCCCCACGGAGAGTGAATCACCAGCTGCATCCCTCCGGCTTCATCGAAAAATCGCTCCGCGACAATCCGATCCTGGGTCGGCACACAGCCCAAGAGCGCGTGGGTCTGGTTCACATACTGGACGATCTGATCGGCGCCGGCGTCGGGCAGGCCGACCTCCCGCGTCAACCAAGCGATGGCGTCAGCGCCGTCGCGACGAGCCGCCACCTCTTTTCGCAAATCGGAAACCGCGGCTGATAATTCGCGGGTGCGGGCGGGCGCTTCGGCGAGCCAAAAAGGAATGCTCGGCGGCAAGCCTTTGGCGTCTTCCACCCACACTTTACCCGACGCCACCCGGCGGATGCGCCAAGAACGATTGCCCAGGAGAAAAATATCCCCCGCTAAGCTCTCGATGGCGAACTCCTCATTGACTTTCCCGACCAGGGTTTCGTCGGGAAACTCGATCACGTCGTAGTCGGCCGTGTCGGGAATCGCGCCGCCGTTGGTGATGGCAGTGAGACGGGCGCCGCGCCGCGCGCGCAACACGCCATGGATTCGATCCCGATGAAGATAGGCGCTGCGCCGTCCCTTGCGGGTGGACACCCCTTCGGAAAGCATCTGCAAGACCTGTTCAAACTCCTCCGAAGTCAAATTGCGGTACTGATAGGCCCGCCGAACCGAGCGCCAGAGCGCCTGTTCGCTGATTCCTGAATCCGTCGAACGCTTTTGGTTTGCCGTCGCGTCGCTGCTTGACGCCACACTCGCCACCGTGGCCACCATCTGCTGAGCCAGGATATCCAGCGGCTTTTCCGGAATCGTTAGCCGGTCCAATTGTCCGTCTCGCACCGCACGAATCCCCGCCGCGCATTGCATTAAATCGTCGCGCGTCAGCGGATAGAAGATCCCTTTAGGTAGCGCTCCGAGCCAGTGTCCGGAGCGACCCACTCGCTGGAGCAGGATGTTCAGCGTCCGCGGCGAGCCGATGTGGCAGACGACGTCGACATGGCCGATATCGATACCGAGTTCCAGCGACGCGGTGGCGACAACCACCGGGAGCGCCCCTGATTTGAGCTTCTCCTCGACCTCGAGGCGGCCCTTGCGCGAGAGGCTGCCGTGGTGCGCGCCCACCTTGTCTTCGCCGAGCCGCTCGCTGAGTTGATGCGCAACCCGTTCCACCAACCGGCGAGTGTTGACAAACACGAGGGTGGTTCGATGGGCCTTTACCTGCGCCACGAGCTTGTCGTAAACCTCGCCCCAGATATCGTGGGTAACGATGGCGCCCAACTCTTGATCCGGAAGCTCGATCCGGAGATCCAAATCCCGTTG
>WNGG01003681.1_pt1 | contig 27201 bp, 32 predicted proteins | sample 5400661 | NCBI WGS metagenome assembly WNGG01 (sample SAMN13153372, study PRJNA577476) | soil metagenome | isolation source: 100 cm soil or saprolite under Garry oak tree replicate 1 | place: USA:California | collected 2016-06-15
CAACAATGGCCGTGAAGATGCCCCGGCCTCGCAGGATGAGGAAGGCCGTCGCCAGCAGCGTGATCCCAATCACCAGCGGCACAAGGATCGACCAGATGCCCGTCACTTGCAGGATCAGGGCGATGGTGAGCAGACTGAAGCCGATGGCGGTCAGCAGCCGCTTGCCCTCCCGGACCAGTGCGGCCTCTTCCTCCTCGAACGGACGCAGCTTGCGCGGGTCCCAGATGGTGTAGCCGATGTCACGGAGCGTCTCCAGCAGGTCATCCGGGCGGATCACCGTGGGGTCGTACTCGACCAGCGCCTGTTCGTGGGTCAGGCTCACGGCGACTTTCTCGACCCCCGGCAGCCGCCCAAGGGCCTTCTCAAGCGTGCCCGTGCAGAGCGAGCAGTGCAGCCCGCCGATCTTGGCGCGGAAGCGTGCGTGCGTCGGGTCAAGCTCCTCGGCCCAGTACGGAGCGGAGGAGGATGGTTCAGTTGTGACTAGTGTGTTTTTTTCTAATGTGTCCATAGGAATACCTCGTCGCTCGCCTGCATCGGACAGGTGCAGACGACATGTGCGGATGGGGCGCAGTGGCTCCAATGCACTGCGCCCCCTCTAGAGTGAAAAAATGAAGCGTCTCTGCCAGGTCCTACGCGGCGGTGCCCATCGCTCGGCAAGACTCCGCGCATCGGCGGCAGGTCTGGGCACAGGCCGCGAGCTGCGCGTCGCCCGCAAACTGCTCGCAGCTTGCCGCACAGCGATCACAGAGATCGGCGCACAGTGTGCAGTAGCGTCCGGCGAACTCCGAATCGCGCGCCATCAAGCCCGTACAGGTCTGACATATGGCGAGACAATCGAGCAGCAGCCGAATATGGGCTGCTTCAGCATACGTGCCACCTTGCCTGAGACAATACATGAGCGTCAGTTGACACGTGGTCTCACAGTCGTGGCACCGTTGGATGCATTGCTGCATCTCTGGGCTCAGTTGAACACCTCCACTTTGTTGCATGGTTGGTTCTCCTTTCGAGAGGAAATGGCACCAGCCACGAGGCACATGCTTGTGCCCGCGCGGGTGCGTGCCTGGTCATTCTGCCGTAGGGGCAGCAAGCTGGTTTGCCTGGTATCCGGATACGGCTAGCCTGGCTTTTATAGCCTCAGCATCGGTTTGGACAGGGTCTACCTGCACCACCACACGCTGGGTGTGATGGTCAGCCTGAACCTGGCGGACACCTGGCAGTCGGGTGAGGGATCGCTGGACGGCGTGCTCACACCCTTCGCAGTCCATCCGCTGTGATCCGGTGACCTCAAATGTCCATGTCTGTATCATCGTCTCTTTGCCTCCATAGCAATGGTACTGAGCGACGTGTACGTCGCTGCAACTTTCTACGGGAAGCATACACCTTCCAGTCGAATGGAATGTCAAGGGGTGGAGAGGGAATCAGGCACCTGGTGTGGGATGTCGCTCCATGCGAAAGAGTGGAACGGCCACCAGGGCAGCGAACAGCGCGACCCCACCGAAGATCGCATACGCAGCACCCAGCCCCAGTGGAAGCAAGGTGCTCAAGAGCAGGCTTCCCAGGCCAAACCCCGTAAACAGCGTACACACATTGAGTCCCACCAGGCCCCGCGGCTGGCTGAGGTCAGTCACGATGCCCGCCAGGAGCGGCTGGGTCATATCGTAGCTGAGGGAGAGTGCGGTGACGAGGAGCACGGCGACCGGCAGGGGAACATCGAGCGCGAGGGCGCACGCGGCGGCACCGCCGATGGCGATGCCCAGGGGGATCAGGCGCCTGCGTCCCCATCGATCAGCCGCTCGCCCAATAAGTGGGCCAAACAGAAACCCAGGGAGTCCGTACCCAAGCAGGGCAAGCCCGATGCCCACCTCGCCGAGACGATAGCGCTGAGCAAAGTAGAGGCCAAGCCAGGTGAAGGTGCCGGAGTGAAAGAGTCCGGTGAAGAGGACGTAGGCATAGGTACGCAGGCCCCTTCGCTCATGCAGCAGTGTCCCATAGGCGGAAAGGACTTCGCCAAACGAACGTTTTGCTTGGGGGGAGGGCTGCGCACGAAGCTCCGAAAGCCGGGGCAGAAGCGCCACAAAGACAAGTGCCGCCAGGACAGCTACCCCAAGGAAGAGCCCCTGCCAGGTCAGGAATGGTTCGAGCACGGCCCCAGCGGTCGAGCCAAAGGCGATGCCTCCTGCCATCGCTCCGAACAGCCAGCCCAGAGCGCGCCCCCGTTCGCTGTAGGGAACCACGTCCCCGGTGAACGCCAGAGCAAGCGGCACCACCCCACTCGCTCCCAATCCCGTCAGCAGGCGGAGCACCAGCAGAGCTTGTGCAGACTGGGCAGTTGCGGTGAGAGCGGTGAGGACCACGAAGGCGGCCAGCGATCCAACCAGGATGGGTCGGCGGCCCAGCCAGTCGGAGAGCGGCCCGTAGACAAGGGTAGCAACTCCATAGGGAATCAAGTAGGCCGGGACAATGAGTCCGATGGTCTGGATCGGCACGCTGAACACCTGGGCCAGGCGTGGCAGGAGGGGGGCGACCATGAAGGCCTGAAAGAAGATCAGAAACGTGGCTCCACACAGCACCCAGAGCAGGCGATTGCGACGTTGACGTTCTCGACCGTTTGTATCCATAGTTGTATTCATAGAAAAAGAGCCTCCAAATGATTCATCTGTCCCGCGAAGACCAGGTGTAGCCCCTCGCGTGGGTGGCCTCTCATTCTCTGCGAGCGCCACGGTTTTTAGGGGTGGAGAGGAAATTGTTGGAGAAGGGGAGCGTATGACAATGGTGTGAGTTCGGGCACAAGGAAGCGTAGAGCCATGCAGGCCAGCTCTGTCTTGATCGCCAGGGGAAGGAGGAGGAAAGAAGGGGGAGTCTCACAGGGCGCGTCTCGGACCAAACGCAGCCGAGTGCTGCGTTGGTCGGTTAGCGGTGCAGCGCTGGCTCGAACTCCTGAACGGCGTGTGGGTGGTCTTCTACCTCGGTCTGCAGCTCGATGATCGGGCAGATGCAGGCAGGGGTTGCAGCACGCCGCCATCTCTCGCCCTCATCCGTCCAGGCTGCTCGCAGGGTCGCGAGTTCGGCACGGAAAGCCTGGAGTTCGGCAATCCGCTGCTCAATAGCACTGCTCTTCAGATCGATGAGGTCGAGCACCTGACCACAGGGCGGCGAACCTTCCTGCTGCAATGAGAGAATGTCGCGAATCTCATCGAGCGACAAGCCGAGTGTTTTGGCACGTCGGATAAAGCCGAGCCGCTCAACATCCCGTTCGTCATAGAGACGGTAGCCGGACTCACTGCGGTCTGCCCTGGGCAGCAAGCCGATCTCCTCGTAGTAGCGGATCGTCTTCGGATTGAGCCCGAAGCGCGCCGCCAATTCACCAATACGCATGCCATCGTGCATAGTCTTACTCCTTTCTGCTTTCACCCATGGCTGATCCCACGTTCCTCACTCCTCATGATACCACACTGGGTACACTGCCATGATGCTCTGAGCTTTGCATGATTTTCTTCTTCTCTCTTGCGTTCGATGGAGGACAGTTTCGCCGTCCATGCACGTCTGGAAGCCCAGGCTCCGCCATCAGCCGTCATTAATCGCAAGACGGGTCGCCTGCTGGGGGCACAAATGCTCGGCCACTGGTATGGGGAAGTGGCCAAGCGGATCGACGTCTTTGCCACGGCCCTGTTCCATGGCATGCTCGTCGATGACCTCAATGCCCTTGACCTGAGCTACACTCCCCCAGTGAGTAGTCCCTGGGACCCGGTACAGATGAGTGCGCAAGCCTGGGTCAAACAGAACCGCTAGAACATCGGTCAAGTAAGTGCGCCGTTGAGCCTTTCATGTCACAGTCGCGGGAGCGCGACACCACGCTGTAGAATAGATGACCCTCAGACGGAATCCGTGCAAGATGGGTTGAGTCCCTTTACTCACAAGCCTCTCGCAACTTCCTCCTCTCTTCCTCTTGACTCTGTAGTATGGTACGGAGTGTATACTTTTTCCAAAGGAGTAACAGAGATGGATATCCTCTCGATTGGACAAGTGGCACAGAAAGCCGGGGTCGGCGTGGAAACGGTGCGGTTTTACGAGCGCGAGGGCTTGCTGGAGGAACCGCCGCGCCGCTCCTCTGGCTATCGTCAATACTCGGAGCAGGTGGTCACGCGTCTCCACTTTATTCAACGTGCCAAGCTGCTTGGCTTCTCGCTCAAGGAGATTAAGGAGCTGCTGTTGCTGCGCGTGGACGCTCAGACGTCCTGTGACGAGGTCAAGCAGCGCACGGAGGCGAAACTCGCTGAGGTGGAGCGGAAAATGGTCGAGTTACAACGCATGCGGCAAGCCCTGCTCCAGGTGGCCTCACTCTGCACAGGACAAGGACCGACCGGTCGCTGCCCTATGCTTGATGCGCTTGACCAGCAAGAGGAGTGAGCAACGTCGATGAGGTCACCACCACACTACTCTGCTTTGGTGATTCTCGGCTACTTCCGGGTCGCGATCTCACAGAGCAAACACACATGCATGGAAAGAAAGGAAAGGATCATGGATACGAGTGAGACTGGCCTGCTCACACCCTTGTTTGAAGCGAGGCTCCAGTACCAGTCGGATATGAAGGTAGTCGTGTCGGCTGAAACCAGAGAGGGTGAACTGGTTGGGAGTGGGGATGGGACCGTGACGGGAGCTTCGCTCAGTGGGAAAGTTCGCTGGTCGATGTACGCTGGCAACTGCGCCTATATCTTCGTGCGAGCAGGGGTTGAGCCGCCACCTGGGCAACATCTCTGCACGGTTCATCCGGCTGGCATCATCGCAACAGACGACGGGGCTGAGATCTGGTTTGACGCCAAAGGCTATGGGCTGCGAGGAGCTGACCAGAGCCAACCACATCTGTGGGCGCTCACGATGGCGGTGCAATTTACGACAACGGACCGGCGGTACCAGTGGCTGAACACCTCCTTGGGGGTCGTGGTCTCTGAATTTGATGAGCGTGCTGGACGTGCCCTCTGGCAAGCTTTTGTCCCATAGGAGACGCCATACCGTTCATTGGAGAAAGGTACATCTATGATACAACGACGATTCTGGATGCGTGGAGGCAGTGGTGGGCTTGGGGCCCTCGCTGCCCTGATTACCACCCTCTGTTGTTTGGGATTTCCGGCTCTGGTTGGACTCCTCACCGCATTGGGGGCAGGCTTTTTGCTCTCAGACCGGTATCTGGCACCGCTGCTGGCTGCAACTCTTCTATTCACACTGCTGATTGATGGTCTGCATCTGCGTCGGCATCACCAGCCAGGACCCTTCATCCTCTCGCTTGTGGCAGCGGGAAGTGTGTTCTTCGCCATCTACGGGGTCGGGTTGCTCCCACATGTGCCGGGCGCAGATCACATGGCTGATGCAATGACGCCTCTTCCTGTCTGGAGCGGCTTTCTTGCCTATGGGGCCATCATCGTCCTCCTTGGAGCGCAGATCTGGGACCTCTGGCTCTACCGCCATTGTAACAGGCTGGCTCCCCCCATCTTCGCCTCCTCACCAGGAAAGGAGGAACAGTCATGATGCGCCGTGTTGGAGGAGCCCTCCTCACCGTGACGGGCATACTGTTCTGTCCCTGTCATCTGATCATTACCCTGCCGCTTCTGACCTCTCTCTTGGCCGGAACAGCACTGGGGAGTTTGCTCACCCGCAATACTGGACTGGTCGTGACCTTCGCCAGTCTCTACTTCATCGTGGCACTTCTGCTCGGGTTCCGGCTCCTGTTCAGCCCATCACAGAGAGTGAATAGGAGAGATGGTGCTTGTCCCACCTGTGAGCCTGGAGAACGCTCACGGGAGCGGTTCCCATCTGAAGACGAAGTGCCAACGACAAGGCAAACCTTGCCAGAGATTGCCTATCCTCCGTATGCCGCTTCCAAGGCAATACATATGAGGTTCCATGATAAGCATCAAGGAGAGAGCAATGACTTCTAGGAAAGAACGGTATGATTTGGTCATCTTAGGGAGTGGCTCAACGGCCTTTGCAGCTGCCATTCGCGCCAAAGACCTGGGGAAAACGGCAGTCATGACTGAGGGACGTACTCTGGGCGGTACCTGTGTCAATCGTGGCTGCCTGCCCTCCAAAAACTTGATTGAGGCAGCCAAGCTTGTCTATGATGCGGCCCATCCACGCTATCCAGGACTGACACCTGCATCCCTTCCTGTGGATTTTCCCGCCTTGATCGCGCAGAAAGATGAGCTCATCTCTGAGTACCGCGATCAGCACTACGCGAGTATTGTCAAGGAGACAGACGAGGAAGAGCAACCGATTGAGGTGGTGTTTGGGCATGCAACACTTGTTGATCCACATACTGTCGAAGTCGATGCTTCTGATGGCACGGTGCGCCAGCTCATTGGTGACCACATCCTGATCGCTACTGGATCATCGCCGTTTCTCCCTGACATTCCAGGTCTTGAGAAGACCCCGTATCTTACCAGTGATCTGCTGACCAGCCTGGAAGACCTGGAACTGAAGGAACTGCCAGGTTCCCTGGTGATTATCGGTGGCGGCTATATTGCCTTAGAGCTTGGGCAGATGTTTGCTCGGTTTGGCAGTGAGGTCACCATCCTGGAACGCTCAGAGCGCATCTTGAAGGACTATGAACCAGAGATCAGCCTTGCTTTGACAGATATTCTGCGTGAAGAGGGGCTGCGCGTTGTGACGCATGCCAAGGTGCGGCAGGTCGAAAGCGATGCAGAGAAGGTACGGGTGACTGCTGAGGTGCGCGGGCAACAGCGATACTTCCAGGCAGAAAAGCTACTGGTTGCAACGAGCCGACAACCGAACACACGAAACATCGGTCTCGAACAGGCTGGCGTGCAACTAGATACCCAGGGTGCCGTGAAGGTGGATATGTATCTACGCACGAGCGTCCCCCATATTTGGGCAGCAGGGGATGTGATTGGGCGCGAAACCGAGAGTCAGATGGCAACGCCAGTGGGAGCGCACGATGGCGGCATTGCTGCTCTCAATGCCCTGACCAGTGCCAATCGCCGCGTCGATCACACCGTCATCCCGCGTACCATCTTCACTGATCCGCAAGTAGCAGTCGTGGGGCTGACAGATGAGGAGGCCAATGCACGCGGGATTGCTTGTGAGTGCAACACCATTCCCATGAGCGCTGTGCCACGCGCCGGTGCTATTCGGGATACTCGTGGGGTGATTAAAATGGTGCTCGAACAGGGTAGCCGCCGCGTCGTTGGGGTGTCTATGCTCGGCGTGAATGCAGGCGAGGTGAGCCACGAGGCAGCGATGGGGTTGCGGTTTGGGGCGACCGCTGATGATTTCATTGATCTCATCCACGTCTACCCGACGATGGCCGAGGCCCTCAAGATCGTGGCGATCTCGTTCACCAAGGATGTAAACCGGCTCAGTTGCTGTGCAAGCTAGAGCATACCCGACCTTGATCAGAACCGCGAACAAAAAAGGAAGAAAACCGATGCAGCATCCATCACTCGAAACGCTTGCAGAGCGCCTATCGGAGCAGTTGCGCTGTGAACAGGAAGATCTGTGTCGCCCGATTATCCAGCACGTCGCGCGCGGGAAACCGGTCGCTCCGGCTGTCCTGTCAGTTTCGCTTCACATCAGCCAGGACGAACTGAAGCAACGTCTGGCGAGTCTCCCGGATACCGAGTTTGATCGAGCTGGCAACATAGTCGGTTGGGGTGTAACGCTTGTGCCGACTTCCCATCGCTTTCAGATTCGCGGACAGCCTCTCTTCACCTGGTGTGCTTTCGATACGGTCCTATTTCCCCCGTCTCTACAAGCCGAGGCACAGGTCCAATCGACGTGTCCCATCACTGGTCATCCCATTACGTTTGTGGCGACACCCGAAGGAGTGGTCAAGGATCTGACTCCGGCATCCGCTGTCCTGTCGCTGATCGTGCCAGCCGAGCGCCGTGACTGTGTGCGGGAAACCTTTTGTTACCAGTCTCTCTTTTTCCGGTCGGAGCAGGCAGCCTCGACCTTTCTCGTTGCCCATCCAGAAGCGTTGCTGCTTTCTATCGAGGAAGCGGCCTATGTGGGAAGGTTAGTTGCCGAGATGCGCTTCACTGAAAAGAATGGTCTGAACGAGTGACTCTTGGAGCATCAAAGCAGAAAGCATCATCTCTCATTGCGTGTAAACTTTATCCCTCTCTTGTTTTTGCATGTTGCGTCTCTTTGTTCCTCGGTTCTTTCTGCGTGAGCACCCGCTTGAGGCTCTCTTGCCAATTGGCTTTCACCGCTTGAACAGCACGCTCATGTTCATCTGTTCGCAAAGCATCAAGGATGGCTTCATGCTCATGAAGTGAGGTCGTCGCAAGTGTGTAGCCCCTGAAATAGGCAATCTCTAACCAACGCAGTCTCATTTTGACCTCTCTCAGCATACGTATGAGGTCAGGGTTGTCTGATTGATGGATAAAAACTTGGTGGAAATCATAATATCATACTACTATGTAACATGTGATATATCACATGTTACATGACGGACGGAAATGCTGTCTTTTCTTACTGTGAGCCCCGCTTTTGAGAGGAGCCAGGGCGGAGCAGCAATTGCCTCAGAAAGAGAGCTTGGTATGAATGAAATCACGACCCTGTTACAGCAACTCGTTGCCATCGATTCCATCAATCCCGATTTAGTGGCAGGGGGAGCTGGTGAACGCGAAATCGCGCACTTTGTGGCAAACTGGCTCGAACGAGCAGGAATGGAAGTTACATTGGATGAGCCTGTGCCGGGGCGTCCCAGTGTCATCGGGATTGTGCGCGGGACCGGTGGAGGGCGCTCCCTTCTGCTCAACGCACATATGGACACGGTCGGCGTAGCTGGCATGGAACGACCGCATGATCCTGTAGTGGAAGGGAATCGCTTGTATGGACGAGGGGCTTACGATATGAAGGGAGGACTGGCTGCGATCATGGTCGCAGCCGCCCAGGCAAAGAAGCTCTCATTGCGCGGCGACGTGATTCTCACGGCTGTGGCAGAAGAGCATCATGACCATGAACATGTATCAGAATATCCATGTTTCAGCGGGTGGCTGTCATTCCTCCTATGCAGGTCAGTCACTCGCATTTTTCCCCTCGAACCCAACCTTCATGTCATCCAATTGCCCTAAGCTGATACTTGCTTCTTAATCGTCGTCCTCTTTCCCCTCACGAGCTTCTTCCAGTGCTTCGCGTGTCTCACCAATCAGCCAGAATAGGAATAACAAGGAAGCCACATCTTCGGCCCACCACCAGTGGAAGAGTGCATTCAAGCCGACTCCGAGCAGAACTGCTCCTGCCATGTAGCCACAGGTGAAGGAACTGGCAGCATCTCCCCGTAAAGCCGAGCTACCAATGCGTGCCGCGATGCGCCGTTTCGTGATCCCCAGCATCGGCATCACCACCAGGGCGGCAATCGAGATAGCGATACCCACAAGAGAATTCTCCGGGCGGGATTGGGTGAGAAGCCCATAGACGGCGGTGGCCAGGACATACACACATAACAAGGCAAGCGCGACAGCCACCACCCAGGCGGCGCGCTGTTCCGCTCGTTCGATGTGCTTGGTGTCTTCACCTCGTGCTTCAACCGAGAGTCGCCACAGCAGCATGGCCCCGCTCACCAGCTCGATCACACTGTCGATGCCAAAGGCGGTGAGCAGCGTACTGCGTGCCGCTATACCTGCTCCAATCGAGACTACTGCCTCCACGACCATCCACAGGACGGTAAAGATCTCGACCCATATGCCGAGCCGCACCTGGGCCACACGCTTGGCTTGCACGCCCATACGGTTCATCCTTTCTGGTGTGCTTTCTGCCCCTGCGTGGTGCTGGTCGTTGGCTTATGCTCGTGTTCGGCTTCAGGAAGAGCTTCCATCTGGCAGTACAGGCCATCGACCGAACAATACTGCTCCTGGTGTGCATGACACTCAAACTGAATAGTGCTATGCCCTATACCGTATTTCTCACTCAACATTGTTTCCAGAGCTTGCAGAATAGCACTACTCTCACTTATGAGGGCATCGTCAATGAGCACATGACAGGAGAGCGCAGCCATCCCACTCGTAATTCCCCAGACATGAGCCATCCCACTCGTAATTCCCCAGACATGATAGCCAAAGGTTTTACGAGCGTTTGCAGGCCGCTCCGCTTGAGCAGTTGCAAACCAGGCCAGACCCAATGCAAAAATATCGGTGAGCGCATGACCAGCATCAGAAAGCAAGGCTAAGGAGTGTGCAAGAATACCGCCAGCAACTTCAGCAACTATAATGATAATGGTCAGAAAGAAGGCCAGGCGCAAGGTCTGTTTTGCCATGCCATGCCTGTGTCCACCATGATTTGCACTCATCGTTGTTGCCTCCAACTGCCGCGGGGAGCAAGCGTAATCGTCTGAGCCTGGGTCTGAGCTGCGGGCGTGCCGGTATGAAGCGAACCACAGCAACTCTCCTTGCCACATCCACAGCCTCCCTGCCCTTCAATTGGTACGGGGTCCGACTGCTCAACTCCTGTTGGCGGGATGAAGGAGGTGTTGGGCAGTTTCTGGCGCAGCAGGCGCGAGGAGTTGGCCAGAATACCCAGATCGGGCAGAGACTGCGCTGCCGCCGCCAGGATCGGAGGCAAGATACCCACTGCTGCCAGAGAGAGCCCAATCAGGTTGTAGAGGATGGTGAAGGAAAGATTCATCTTCACCACGCGCATCGTGCGCTTGGCAATCGTGAAGAGGTCAGGGACCAGGTTCCAATCTTCGCGTAGAAGGACTGCATGTGCCGCTTCCAAGGCCACGTCCGTTCCCATCACCCCCATCGCAATGCCTACATCAGCTTGAGCTAGTGCAGGCGCGTCGTTGACGCCATCGCCGACCATCACCACGAGTCTCCCTTGCGCCTGGTACTCTTTTACGATACGAATCTTGTCTTCAGGAAGCAGTTCTGCACGGTAGGCGATGCCAAGTCGTGTTGCCTGGGCCTGTGCTGTTCGTTCGTTGTCGCCGGTCAGCAGTTCAATCCGTTTCACACCCAGGGTGCGGCACCGGGCAAGCGCGGCAGGAACCTCCGGGCGTAAGGTATCAGAGGCAGCCAGCACCCCCACGATCTCGTTTCCTCGCTCGACAAACAACAGCGTCTTGCCTTGCTGCTCTAACGCTGTCGCGATGGGAAGCGCTGTCCCTTGTGGCAACATCCGTGCGTTGCCAACACGCACCAGAACCCCATCCACCCTGGCTCGAACGCCACATCCCGGAACGGCTTCAAAGTGCTCTGGCTCGGACGCCACGAGGTGAGCATCGGCTGCTTTTTGCCTGACAGCCGAGGCGAGGGGATGCTCAGAATAGCGCTCCGCACAGGCAGCAAGCAGGAGGACCTCTGTCTCTGCCTGCCCGGCAAGCGCGACCACATCGGTGATCTGCGGTTGGCCAGAGGTTACCGTCCCGGTTTTGTCAATGAGCAGGACATCAGCCCGCGAGAGCAGTTCCAGGTACTTGCCTCCCTTCACCAAAAGTCCACGCGAGGCTGCTGCTCCAATCGAGGCCAGCATGGCAATGGGCGTGGCCAGGGCAAAGGAGCACGAACAGGCCACCACGAGGACTGCCGCAGCAGCTAGCGGGTTGCGACTCACCACGAACGTGAGGAGCGCAATGGTCGCCACGACGGGCATGAAGGAGGCAGAAAAACGATCGGCAATCCGTTGCACCGGAGCACGGTGCGCTTCTGCCTCCTCCACCATCGTGATCACCCGCCCAAAGGTCGTGTCAGCGCCTACATGGGTGACACACACTTTGATGCTTCCAAGCTGCGCCAGCGTGGCAGCAAAGACGTGCTCGCCAGCACTCACCTCAACCGGTAGTGACTCACCGGTAATGGCCGCCTGATTGATAGTCGCCTGCCCACTGATGACCTCGCCATCCACTGGAATGGATTCACCTGGCCGGACCACGACCGTCTCGCCGATGAGGACCTCGGCGATTGGGACGAGCAATTCCGTTCCATTGCGCTCCACGCGTGCCATTTGCGGGGCAAGGGCCGTGAGTTGTTTCACCGCTCGACGCGATCGCTCGGTCGTAAAGTGCTCGGCGTAGTCGCCGATGCGCATGAAGAAGACAATCACGACCGCCGTTGGCCACTGTCCCACAGCGAGTGCTGCCACCACACCAAGGCTCATCAGTGTGTGCGAAATGACCCGACCTTGCCTCGCCGCTTTGAGGACATTCCAGAAGATAGGGGAGCCTGCAAGCATGACTAGTCCCCATCCGAGGTACCAGGGCACCACGTCCGTGACACGTTCAAACAGACCAAGCCATTCCCCCACAATGACCACGAGCAGTACCGCACCAAAGACGAGCCCAAAGAGGGTGAGGATGGGGCGCGTAAACGTCGAGAGCGACCGGGAGGCGTGTTGCGTATGCTCATCGGCAGCAGACACAGGAACGGTGTAGCCTGCTTCCTCAATGGCTGTGCGAATGGTCGGAAGATCGACCTGCGCCGGGTCGACTTGGAGCACCGCCTTTTCGGAGGACAAGAGCACACGAACATCTTCTACCCCTGGAAGGACAGAGAGGGCGCGTTGGACATGCTGCGTGCATTCAGCACAATCCATCCCGGCAACCTTCACTTCTAGCGTCATGTGGGCCATTTAGCACAGCTCCTTTTCATCCGTCTGCAGCGGCTCGTAGCGCGTACATTCGTAGACGCCGCGTGCGACGTCACTGAGCAATGTATCGGCGAGTTCGAGCAACTGTGCAACGCGTGGATCACTGAGCTGGTAGAGCGTGTAGCGTCCCTGGGGAGTGGAGACGACCAGGTCACAATCTGACAGACAACGCAGGTGGTTGGAGACATTTGATTGAGAGAGACCGCTCTTCTCAACAATGGCTCCGACGGTCAGCGGTCCACCCCGCAATGCTTCCAGGATGGACAGGCGTGACATATCAGAAAAACCGCGAAAGAGCTTGGCTTTGAGAGCCGTTGCTTGCGGGACAATGGTTGGCATCGATCTGCTCCTTTACATCATCATATCATTAATTAATGATATGATAACAAACGGGCACGCTTCTGTCAAGTGCTCCGTCACAACAATCCTCCTCGTTGTTGCCATGTCAGGCTTAGCGCGCAATCACTTGCAGGTTGCTCTGCAATGTTTGCTCGGTCAGCTCCCCGATCACCTTACGGACAATGATCCCATGGCGGTCGATAAAGAAGGTTTCCGGGACGCCAGTCACGCCATAGTTAATGGCAACGGTGTCGCTCGCGTCTATGACGTTGGGATAGGTGATACCATAGGTGTGCAAGAAGCCCAGCCCGTCGCTCTGCCGATCTTCAAAGTCGATGCCGAGAAAAACGATGCCCTGACCTTGTACGCGCTGCCACGTGGCCTCCAGGAGAGGTGCTTCCTGTTTGCAGGGGTCGCACCACGATGCCCAGAAGTTCAGCATCACCGGCATTCCCTTCAAGCTTGCCAGGTGAAGAGCTGGAGCAGAACGGGCACTGAGCGCGGCTAAGGTAAAATCTGGCGCGGGGTGCCCTATGAGTGGACTGCTGCTACTTTGGGCACTCCCCAAGTGAGACTGGTCCTGAGCAGGGGTCAGCAGTTGTGATGCAAGCAAGGCAAGCAATCCGGCATTCAGGAGGGTCACGACGATCAATGCGATAATGTGTCGCTTACGATTCCTCTTTTTTGCTCCCGCGGGGAATTGCTCGGTGAGTATTTCGTCAGGTGATACACCTTCAGATGGCTGCTCTTCAACTTCCATGCATGTTGCTTTCTGCCGGGGAGAGCATATACGCTTGGCACTCCCTCTCGCGCTTGAGACCTGATACCACCTTGCCTTCAACGTGGCTCTTTGGATTATAATTCGCGGCGGTATGACCGTCAAGGGTACTATCCTCAATAGTAAATTCAAGCCTAAAGGAGCAATCAGAACGGCACGGGTTCCTTGACGGTGGCCTCATGCAGCGTGTTGTCAGGAGTGCGGATCTGAATGCGTAGCTGCCAGTGACCGCCCATGACGAGATCGCCGGTGGCGCTGAAATGGCCTTTCCCATCGGGCTGCAAGTTGACGGTCTCGGTGCCCATGTCCATGTCCAGGTGCGTGGTGTACAGCGAGACGCCCACGTTGGTGGTCGGTTTGCCCGTGCTGTTCTCGATCACGCTGACGGTAAACACGTTGGGGCCGGCGGTATTGGGATTCACCGTGAGCGCGATCGTGAACTTCCCATCCGTTGTCTTGACAGTGGTGTGATAGGCTTTGGCCGTTCCCGTCGGCTGCGGTTGGGCCGTGGCGGTGGGCGACAGGGTGCCTGCAAACACATTCATCAGACCGACGCAGACGAGCACCGCCACACCCAGGACCGGTTCATAGCCGAGGATCCGGGTGAGGAGCCCCGTCCGCTTGGCCACTCGTCCCTCGCGTAGTCTTACCTGCTGGGAAATGAGCTTGGGCGTGGGACGCGGTTCCGCTTCCTCACGGTCGGATGAGACCTGCACCACAGCAGGCGTCGCCTGCAAGGCTGCTAGACGCCGAGCAACATAAGCATACTTCCGATATTCTTTGCTCAGGCGTGGCCGCAGCAGCAGGACGTGGTAGGCACTGGTGAGGAGCAGCCCACCAACCAGCAGCACCTTGACGACCAGCGCTCGGCCATAGGCCGTCGAGAGCAACTGTTCCCACGACGACAGGTGCACGGTGGCACTGAAGGGGCCGGTCACGGCCATGATGAGCACACCAGCGATGGCCCACGGCGAATAGTAGGGCAGCACGGTGATGAGGGCTTGGGCGCGCTCGGTGATCGGAGTCTGGCGCAGTACCGGGAGATAGATCGCCGCGATGTAGAGCATGCCACCGACCCAGAGGGCCGCTGCTACGAGATGGAGCCAGTCGACCACGAGCGCAAGAGTGAGGACGGTCGGACTGACGGCAGCGGCGTGGCTGGACATCGTGATCGCGATGAAGAGCGCCAGTCCGAGCACCAGGTTCGCCCAGCGCAGGAGGTGGTCGATGTGGGGTGGACGCTGTTTGAACTGTATCTGGTACAGCGCGAGCCGCAGCGCCAAAAAAATCACAATCACGCGCATCAACCAGAAGGTGCCAAAGCGCCCGCTCGTGACGAGGCTTGCAAGCAGGCCGGGAGCGAGGGCGCTGCCGAAGTTCCCGCCCGTAACGTTGATAGCCTGTCCGATGAGTACGCCCAGGTTTGCCACGAGCAGCACCAGCAGCGTGGGCAGTGCAAAGCGCCGCACGTATCGCTGTTGGACCTGTTTGTGAGTGGTGTCGAGTTCCGCGTGGTCTTCTGTTGCCGGCAGCAGGACAAAGAGCTGCCAGAGCTGCGCCCCGACCCAGAAGATGGCGCCGAGCTCGACGAGCGTAATCATCATGAGGTTGAAGAACGTTGGGCCGTCGAGCTGACCAGTATACTGACCGCTGAGGTTGCCACTCCCGAGTGCATTGACGCCCGGATGCGCTCCCGGGCTCAAGGTGGGAACCGTGCCGTCAGGTCGGGCAACGGAGAACAGAAACGAGCCGGTCAGGATATGCCCATCAACGTTGGAGTCGGTGCGATAGACGATGATGTAGACGGCCGGCGGCAGATTTGACTTGAGGGTCACATCCATCTCGGTGGGATCACTGCTTGAGACCTGCGCGTCGCCGATGTCAACGCGCGTGTTAGCTCCATTGACCACGACCGCCGTACTGAACGCCGGATTCAGGGCTTCGCTGAACCACATGCGGACCTGGCTCGGTGCAACGGGGAGCACTGCATCTTTCGCAGGGTCAGAGCGCAGCAGGATGGCGTGCGCTTCACTGACAGCGGGAAAGGCCACTGCCAGGCACACGGCAAACAGGGCAGCGACCAGCAAACGCCGCACACTGATGAAACGCATGAGGGGCCTTCTCCAATCTTCGCTCACGCTCTTTCCCTTCTTCTCTCTATTACTACGAACGGTGTTACGCATCGGCGCGGCAGGATCCCACGCCTCTGACGCGCCTTCGTCTGCACTGCTGTGTCGCTCACCCATTGGCGCCGGGTGTTCGCGTTGCATCCTTGTTAGAATACTCTGCCGAGCAGGAAGGTCGGGCCGCATCCCATCAGCGTGAGCAGAACGGCCACGTTCGCCGCCTCCAGGAGCACCAGTCCGACGAACGCCGCAATGCTCACCCACAACATCCCCATTCGTGAACGTTGTCTATTCTCGGTTGCTTTCGGAGAATCGAGGAGTCGCTCGATGCGTTCGTTGATCGACTCGCCTGCTCCGATCACCTGCTGTGCGACTCCCAACCGGGCGTAACGCGCCCCATCGGCTCTATCAAACCAGACCTTTGCCAGCGCGCTCGCCAGCGCCAACGGTCGATTCGTCGAGCCAACGACCAGGTCGTCGCAGGCCAGCTCTTTTTCCCGTGAGAGCTGGCGGAAGGCGGCCCAGCTCGTCGGGAGATAGAAAAAGGCATCACGCAGCACGGTGGCCAGCCACATCACCGGGTAGTCGCGCCGCGCCACATGCCCCAATTCGTGTTCCAGCACCGCTTCCAGTTCACGGTGGTCGAGGTATTTGACCATCCAGGTCGAGAGGACCATCGTCGGGTGGAACACTCCGCTGGACAGTGCCAGTGGTCGATCGTAGGCGCAGAGGCGAATCGGGACGTGCGGCACACCCAGGCGTTCCGCCAGCTCGTCGGCGAGCGACTGGAGGTCACTCCCTGCCGCTACGCTCCTACTTGAAACGACGCGTGCCATGAGCGCGAGCCGCACCACGCCCAGGCAGAGCGCGCCGAGCACAATCAGACCCATGCCGAGAGGAATCGCCAGCTCAACCAGGGAGTCCCAGGACGGCGCATCGCGCAGGCAGGCGCGACCGCTAAAATGGTGCAGGCCAACCAGTCCGAGGCCGAGACTGGCAAGTGGAACGGAAAGGACCAGGCACTGCACATACCGCCGGTGTCTCCAGGAGCCGACGCCGTGCAGAAGACGGAGTGCCAGAGAGCTGCCAAACATGAAGAGCGCGATACTGGAGAGACCGAGCAGGAAATGCACTACTCCCCCTCCTCTTCGGCACGGCGGCGCACGATCTCGTCGAGCAGCGCTCGTGCTCGCGCGGCGGCCTGCTGGTCCGGCAGCGCATCGAGGCCCTCACGTGTGGCACCGGCGAAATTGACGAACAGGTCTTCGAGAATGCGGCCAACAAAGCGCGAGACGAACTCCTGTTGGGTGAGGCTCGGGTAATAGATGTAGGCCTGGTCACCCTTCTCCACGCGCAAGAGGCGCTTTTTTGCCAGGCGCGTCATCGTGTTCATCGCCGTCGTATAGGCGACCCGGCGGCGCTCGTACAGGACTTCAAACACCTCGCGCACCGTGGTCCCTTGACCTGCAGGACGGGCCCAGATCAGTTCCATGATCTCGGCCTCCAGGTCGCCGAGCACCTTCCGAATGCCCGGTCGATCGGGGCGAAACACGCTGATATCCGGTTCAAGAGCCATCTGTCAACTCCTTTTCTCGGCAGCGGAACCTGCCGCTCCTCCCTCTGGTTTGAGACTGCCGCTTCCCGCTCGCCTGAATCAGTGCAAGTGCAGGGTCCTCACTACTCGGCTGCTATGCCACTCGTGGCGCGAATAGGGATATTCCTTCCATCTGGTCCTAGTATACAGCGTTATAGTATAGGTGTCAAAGGTACAACTCTGGAACGTACTATCGAGAATGATACAATCACCCCAGGGGGTGAAGCGACCCGTGCCCTAGCGGTAGTCTTCACGCGCACCAGATGACACAAGCCGTTCCCGCATGTTCTCGAAGGTTGGCGTATCGATCTCACCGCGTGCATAGCGCTGCTGGAGCACCTCGAGCCCTGAGGGTTCATTGGCCATGGGGTGAGCGTCGTGTGGCGCGGGGAGCGTCGCTTTCCTGTTCAGCCAACGCACAAGTGCCCAGACGAAAACCACCGTAAGAGCAATCACAAGCAGCATCACCATAGGCATGACCAGCCATGTCAGCCCACCAAACCAATACCCACACATCATGCGCATCCTCACTTTCGTCTGTATCTCTCTAGCAGAGAACATCTGCTGAAACTATCTCCTCGCATCTGTTCATTCGAGCCCTGTCCTGCCTCAAAGAGAGGAATGACCTTGCTCCTGCTCGATGCCATCGAGATGGTCCACAAGAGCGCGAGCAGTGCTCACTTTCAGATCGCGAAGAACCTACGACAATTGTCGCTTGTTCGCTCTATCTTATTAACTTAGTTGGTACTATCGATTGTAGTACGACAATAACAGAAATGCAAGCTGATGTATGCCTGCCGATCGCCTCTCCCCAGGCCACAGTACGCACACATCTCCAGGCTCTCTGCTCCCGGCCAAACCACGCACTCACCCAGCCAGTGAACGGCGGGAAGGTTCCCATGGTATTGTGCCGAGATACGTGCAAAAATAGACCATAGGGAAAAGGCGTAATTGCTGCAGAACGAGCGAGTCATTCCCCTCGTCCTCTGATAGAGAGATCGTTCGGCTTTGATCCGCTGGTTGCGCGGCTTCCCCAGGAGGCCCTTGCAGGAGTGCTCGGATAGGGAGCGCCACCTGCTTTTCCAGAGGTTCAGGGATCTTACTCAAATCGATCACATCGTCGCCGAAGTGCTTGATGTGGTGCCGAAGGGAGGGAGGGAGGGAGGGAGGGAGGGAGGGAGGGAGCACTGCAATGCTGTGCAACGAGAGGTCCTCTCCGTTTTGATCCAGCCGTCGCAGCGCTGCTGTCATATCGACGACATGTTGCACAATGACGGCGTTGGTAATGAGGTCAGTTGCAAGGACAAACGTGGTGGGGGAGAGGAAGAAGAGACCTCGATCTTCCCCCGATTCTCCTACGATCAATGGTCGTACTTTGACAAATATACGATCATCGTGTATACTCTCGTCAAGAGTGCGAGGAGAGACCCTCCTGGAGACATCGTTCTTGCGCAGCTTCACGGGTGCGTGAGGTTCCCTGGAATGGCTTCTGCTCTGCATGTGGCACCGATACGGATCGATGGTCTGTCCATGATTCTTCCCGATGTGCGAAGGCCATAAGGCCGATGAGGGATGACTCCTTGTCGCCCTGGAGAGATAGGCGCACATCGATTGGAACACTAGTCGTCAGATGGAGGAACACATTCTATGCAATACGTGTTGTCTTTACTGCCATTGCTCGCTTGTCCGGTTGGGATGGGACTGATGATGTGGTTCATGATGCGAGGACGCAAAGATCAGGCTCCTGATAGCGCAGCGCGAGAGCAGCCGCCACGCGAGCCACGTTCTGTGGCTGTGAACGTGCCTGCGCCTTCGACCCCCGTGCGGGAGTTACCTACCTCATCGTCTCCCTCACCGCTCAAAGCCATCGTTGACTGTATGCAGATGTGTCTGAACTGGAAAGTGCTGGCTGGACTGGCCGTGGTGGGCGTGGGCATCTGGATCGTCGCCCCGCAGTTCGCCTTGGCCGCGCTCCCGGTACTGCTGATTGCGGCCTGCCCCCTGTCGATGCTGTTCATGATGCGCGGTATGGGCAATGGCGGAGACCAGCAAGCCTCGCAAAGCTGCCAGGCCTGTGACACCCAACCAACACGCGAGGAGCGACTGGCCGCCCTCAAGAACCAGGAAGAAGCGCTTACTGCCCAGATTGCCGAGCTAGAGCAGGCCGAGAATCCGGTCCTGTCTTCCGCAGAGGCCATTGCTCGTGAGGCGCAGCAGCGCAACCGAACACGCAGCTTGCGTTCCAGAAAAAACCAAACACGCAGCTTGCGTTCCTGAAAAGAGGCAGGGCAGGGCGGGACGACGAGCATGTCTTCTGTCTCGCTTCTCTCCTTCCCCTTGTCTCATGAAAGTTGTGATTCGTCATGAATACGAGCATCTTTTTTGGCGGCTCCGTCATCGCAGCGGTCATCGCAGGTGCCATCGCGCTCTTTGCGCCGTGCTGTATCTCGGTGATGCTCCCTGCCTACTTCGCCAGTTCGTTTCAGAATCGCCGTCTCCTGGTGGCGATGACCTTTCTCTTCGCTGCCGGAATCGCCACCATTGTCCTGCCCATCGCGCTCGGGGCATCCATTGTGCGGCAACTCTTGATCACCCAGCACACCCTCATTTATGCGATTGGAGGGTTGCTCATGTTCGCACTCGGGGCGTATGTGCTCCTCGGTGGGCAAATTCACTTGCCCATGCCAGGCCGACGCACTGGCGGCGGGACCGGAGCGCTGAGCGTCTATTCGCTGGGCATCTTTTCAGGAATAGCCAGTTCATGTTGTGCGCCTGTGCTGGCCGGGGTCATCGCTCTCTCCAGTGTGGCCGCCTCCTTCTGGATGGCGCTCGGTCTTGGCATCGCCTACGTCTTTGGTATGGTTGTTCCACTATTCGTTATTGCGCTCTTGTGGGACCGCTATGACTGGCGAGCAAGCCGCCTGTTCCGCCCGCGTACCTTCACCTGGAAGCTTGGTCCTTTTGTCCGCGCCATTACTCTGACCAATCTCGCCAGTGGCATTCTGCTGCTGCTGATTGGAGGCGGTATGCTGTGGATTGGGTTCACATCGAACGCTATGCCCCAGCTTTCTGGTTGGCAGGCACAACTCTCCGTCAGTCTGGCGCACTATGGCAAAGTGATCACCGGTGCGCTCTCCTGGATTCCGAACTGGGTCGGTATCGTCCTCTTCCTCTTGCTGCTTGGCGGACTCTCCTGGTATGCACTCAGACAAATCGGGGTGGGGTCCAGTCATGAGGATGAGGATGAAAAGGAAGGAACTGAAGCCAGAGCAAACGACACAGCAACAGTACAGATGGAGGAGGAGCCGATTGAGCACTAAAACAGCACGCACCCAGACCAGGCAGGGGAAGAAGACCGCTGCTCCTGGGAGAAGAAACGTCCACCAGCAGGGGAAGAAGACCGCTGCTCCTGGGAGAAGAACCATCCGAAAGAAACGTGGGACCAGGACGGTAGTGATGGTCGCCGTGCTTGTTGGAATCGCCATCATCGGGCTAGCAGTGGTCTTTTTCCTCAATAACACGTCCAACAGCAGTGGACAGGCAGGCCAGTATCCTTTTCAGGTAGGCAATCCAGGTCCAGGGGTACAGGCACCCGCTATCACGCTTCCCGCTACCGACGGAAGCACCTTTGATCTTGCTTCGCAGCGTGGCAAAACCGTCCTGCTGTACTTTCAGGAAGGGGTTGGCTGCGAACCCTGCTGGAACCAGCTCAAAGACATTCAGTCGCAGAGAGGTGATTTTCAAGCCCTCAAGATTGATACCATCGTGAGTATTACCTCTGATCCGATGAGCGCACTGAAACAGAAGGTGGCCGATGAAGGCATCACCATTCCCGTCCTTTCTGATCCTGACCTCGCTGTCTCCCAGTCCTACACGGCGAATGGCTATGGCATGATGGGGGCAAGTAAGGACGGTCATACGTTTATCGTGGTGGGGCCTGATGGCCTGATCAAGTGGCGGGCCGATTACGGCGGCGCTCCCAAGTACACGATGTATGTACCGATCTCCAATCTTGTCGCTGATATGCGTGCAGGACTGAGTGGAAAGTCATCGTAGCGCTATGAACGTCCTTTTGCTCACCCAGGAACAGTGTGCGTTCTGCACACACGCCAAAGAGCTGCTGGGCCGTCTCGCGACTGAGTACGGCTTCACGGTCTCGACGCTCGATATCAGCACCCCTGAAGGGGAAGCTTTAGCTGTGCGGAGTGGCATCCTCTTTCCACCGGGAATCTTTCTGGATGGAGAAGCCTTTTCGTATGGTCGGCCATCCGAGCGCAAGCTCCGGCAAGAGCTGGAACGAAGACAGCGATTCCACGGGAAGCCCACTGCTTCCCCGCAAGGAAGGGAACTATGAACGCTGAACCAGAGATTAGCCTGTTTCGTCCTGATCGCCCAGGCATCCGTAAGGTGCTGGGCGACCTGGAGGCGGAGATCATGGAACTGATCTGGCAACGGCCCGGTGATCAACGCACGACCGTCCGCGAAGTCTTCGAGGTGTTGTACGAGCAGCGTCGTGTCGCGTACACGACCGTGATGAATACGATGGTGCGCCTGGCGAAAAAGCGCCTGTTGCGGGTAGAGAAGCAGGACAAAGCCTATGTCTATGTTCCTACGTATACCGAGCAGGAGTTCATCTCCCAGTTTGTGGACCGCATCCTCAAAGACCTGATCTTTAACTTCTCCAGCGCCACGATGGAAAGCTTGCGCGCCCTGCCAGACTCAGAGGAAGTGCGCATGATGCAGCGACGGTTGGACGAACTGACCAGGCGGCGAGTGGAAGAAGAGGAGGCGTAATGCATACCGTTCTGCTCCTTGCTAGCCTGCTGGTCGTGGTGCTGGTCAGTGGCCTGGCGCTGCGCTCCCAGCAGCGCTTGCCCAGTTGGCCACACCGCCGCATCATCCAGGGAGTGGTGCTGGTGATGCCGCTACTCAGCCTGGGGATCAGCGCCTGTGATCTGCATCACGTATTTGGCCACCCGTGTTTCTCCTATACTCCCTTCTGGGATGACCTGCTTGGGAGTGCGCTCTCCCTCGGCATGCTGGCGATGGCCCTCTTCGCATTGGCCTGGGGAGGCATGCGTTGGGCGCTGCTGCTCTGGATCACGAGACATGCAGGCGAGCACGCTAGCCTTCCCATCCAGGAGCTGGTCGCGGCCTGTGCACAGCGCATCGGCACACGCCGACCGGCCGTTCGGCTGCTGGTTGCTGCCCAGCCGCTGGCCTGGACCAGTGGCTGGGTCCGACCGCTCGTGCTGCTGTCTACCTGGATGGTGGAGCACCTGGATCAGCGGGAGCTGGAGGCAGTGATCACGCACGAACTGGCCCACGTGGCCCGGCGAGACACGCTGGTGCTCTGGGTGGGGCGGATGCTGCGCGACGCCTTCTGGTACCTGCCCACCAGCAGGACCGCTTACCACCTGCTTGAGCAGGACAAAGAACTGGCCTGCGACGATCTGGCCGTCGCCGTAACGCAACGTCCGTTAGCCCTGGCTTCTGCTCTGACCAAGGTCTGGTTGCAGGCGGTAGATGGCGCTTCGTCCTCCACCTTTGGGATGGCCCACCACCTGGAAGGAACGCACCAGCAGATGGTTGAGCGCATCGAGCGGCTCATGGCTTCGTCCAGGGCCTGCGCCATGACGGCATCTGCTCCAAGCGGTGTCTCGGTGTTGAGTGCGCTGGGGGCCGTAGAAACCGTCATCCTCCTCATCCTGTTTGCCGTCATGGCATGCGGTCCTCTGCTCTTGCTGACCCGATGGTTCTGAGACGCGAGGGGCTCAGAGCCGAAGCCGTCTCAACGAGCGAGGAGGACATGACGAGAGAGGAGAAGGAAACGATGCAGGGTGCTCTCCACAACGAGGAACTGTTCCTGTTTGATGTGATCATTGTGGGTGCCGGGCCGGCGGGGCTCAGTGCCGCGCTCATCCTTGGGCGATGCCGACGCTGCGTGCTGGTCTGTGATACCGGGCAACACCGCAATGCAGCCTCGCAGGCCCTCCACGGGTTTCTCACACGCGATGGGATTGCTCCCGATGAACTCTTGCGGCTGGGACGTGAACAGCTGGGTCGCTATGAGAGCGTGGAAGTGCGAACGGTGGCTGTCATTGATGCCATCCGTTGTGCCACCCATTTCGAGGTCACATTCGGTGATGGGACACAGGCGGCGGCGCGCAAACTCCTGCTCGCCACGGGCGTGATCGATGGACTGCCAGCTATTCCAGGGATCGAAGCCTGTTATGGCAAGAGCGTCTTTCACTGTCCCTACTGTCATGGCTGGGAGGTGCGTGATCAGCCCCTGGCGATCTATGGTCGGGGAGAACACGGTCGGGGACTGGCCCTGGAACTCACCGCCTGGAGCCGCGACCTCGTGCTCTGCACGGACGGGCCGCCAGAGCTAGACGAACGCGACCTGGCTCGCTTGTCGCGTCACGGGATCACAGTGCGCGACGAGCGTATTGCCTGCCTGGAAGGGACCGATGGCTTCCTCGAACGCATCGTTTTTACCACTGGCGAGGCGCTCCCCCGCCGGGCGCTGTTCGTGCATATGTCTGAACGGCAGCGCTCTGATCTCCCGGCGAAGCTCGGCTGTATCATGACGCAGCGAGGAGTCGTTCGCACGGGCGAATATGAAGCGACCAACGTGCCCGGTCTCTACGTGGCGGGCGATGCCTCTCGCCGCGTGCAACTGGTGGTTGTGGCAGCTGCGGAAGGCGCAGAAGCCGCCTTTGCCATCAACACGGCCCTCTTGAAAGAGGACCTTGCCTGATCCTCGGCACCCCAGACATTCCTCCCACGATGCTGATCGCAGAGGATGCTCCTCTCTTGTCAGTGGCGGTTGCATGCTCTTTGGGCCATGTCTCCCCGCCCCCGCACAGAGACGTAGCACAGAGTCGAACGCTGACCATTTCCTGAAACCGTTGACCTTGACGAGAAGGGGAGAGCAGGTGCTACAATTACTCAAGTACGAAGTACGACCATCAATAGTACATGAGAACGTCTGCAGTTTCTGAAGAGAGAAACCAAGAAAGTGAGGGTATACCTATGATGTGGGGATATGGATTTGGTTGGGGCTGGTTGCTGATGTCGTTTGGCATGGTGCTCTGGATTGCGTTGCTGGTGGTACTCGTCTGGGCGATTCTGCGCTGGCTCAATGGTCGGGGGACGTCTCCGGCACGAGGGGAAACGCACCTACCAGGACAGCCACTCAGTGCGATGGACATCCTTGAGCAGCGCTACGCACGGGGCGAGATCGATAGCGCAACCTTTGAACGGATGCGCGAGCAATTGCAAAACACAGCCAGGACACCTTCTCAGTCAAGATAGTAAGTGGCAGTTCCTGATCAATGGATGAGTGTAGGGTATTCAAAGATAGAGGCAGACATCCTACCCTAGTCACCCCCCAAAGGAGAGAAGCAACACCTGAAAGAGAGCATACGAAGGCACGTCTGTGTTTTTAGACACCTTTGCAAAGGAGAGACGAAGCAATGAAAAAGCTCATTGCAGCTTTTGTAGCATTGTTTTTGGGTACCATGCTGCTCGTAGCCTGTGGAGGAGGCAGTAGTTCAGGCACTTCCGCCACCAGTGGGGGCAACACTGTTCATATGACTTCAAATAACTTCGCGCAGCCTAGCATTACCATCAGCAAGGGCAGCAACGTCATGCTTGTCGATGCAGAACTACTTGAAGAGTCATAAGGGCGTAAACAGCGTAACATAGGCCTCATGGAGCACGTGATCCGGGGTGATGATTTGAATGATGATCTGCCAGTCTCCACTCATAGCCATCTCGCTGTTGGTACTGAAAACGCCATGCCCGTCGGATTGGAGGGTCAGCGTACCCATGTCCATCTCTCCCATTTTGGTAATCAATGTGGTTGTTCCATTGGTGATTGGTGCATCTGTATGTGTATCGGCGACCTTCACTTTGAACGTATTGGGACCGAACCGATTCGGTGTAATGGCGAGGGTCACCTCCAACTGCTTATCGAACGTCTGCATGGTGCTCTGGAATGGCCCGGTTGATTGGGAATGCTGCTGCGTTGAAGGAGGAGGGAGCAGGCTGCTTGCAAAGATGTTCAGGAGGCTGAAGCAAATGACGACTCCCACTCCTAACACGGCTTCCAGACCGAAGATCATGCGCAACTGGTGAGTCTGCATGGCCAGTCGCGCCTCACGCCGTTTCACCATGTGGGCGAGGACCGTTGGGCTCTGACCCGCTTCCAGTTTTCTCCCAAAAGCATAGCTATACTTCGCATACGCTTTCTCCACGTTCTGCCGAAGCGGAAAGAGGTGCACGGCCATGGCGAGCAGGAGCGTGACGAGGAGTACCCCCCCAATGATGAATACCTGTCCATAGAGGCTCGTGCGCAGTTGTTCCCACCCGCTCAAGTGCGTCGTCGCAGCCAACGCTTCTGCAATCGCCATCAGGACGACTCCTGCCACTACCCAGGGGAAAGAGGAAGGCAACAGGATGACCTGCGAGTGTCCCCGCTCTGCAAAGGAGCGAACGCTCGAGATCGGTAAAGAGCAGGTGGCGAGGGAGAGCATCCCGCCGATCCAGAGGGCAGCCGCCAGCAGATGAAGGAACTCTGCGAGAGCGGCATAAGTGATGATGGTCGAGGGTGCGGCAGCAGCATTAGACACGGCGAGAGCGACGAAGAGGACCAGACCCAGGAGCAGGTTGATCCAGGAGAGCAGGGAAGTGATGCGAGGAGAAACTTTCTGGACCTGTCTCAACCGTCTCTGAGTGAGTGAGAGGTGCGTTGCCAGCAGAAGGATCAACAGGCGCACCAACCAGAAGAGGGCAACGTTTCCATTCGACACAAAGGGGGCGGCCTTCGCGATCAATAGAGCGATGTGCGCTAGCAACAAGACCAGCAGGGTTGGGAGCGCAATACGCCGTGTGAAACGATCCTGGATCTGGTGATGCGTGGCACGCTCCTCTTCATGCCGTGTTGATGCAGGATACAGCGACAGGTGCTGCCAGAGCTGGATTCCGACCCAGAACACCGCTCCCAGTTCGATCACTGCCATCATGGTGAGGGTCAACAGTATCATCATCTGCTCCCGCTCTCAAGGTGATGCTTCGTTCAAGATAGCTACACGCCTAGTATAGACCAGGTGAGACGAGCCTTCTATCAGGATGAAGCCCTATTTTTCCTCAGGTGTTCTCCCTAGCATGGAGTACCGCTTCGCCTGTCAGCATCTTCTGCATGGATGTCCTGCGTCCGTGATGCACCGGAGGGTGACGTACACGAAAAACCCTGCAAGTGTCTTTCCCGAACCTTCCTGTTCGCTGGCCGAAGGTCCGGGTGGACCGTTTTCGTTTCACTCTCATGATGTCAAGAACTTGATGGTCGCCTCGTGCAAGGTGTTCTGCACGGTGCGTATCTGCACGCGTATTCGCCAGTGACCACCCACAGTCAGATCTCCACTGGCACTGAAGTGCCCCTTTCCATCGGGCTGTAAGTTCACCGTCCCGGTTCCTATCTCCCTATCCAGGTAGGTGGTGTACAGCGAGACCCCCACCTCCGTCGTGGGTTTCCCCGTGCGGTTGTCGACCACACTGACCGTGAACGTGTTGGGACCGGCCTGATCTGGGGTGACCGTCAGCGAGACCGTAAACCTCCCATCCGCTGTCCTGGCCGTTGTATGAAATGACGAGACAGGTGCCGTGGGCTGAGGCTTCGCCGCGGAGACAGCGCTGGGCCCAAGCGTGCCACCAAACACATTCAGCAGGCCGACGCAGACCAGCACCGCGACGCC
>WNGG01002576.1_pt1 | contig 27196 bp, 27 predicted proteins | sample 5400661 | NCBI WGS metagenome assembly WNGG01 (sample SAMN13153372, study PRJNA577476) | soil metagenome | isolation source: 100 cm soil or saprolite under Garry oak tree replicate 1 | place: USA:California | collected 2016-06-15
CGACGCTGACGGGCGTCTCGGACGGGCCGCATACGATCAGGGTCCAGGCGTTCGATTTGGCCGGGTCGTCCGCGTCCGATTCCGTCGTTGTGACCGTCGACACGGCGGCACCGACCGTGTCTCTGACGGCTCCCATTTCTGGTCATGTGTCCGCAACGGACTCGGTTCAACTTACGTGGACCGCATCGGACGCGACCTCGGGCATCGATCATTTCGAGGTGCGCCTCGACGGCGGTACGCCAGTGACTGTGGCGGCCGGCACGACGACATACACGTTCACGGGCCTCTCCGACGGCAGCCATACGCTGGCCTTGAGGGTCTTTGATCGGGCCGGAAACACGATTCTCGTGTCCGTGACGGTGACCGTCGACACGGCCGCGCCGACCGCTTCTCTGACGGGCCCCTCTTCCGGTCAACTCTTCGGAACGGGTTCCGTCCAACTTGCCTGGACCGCATCGGACGCAACCTCCGGTATCGACCATTTCGAAGTGCGCCTTGACGGCGGTACGCCAGTGACTGTGGCGGCCGGCACGACGACATACACGTTCACGGGCGTCTCCGACGGTGATCATACCCTCGCTTTGAAAGCCTTTGACCGGGCCGGAAATACGGTCCTCGTGTCTGTGGCGGTGTCCGTGGACGCGACTGCCCCGACCGTTTCCATCGTCGGTCCTGCGAGTGGTGCCGTCATCCCAAGCTCCACGTCGGCTGTCACGTGGACGGCAGGTGACGCCGCATCTGGAATCGATCATGTCGAGATCCGTTTGGATGGCGGCAGCGCGCAGACTCTGTCTTCCGGCGCGACGTCCTACACGTTGAACGGCCTCTCGGACGGAACGCACACCGTGAACGTGACCGTCGTGGACAAGGCGGGTCACTCCACCTCGAAGAGCGTCTCTTTCCGCGTCGACACGAGTTTCGTGAGCCCATCCGGACCCTACGGGATTGTGGGGTTGACATCGATCATCGTCCTGGTCGTCGTCGCGCTCCTTGCGGCCCTCCTGATCATCCGCCGACGGCGGCGCCCGCGAGCGCCGACCTAGGCGGTATCGGCCCTCCATGTACTGCCCCAGGCGTCTCGCGGCTGGACAACGTGGTTCCGACTCCGAGACATGGCGTGACTCCGGAGGTCGAGACCGCCGAAGGACGGGAGTAAGAACTTCCCTCTGCGCGCGAATGGCGCTCCCATGAAGAGCCGTTTCTACTACGCGGGCATTCGGGTTCGCGACTTGAGACGATCGATCAATTTCTACACGAGGGCGTTTGGCATGAAGGTCGTCGCGCGTGGAACCATGCCTCATGGCGGAAAGTACGTGCATCTGGTGACGCCGGGCACCCGGATGCGGCTCGAGTTGAATTGGTATCCGAAGGGAAGCCGCTTTTACGTGCCGTATCGGAAGGGCGAGGAGCTGGACCACCTCGCCTTCGTCGTGGACGATGTGAAGGCCGCATTCAAGGCCGTCACCCGAGCGGGGGCGAAGGTCGCCGTGGACCCGGATCATTCGGAAGGGACCGAGGTCTACGTAAAGGATCCGGACGGGGTCTGGATCGAACTGCTTGCGTAGAACCCGGTCGAGGCGTAGGGAGCATATGACAATGTGGGCCCCCCCGGACGCCGTCTCACTTCAAGGCGAACTCGGCCTGGTGTGTCTCTTCGTCCGCACCGCGGCTGACTTTTCAGAGGTCCAAGTCCTCTTCCACGAAGGTCTTCTCTGTCTCTCTCATGGAGGGGACTAGCCGCCGCATGGTACATGAGCCTCCGGGCCGGCAACTCCGGTGGCCTCGGGAGATTATGGAGTCGGCTTGGCACTCCTGTCGTCCCGGCGCTTCGCCCGATCGGCGGCGCGGACCCGCGGTAACCAATCGCCGGTCACCATGTACACGACCCGAAGCCCGATGTTCACGGCGTGGTCTGCGATGCGCTCGAAGTACCGGTTGACCAGAAGGTACCGAGCGCCGGTTTCGACATTCAATTTGCCCTCCGTCATCCGCCGGACGATGTCTTTGAAGTTCTCTTCGTGCAACAGGTCCACGACATCGTCGACCTCGATGATGTTGCGCACAGACTCCGCATTCCGATGCACGAACGCCTCAATGGCGGTATCGACCATGCTGATCGTGCGGTCCGCCATCTCCAGGATTCGTGCGACGTCCGCGCGCTCGACGATGTGTTTGTCCCGGAACTGGAGGGTGAGTTCGCTCAGGTCCTTCCCGTACCGGCCGATTCGGTCCAGGTCCGTCGTGATCTTGAGGGACGTCGTGATCGTCCGGAGGTCTCGGGCGACCGGCGCGTGGAGGGCCAGCAGGTCGATGCACGTCCGTTCGATTTCGAGCTGGAGACCGTAAACCTCTTGGTCCAATGTGAAGACCTCCTGGGCGACCTCGGGATCGAGGCGCGTCAGGCCATCCACGGCCTTCCGAATGGAAAGTTCGGCCAATTCCGCCAGGGTGACCATGTTCTCATTCAGCTTCTGGAGACCTTTCTCGAGCGCCTTCCGTTCTGCGGCTTGCGGCATCTACCCGAACCTCCCGGTGATGTACGATTCCGTCAAAGCCTCTCGCGGTCGCTCGAACAGCTCCCGCGTATTGTTGACCTCGATGAGTTTCCCTAGATACATAAAGGCGGTCGTCTCGGACACGCGGGCCGCCTGTTGCATGTTGTGCGTCACGACGACCAACGTGAAATCCTTCTTCAGATCGAAAATCAGGTCCTCGATTTTCGCGGTCGCGATGGGATCGAGGGCGGAGCACGGCTCGTCCATCAGTAGGACCTCCGGCTTGACCGCGAGCGCCCTTGCGATGCAGAGCCGCTGCTGCTGGCCTCCGGAAAGACTCGCTCCGCTTTCGTCCAAAGAGTCCTTCACTTCGTCCCACAACGCGGCCTGCTTCAGGCTTCCCAGGACCGCTTTGTCGAGCTCGTCCCGATTGCGGACGCCATTGAGGCGCAATCCGGCCGCCACGTTGTCGTAGATGGACATCGTTGGGAAGGGGTTGGCCTTCTGGAACACCATGCCGATTCGGCGGCGAACCGACACGGGGGAAGAGGCGTAGACGTCCTCTCCCTGGAGGAGAACCTTCCCCTCGACCCTCGCCTTCGGGATCGTCTCGTGCATCCGGTTGAGGCATCGAATCAAGGTCGACTTCCCGCAGCCGGAAGGACCGATGACCGCGGTCACCATGCGGTCCTCGATGTCCATCGTGATGTCCTGGATCGCGAGCTTCTCGCCGTACCAGGCTGAGAGCGATTCCACGCTGAGTTTGATCGCCATCGCACACTCATCTCGAAACGGAACGGAGCCGGATGACGACGCGCGATACGATGCTGAGCCCGAGCATCATGACGACGAGGACCAGGGATACGCCCCAAGCGGCCTGGTTCTGCGCCACATACGGTCCGGTGGCCCAGACATAAATGGTGTGCGGCAGCGACTCGATCGGCTGGTCGAGTCCCCGGAACCAGTCGTTGTTTCCAAAGGCGGTGACGAGGAGGGGGGCGGTTTCTCCTGCGACTCGGGCAATCCCGAGGAGCCCGCCCGTGACCAATGCGCTGCTCGCGGACGGAACGACGACCCGAAGGATGGTCCGGTACCGCGGGATGCCCAAGGCGAGGGACGATTCCCGCACGGCGATGGGTACGAGGCGCAAGGCCTCTTCTGAGGTGCGCGCGACGAACGGGACCATGATGGTCGATAGCGCGAGGACTCCCGAAATCGTGCTGAACACGAGGCGCGGGCTGCCGAGCCCGATGAGTCCCAACTCGAAGACGAGGGAGTAGACGAAAATCCCGACGACCATGGACGGGACTTGGGTCATGACCTCGACGAAAAACCGGACACCCGCACCGAGGCGGTTCTTCCCGAATTCGGCTAGATAGATTCCCGTCAGAATGCCCACCGGCAGCGAAACGAGCGCCGAGAGAAGGATCAGGATCAGCGTCCCCTGAATCGCGTTGCCGATGCCCCCTGCGCCGGTCGTCGACGTGAGGAGGGCGGGAGAGAGGGATTGAAGTCCTCGGATGCAGGCCTCGAGGAGGATGCTCCCCAGCGGAATGATTGCGATGACCACACAGACGAACGCCGCGACGCCCATGGCGACATCGATCCAGTGCCTCCTCGTGTCCCGATCGAGGGGCAGCTTCACGCGGCTCCCTCCCCGCGGCGAAGCACCCGGGCGACCATGAGCCTCGCGAAGATGTTGATGATCAACGACATGAGCATGAGGACGAGGCCGAGCTCGATGAAAGCGCTCAACTCGAGCGGTGTCTCCGCCTCCGTGAAGTTGTTAGCGATCCAGCTCGCGATCGTCTGTCCCTGGTCGAACAGAGACACGGAGATCACGTTCTTGTTGCCGATCGTCATGGTGACCGCCATCGTCTCGCCGACCGCGCGGCCCAGGCCGAGGATGACGGCGCCGAAGATCCCGGCCCGGGCATACCGCAGGACCGCCAACCGCGTTGTCTCCCAACGCGTGGCGCCGAGGCTCAGCGCAGCCTCGCGCTGACTGTCCGGGACTGCGAGGAACGCTTCCCGCGACACGGACGAAATGGTCGGTATGATCATGATGGCCAAGATCACGCCGGCGCTGAGCTTGTCCAACCCGATCGGCGTCCCTTGAAAGATCGGAAGGAAGCCCAGGGTCCCCTGGAGGAAGGGTTCAATCGCGGTGCGCATCACGGGAGCCAGGACGAAGATGCCCCACAGACCGTAGACGACCGAGGGCACCGCGGCGAGGAGCTCGACCACGTAGGTGAGGGGGATCCGAATCCAAGGCGGTGCGAGCTCCGACAGGAAGATGGCGATGCCCAGACTGATCGGGACTCCGAACAAGAGCGCGAGTGCGGAGGTCACCAGCGTCCCGTACACGAACGGAAAGGCTCCAAAGAGCAGCGGCGGCTGAGGGTTCCAGACGGTCCCGCCCAGAAAGGACCAGCCAAAGGCTCGGATCGATGCCTCGGCTTCGAAGAAGAGGACGATCGCGATGAGGACGAGGACGCCGACGACGCCGAGTGCGATCAGGGTCGAAAACCATTGAAAAAGAGATTCGCCCAGGGTGTCGGTCGAGGTGTCTCGACCTTTGCCCCGGGTCCATCGAAAGAGGTGCATGCGTCGTGCAACGGGCGAACCGTTCCTCAGCTATGTAGAGCTACGCCATTGTAGGTGATGTTCCGGATCGCTCCCTCGTCGAGCGTCACCAGGGCCGCCGGCAGCGTCGGGTAGGCCAGGTCCGCCGAATAGCTCTGCCCATCGTGGATGCACCACCACAGGAAGTCGACCAGTGCCTTCGCCTTCACCTGCGTCATCGACGTTCCGATCGTGTTCAGCTCCTTGTAGACGAGGAGGTACGTGAGAGTCGAAATCGGGTAGCTCGTGTCCCCCGCGGCATTCAGGATCGTGACGTTGAACCAGTCACCGCTGGGAGACGGGAGCGTCGGTGCCGCAGCCGCTGCCGCAGCGGTCGACGGGAGGGTTGGGAGGATCCATTTCCCTGCGGGGTTCTGAATCTTCGCGACCTTCATCGAGTTCTGCACCGTGTAGGCGAGCTCCACGTAGCCGATGGAATCGGGCGTTTGGAGGACCACACCCGCGACTCCGGTGTTGCCTTTCCCGGCGAGGCCGACGGGCCAGCTGATGGACTTCCCGACCAAGTTCGAGTTCCATGCGGAGCTCGAGAGGTGGAGGTAGCTCGTCCAGACGAACGTGGTCCCGCTGCTGTCCGACCGGTGCACGACCTGGATCGTTCGGCCCGGGAGGGCTACAGTCGGGTTCAGGGCACTGATGTTCGCGTGGTTCCAGGTGGTAATCCTCCCGAGGTAGATGTCGGCGAGCACGGCACCCGTCAGGTTGAGTCCCGATGGGACCGCCTGGCCGTTCGTATCGAGAAGGTTGTACGCCGCCGTGACCGAGCCGATGGTCTCAGGAATATGTAAGAGTCCCGGAGCCGCCGAACGTTCGCTCGCCTTGAGCGGCGCATCGCTCGCGGCGAAATCGACGGTCTTCGCCGCGATCTGCGTGATCCCGCCCCCGCTCCCGATTCCCTGGTAGTTCACTCGTACATTTGCGTCGGTCGAGTTGTATACGTTCGCCCACTTTGCGATTAACGGATACGGAAAAGTCGCTCCCGCGCCCAAGATTGTCGTGGGCTGTTGCGAGAACCATCCCGTCAACACGCCGACCGCGATCAGGACGACGGCGACGGCGATGACCGCCACGACGATCCTGATTCGACTCGGTCCGCCGGACCGCCGCTTGAGCAGCTCCAGGTCCTCAGAAGGTGTTGCCATGTTCGTTCACTCCTCCTTTCCCACTTCAAATCTGGTTTTCCTTGAGGTCGATGGAAACCCCATCCGTCTATGACGGTTGCCGACGGAGTAATCCCTGTTAAACGGTGTCTTTGGGACAACTATATAGTCTACAGTGTCAATCCTTTAGACTATATAGGTTCTTCAAATCGAACGGAGAAGGAGTGAGGGAATGGAAGGTCGGAAACTTCAGCTGACCGGCGGGTCGACGTACGTGGTCTCGCTGCCAAAACGTTGGGTCACGGACGCGGGGCTCAAGGCCGGCGATACCGTGTTCTTGGAACCTCAGGTCGACGGTGCGGTCTCGATTCGCGCGCATCCGGCTGAAAAGCCGCTCGCGCGCCGCCGAGTCTTCGAGGAGAAGGGAGAGGAACGCCGAGACCACCTCCTACGGAAACTGATCGGCGCCTACATCGCGGGGTTCGGATACATCGAGATCCGGTTCAAACCGGAGGCGGGCCCCTTTGTCCGCCGGGTCGCCCGGGACTTCAGCCGAATGGTCATCGGTCCCGAGGTGATTGAGGAATCGAGGAATTCCGTCGTGATTCAGGATCTCTCGGACACGGCGGAGCTGAGCGCCGAAAAGTGCCTCCGTCGGATGCACCTCACCGTCCGAGCCATGCATGAGGACGCCCTCCAGGCCCTGCGGGCTCACGACGACGCGCTCGCTCGGGATGTAGCCCAGCGGGATCAGGACGTGGATCGTCTCTACTGGATGGTGGCGAAGCAGTACAACCTCGCCCATACTCCCGGCGGGGCCGCTCCCGATTCGAAGGGGAAGGAGGAGCTGCACAACTATCGGTTGATCGCCAAGTTGTTCGAGCGGATCGGCGACCACGCGGAGCGCATCGCCCGCACGTTCCCCGTCTTCGGCGATCGGGGCCTGGATCCGAGGCTCCTGAAGGAGCTCGAAGGAGCCCGGGAGTCCGCCATCGCGATTCTGGACAAGGCGTTCTTCGCCCTGCTGACGGCGGACGTGGATTCCGCGAACGAGGCGGTGGATGACCTGGACCGGCATCAGAAGCTGATTGATGGCCTGTCCCACCATGTTGCCTCGAGAAAGGGGGAGGAGCTCCTGGCCCTGGCGGCCATCGTGGACAGCCTCGCGAGGACCGCAGGGTATGCGACCGACATCGCCGAAATCGCAATCGATGTGGCCGTCGCCCGGACGAACGAAACTCCATAGACCTATGGAAACTCCGTGGGGAGGGTATGTGGATGACGAGTGTGTCGACAGGAACGATGAGCGAATCGGATACGAGGGTGGCATCGAAGGAAGCCGCGGCTCTCGTGAGCGCATTCTACGAATCCCTCGCGCGCGGCCGGATGCTGGATGCGTTGGATTTGGTCGCGACGGACGCGGTCCTGCGCGACGAAGCGGGAAACGAATCACGCGGGATTGGAGCGATTGCGAGGTCCTTGCTCCCGTATCGGGAGCCGGACGCGATTGCGCTGGAGCAGATCGAATCCGCGGGGCCGGATGTACATGTCCAGTTCCGAACGAAGAAACGGGCACGGCGCTACCGAGGCTTGATTTCGGTGGACCGGGGTCGAATTCGGTCGGTCCGCCTTGAACGGACCGCGTGAAGGGGCCGTCGCCGACGATCGGCGTCGCGACGATCCACGGCTTTCGAGCTCTTCTTGTTGCGCTGGCTAGCCTGCTGAGGTGAGTCAGGCGGAGGCCCCGGAAAAGTAGATGGAGCAACGGTCCTTCGGGAGGACTCCTTGGACGCTCCTTCGGGCACCCTGGCGGAACGACGACTCGGACTTGCGGTCGGTAGTCTCTTCGCGCTACCGATTGGCGTCCTTTCCGGCTTCACGGGCGTCGGCGGAGGCGAGTACCGAGCTCCGGTCCTCTTGGCCCTCCTCGGTCGTGTGCGCTGGGCGATCGCCGCGAATCTCCTCATTGGTCTCTGCGTGGCGGTTTTCAATGTCGTCTTTCGTCAAGTGTGGACGCTCGACCTCGATCTCTTGTGGCTCGCCCTTCTCTTCGTTCCCACGAGTCTGCCCGGCGCGTTTGTCGGCGCCCTGGTCTCAAAACGGATCTCGACCACGGCCCTCAAAGGCCTCCTCGCGGGGATCCTCGTTGCCACCGGCCTCCGATTGATCTTGTTCGAGGTCCAAGCCGGTGGGACCTTGTCCTTCGGTCTGCTCCAAATCGGCCTCGGCCTTCTGCTGGGCTTCGGGCTGGGCATCCTCTCGGGCCTTCTCGGTGTGGCCGGGGGCGAGTACCGAATTCCTGCCTTCGTCCTCCTGTTCGGCGTGCCGACGGTCTTCGCAGGGACGCTCAGCTCCCTGGCCTCGATTCCGCTCCAGTTCATGGGATTCTGGAAGCACCGAAACCTCGGCCATACCGGGGCCGCAACGTTCCGTCTCGGCGCGCTCATGGGGGTCGTCTCCGTCGTTGGTGTCGCCTTGGGCGTCCTGTTTCTGGGGCGCGCCACGGAGGCGCTCGTGACACAAGTCCTCGGTCTGGCGATGATCCTGGCTGCGGTGCGCATCGTGTGGGACATCCGGCATCCACATCCGTCAGAAAGGCCAAGCATCTCGGAGGGCGCTTGACACCCGGTGCGGGCCAGAATTCGCCCTGCCCGGCCGTGTTCCTCGAACCGGCTTTCCCGGGGATATAAGCGATTGTGACTCAATTATCACCAACCTGCTTCACTTTTCTCCCGCCCATTCAAGACGCAGGCGCAGATTCAGTGGGCTGCATTTGGTGGGAAGTCACACATGCCGGGTCGCGACAGCGGATTTGCACACAGGTCGGCGCGTGGGCGAGTCATCCTTGAGACGGAAGAGTTCGGTTCCGGGGAGGTCCCGGAGCGGGACCTGGAGCGGTGTCATCAATGTCACTTTCCGTGGAGCTTGCACGGGAAGCGGTATGACGCCGAGGAGAGGACCCAGATCCGTTTCTGTTCGGAGTATCCGGCCCGTCCGGTGAAGAGCATCCAGCAATGCATCGTGCCGTAGTGCGGCCAGCGCGCCCCGTGGTCTCCCGTCTTCCTCGCACTCCGTCCGGCTCGGGATTTTTCACACTTTCGGGAAACAACCCGACTGCGCAACCCTGAAATAGAAGCCTATCGTGTTTGAGGAAACGTCCAGGTAGCCCATGCCAGAACTCAGGAAAGACTACGTGACGGATACCTGGGTGGTCTTCTCCGCCTCGCGGGCCCAACGGCCCGGGGCGTTTCGGGGCGGGACATCGACCACGGACCCGCAGAAGTGCCCCTTCTGCTACGGCCACGAACATATGACCCCGCCCGAGGTCCTCGCCTATCGGAAGGATGGAGTGCCGAACGGCCCCGGCTGGTGGATCCGCTGCGTCCCGAACAAGTACCCGGCCTTGCAGGTGGAAGGCGAGGTCCACCGCCGCGTGAGCCAGCTATTCCACAGCGTGAACGGCGTGGGTGCGCACGAGGTCATCATCGAGACTCCGGAGCACGAGCACCACCTGTCGATGCAGAGCGAATTCCAGGTGCAGGAGATCATCACCGCCTACAAGCAGCGGTACCTCGACCTGATCCGCGACAAGCGGTTCAAGTACATCCTGATCTTCAAGAACCACGGGGAGCGGGCGGGCGCGTCGATCTCCCATCCGCACTCGCAGCTCATCGCGACGCCGATCGTGCCGCGTCGGATCGTGGAGGAGGTCAATTCCCTCAATCGCTTCTACGAGTCGACCGGAGGATCCTGCCTCTACTGCGAAATCGTCGAGACGGAGCTCGAGGAAGAGAAGCGGATCGTCTCCGAGAACGAATCGTTCGTCTGCCTGTCCCCGTACGCGGCTCGTTTCCCATTCGAGGCGTGGATCCTCCCGAAGGCCCACGAGATGGCCTTCGAGGACATCGCCGACGACGAGCGGACTCCCTTCGCCCGCATCCTGAAGGACATCCTCGGCCGAATGTACGGAATCCTCGACGACCCTCCGTTCAATTATTACATCCACACGTCCCCCTGCGATCGCAAGGAGACGAAGTACCACTGGCACCTCGAGATCACGCCCCGGCTCACGGAGACCGCCGGATTCGAACGGGGCACGGGCTTCTACATCAATCCCGTTATGCCGGAGGACGCTGCGGCGATCCTTCGAGAACGGGTGAAGCTCGCCGACAAGCCGCATTGAAGGTCACGGTTCTCGGAGTGTTCACGCGCTCGGGACGCGGACCTGTCCACGGGCCTTCTCGTAGAGGGCGACGTACTGGCGGGCCGATGCCTTCCACGACAAATCGGCGGACATGCCGCGCTGGACGACCGACTTCCATCCTTTTCCGGATTGATAGAACCGGACGGCGCGCTGGACGGCGCCGAAGAGGGCGGCCTGGGTGTATTCGCGAAACGCGAATCCGTTGCCCTTCGAGGGAGATTCCGTCACGTCGGCCACGGTGTCGGCGAGGCCGCCCGTGGAACGGACGATCGGGATGGTGCCGTAGCGAAGGCTGATCATCTGTCCCAGCCCGCACGGCTCGAATTTCGAGGGCATGAGAAAGAAGTCGGAGCCGGCGTAAATTCGGTGGGCCAAGGCCTCGTCATACTTCAGCCAGACGATGAGGTCGCTCCGAGTCCGCGCGAGGTCCGACACCGGATCTTCGTACTTCCTCTCACCTGTGCCGAGGAGGACGAACTGGGCACCCAGGTCCAGGATGGTCGGGAGCGTGTCAATCAGGATGTCAAACCCTTTCTGCGCCGTCACCCTCGAGACGTATCCGATCAGAGGCCGTCCCGGGTCCAGAGGGAGGCCCGCTTCCTTCTGCAGGGCGGCCTTGTCCGCCCGCTTCTTCTCCACTGACGACTTCGAGTACTTCTGGGCCACGAAGGGATCCTTTGCCGGGTTCCAGACATCGTAGTCGATTCCGTTCAGGATCCCCGAGAGCTTGCCCGACCGGGAGCGGAGGAGGCCGTCGAGGCCCTCCCCATATTCCGGCGTCTGGATTTCCTTCGCGTAGGTGGGACTGACCGTGTTCACGAGGTCCGCGGAGACGATCCCGGCCTTCATGAAATTCAACTGGCCATAGAACTCCGCGCCCTCGGGGGTCCACAGGTCCCGAGGCAGTCCGAGCCAGTCGAACAGCTCCCGAGGGAAGAGCCCCTGATGCAGGAGGTTGTGGATCGTCAGGACGGTCCCGATGCGCTGGAACCGCGGATCGTCGGCCATGGCCGACCGAAGGAAGGCGGGGACAAGCGCCGAATGCCAGTCGTTCGTGTGGATCACATCGGGCCAGAAATCGGCGGCCGGGATCAGGTCGAGGATGGCCTTGCAGAAGAATCCGAACCGCTTCCCGTCGTCGTCATACTCGTAGACCTTCGGACGGTCGTACAGGTCGGGCTTGTCGACTAGGTAGACCGGGACCTCCCCGATCCGGGCGGTTCGTAGTCCGGCCTCGTGGCGGGCGTTCCCCAGTCGGACCGGGAATCGCGCCACCTCCTCGTGGGGACCTTGGATCGTCCCGTACCGCGGCATGACGATTCGCACGTCATGGCCAAGGGCCGTCAGGGCTTTCGGCAAACTGCCGGCCACATCCCCGAGACCGCCCACCTTGGCGAGGGGATACGCCTCGGCGGATGCGAACAGGATCCTCATCGGAATCTTGGGGTGGACATGCGGCCGGGACTTAAACCTGCGTCCGGAACGTCATTTTCCGAGGCCAACTCCGAGAGAAATCGTCCGATCGATCCGGTCGGAGCGTTCGCGAAGGATTTTTCCCTCGACGTCCATGCAGAGGGCGATGCCGCCAAAGAAGCTCGGTCACCTCCTCGTCGTGCTTCACACCCATCTGCCGTGGGTCCTCGGCCACGGCCGATGGCCACACGGCGAAGCATGGCTCCACGAGGCGACGGCCGAGTGCTATCTCCCCCTCCTGCGGCTGCTGGATCGCCTCGAGAAGGAAGGGCGCAAGGGATCGATCACCATTGGCCTGACGCCCGTCCTCGCCGAGATGCTTGCTTCTCCTCGGTTCCGCGCCGGATTCCTGGCGTACTTACAGGAGCGGACGAACCGCGCGGAGGCGGACCGTGCGGAATTCGAAGAGGCCGGCGACCAAGGCCGTCGGAGCGCCGCCGTGGCCTGGTCCAATTTCTACCGGAGGGCGAAGGCCGACTTCGTCGACACATATGGTCAGGGCGTTCTCGCGGCGTTCAAGCGGTTGCAGAATCGAGGTCGGATCGAAATCATCGTGTCGGCCGCGACCCATGGATACTTGCCCCTCTTGGGCCGTGATGAATCGATCAACGCCCAGATCGCCACGGGCATTGCGAGCTACCGCCGGCACTTCGGTCGACCTCCCCGCGGCATCTGGCTGCCGGAGTGTGCCTATCGCCCGGGATACGAGTGGTCCCGTCCCGTCGGACCGGCGAAGACCTGGCTCCGTCCCGGCCTCGAAGAGGTCGTGGGGCGGCACGGGCTCCGGTACTTCTTCGTAGATACGCACCTCGTCGCCGGAGGCGCGCCCATCGGCACGTACGAAGACCGCTTGGGCCAGCGCCGTCTCGATGCGGCCCGCGACGGAACGGGCCTTTCTCCGAACGAGCCGTACACGGTCTCGGCGTCCCGTCGGCGCAAAGTCGCGATCCTCGCGCGGGACCCGAGGTCGAGCGTCCAGGTGTGGAGCGCCGACTACGGATACCCTGGGGATGGCGCCTACTTGGAATTCCACCGCAAACACGGGATGGACGGACTTCGGTACTGGCGCGTCACAGACCGGCGCCTCGCTCTCCGTGAGAAGGTGCCGTACGACCCCAATGCGGCGAGGGAGCGAGCCGAGGCCCATGCGGACCATTTCGCATCGTTGGTCATGGAGACCCTACGGGAACATCGGGAGGCCACAGGCCGAACCGGCGTCGTCGTCGCGCCGTTCGACACGGAGCTCTTTGGACACTGGTGGTTCGAGGGCCCGCAGTGGCTGGAAGCGGTCCTGCGAAAACTCGAGGGACAGGTCGACGTGGTCACCGCCTCGGACTTTCTCGCGGCGCATCCTCCCCGTTCGACCATCCGTCTTCCGGAAGGGTCGTGGGGTCAGGGGGGCCACCACTGGGTCTGGCTGAACGACGGCACGCGATGGATCTGGGAGGACGTCTACCGTGCGGAAGATGCGTTCCTCGGCGTGTTGCGTGCGACCCGATCGCGAAAGGATCCGACCGTGCGACGAATCGTCGTGCAACTCGCCCGCGAGCTTCTCCTCCTCGAGGCGTCAGACTGGCCCTTCCTGATCACGACGGTCGCCGCGAAGGACTATGCGGAGGCGCGGGTGAAGGAGCATGTCGGGGCGTTCGATCGGCTCCGAGCGATGCTCGATCGCGCGAAGGAGGGGACCTTGCCTCCCGACGACGCGTCCTGGTTGGCGTTCATCGAAGAGCGAGATTCTCTGTTTCCCGACTTGAATCCCGAATCGTGGACCCTCAAATCGTGAGGCCCGATGTCCACTTTGTCCTTCCATTTCCATGGATATCAGCCGGGCGACATCGTGCGGTGGCGGGAGCCGGATCCGCTTCGACCGCAGACCTTCGAGGAACGGCGATCGCCCGTCGTCCTCCGGATCGGGCCGGAGCGCATCGAGGGAAGGAATTGGACGGACGCCGTCCTCCGCACATACGGGCGCATGGGGTCCGTCCTGCAGCGGTCATCGGGCTCGGCCTCCGTCGACATTGAACCTCAGACCCTCGCATGGCTCCTGGAGCGGGATTCATCCGCGTATCGTGAAATCATGTCCGCGTACGACCAGGGCATCGCGGGCTTCGTGATGACCCCGCCGTTCCATCCGATCCTTCCCCATCTGCATCGACAGGAACGGGAGGCCCTCTTCGACATGATGATCGATTTCTATTCCCCCCTGATTCAACGCACGAAAGGGAGACCGATTGGCCTGTGGCTTCCCGAGGCGGCGTACTCCCGCGAGACGATGGACAGCTTCCGGGAATCGGCACGGCGGGCCGGCGTGGATCAGGAGGCGATTGAGGATTCAATTCGGCGTGCGTACTTGATGGCCGACGCCCGGCAGTTTGCGCGCCCTCCGCAGCCCGGCCAGGCTTGGGCTCGCGTTGAGTCGACCGACCATCTCCTGGCGGTCGGGCGCGACCATCCTCTGAGCGGAGAATTCGCCTTTGGCTCGACGAAGGCATCCGAATTCGCCGCTTCCGTGCGTTCCCGCGGGAGCGGATCCCTCTTCGTGGCCAACGACCTCGAGTCCCTTCTCGCCAACCCGACGCAAGCAGAACGGTTCGAAGCGATCGTCCGAACGCTCCGCGAGGGCGCGGTCCAAGTCGTCCCTCCCGTTCCCCCGGGCGACGCGCCGCCTCTCGCGTTGGTCGACTATTCGAGTTGGTCGGATTACGACGACATGCTGTCCGGAGGGATCACATCGGACACACGCTGGACCGGGCTCCGGCGTTCCGATGGACTTGTCGTGTCACGCATCCATCGCGGTCGGCCGCTGTCCCAGCTATGGAAGTATGCATTCACCCTCGCGACCGAGCGCGTCGAGACGGCCGTTCGGCGAAGGGCCCTCTACCTGCTCCGATCGGCGGGTGTGACCCGGCGTCCCTACGCCTTGCGCCGACTCGCGGTCTCCTACGGACGTCATTGGTTCCGCGAACACTATCGGACCCAGGGGATCTCAACGAACGAGACGGACTTCGCCCGGTCCGCGGAAGACATCGTCGGAGGCAAGCTGGACGTCGAAGTCGCGGGCTTCCTCGCTCGCGGCTATGTGCTCATGCTCATGGGCACCCGGTCCGACCCGAGGTTCTGGGACAATCCCGACACCCGGGTCGCCTTTCAGAATGTCGTGCTCTTGGTGCAGGCCCTCAAGGACCTCGCGGAGGCGAGCGTTCGGACAAAGGATCTCGATCGTGCGGCGGGGCTGGGACGTCTCCTGCAGGCGACGTTCCTCGAGTTCTCGGAATGGCATGAGCGCGGAGAGTTCGCCGCATTGCAGACCGCCCCCGCCTGGGAAACGACCGAACTCGCCTGGTACTCCTCCCTCGAATCCGAGGTGCCGCTACGTTCCCCCACCGATGTGATGAAACGCGCGGCGATGTTTGCCTTGGCGCCCGGGGGAGAGTGGCCCGGTGGAGGCCCGGTGCTCTCGGTCGAGGAGGCCGTCGCGGATACGGGACACATCGTGGGCGAGGCGCACGGCGAGTGGAAGAATCCCGACTGGTGCGAGCATCAGTCCGGCTGATCCCGCACCGGAACCTTCATCGTCGCCGCTACGTACTTCGCTGCAGACATGAAGGCGTCCGTCTTCACGTGGGAATATCCGCCTGCGATCTATGGAGGCGCGGGCGTCCACGCGAAGTACATTACGATGGCGCTCGCGAAACGCATCAAGGTCGAGGTCCGGACCCTTGAAGTCGGCGCCCCTCCGGAGATCGAGGGGGTGAACGTGCTGCGATACCAATCGACCCTCCGAGGACTCGCGACGGGCGATCCGAGGATCCTCAAGGCGCTCCAGGTCCTCTCCTTCAACATGAACATGGTCGCGGATCCGATCGATGCCGCGATCGTGCACACGCACACCTGGTACACGAATTTCGCGGGAGCGATGGCGAAACGGATCTACGGAGCCAAGCTCGTGGCCACGGTCCATTCGCTCGAGCCCCTGAGGCCTTGGAAACGGGAACAACTCGGCGCCGGGTACGAGATGAGCTTGTGGATGGAGAGGGAAGGCCTCCTCGCGTGTGACGCGGTCATCGCCGTCTCCCGGGACATGAAGGCGGACATCCAGAAAGCCTATCCCATTCCCGCCTCCAAGGTGGCCGTGATTCACAACGGCGTCGATCCGCAGAAGTATTACCCGCGAGACGGGGAGGAAAGTCTCGCGAAGTTCACGATTCGAAAGCCGTACGTGTTCTTCGTCGGTCGACTTTCCCGCCAGAAGGGCATCTTCGATCTGGTCGCCGCGATGGACCATGTCCCGGAAGGGACGACGTTGGTCCTGGCGACCGGTAAGCCGGACACTCCGGAAATCGAACAGGACCTACGGTCCGCGATCACGTCCCGGAAAGACATCGTCTGGATTCGGGACATGCTCGAGGACCACGACCTCGTGAATCTGTACAACGAGGCCGCCTTGTTTGCCTGCCCGTCCGTCTACGAGCCGTTCGGGATCATCAACCTGGAGGCGATGGCCTGTGAGACGCCGGTCGTAGCCACCCGGGTCGGCGGCATCAAGGAAGTCGTCGTCGACGAGGAGACCGGCCTCCTCGTCCCGCCAGGTGAACCCGCGAAATTGGGCCGGGCGATCACACGGATCCTCGAGGATCCCGCGACCGGGGCGAAGATGGGGAAGGCTGGCCGGCGGCACGTCCTCAAACTCTTCACCTGGGACCGGATCGCCGCAAAGACCCTGGAATTGTATCGGTCGCTGACGTGATGGTCTCGCGATTCGACGATGCGATCGTCGCCACGGACCGGGCGCTGCGTGCCTCTCGTCCGATGAGGAACTGGTTGGGGGCGCTCCGGTGGTGCGGCGACTCCATCCGAGGGACGACGGGACTCACCGTGAAAGACCGTGCCCTCCTATCGGAATCGGGCGTCGAGGCGATCGTCCTCTTCCTGCTCCATGCGACGGACCCCGACATGGGGGCGCGTCCCCTCCACCTCCCCCTCTCGATCGCGTCCGCTCGACTCGATCCGACCGCGTTCGAGCTGGAGGCAGACCACCACACCTTCTACGTGATGGAGGCGGAGCGCCGGGAGAGCTTCGCACGTTTCGCGGTGGATGCGTTCCGACGAGGGGCAAAGATCCCGACCGAATCGGGGGATTCTCTGAATTTCCACGGGCAAGACGTGGGCGCCTTTCGCGGAGCGTCTCTGATTCCCGGCGGCGACACCTCGAATGTCGTCCTTCGGATTTCGACAGGTTCGGGAGACATCGTCCTGAAGTCGTACAGGTTCCTCGACACAGGGAATCGGGAACCCGATATTCTGGCTCGACTCCACGCCCGCAAGTTCCCGTATGTGGCCCGTCTGATCGGCGAGGTCTCTCTCGGGCGTGGGCCAGACCGCCTCGTGCTCGCGGTGGCGACGGAGCACGTCGAGGCGGACGACCTATTCGCCTGGCTCTGCGACGGTTGGCGTAAGTCTCTGGGTCGAGAGATCGGCCCGGACGAGGATTTTGATGAAACGACTCGCAATCTCGCCTCCGACCTCGGAGGGGCCACGGCGGCCTTGCATGAAGCCCTCATCGACCGCCATCCAGGATTCTGGCACCCTGAGCCCTTCACCGAGGAGGATTTCCGCGACGTGTTCAAATCGGCGACCCGATCCCTCGGTACCGCCCTTCGGCGACTCGGTCAACTCGCTCGTGCCGACGAACCCGTACTCGCGGAATCCGCCCGCATGGCGCGAACCCAACTCCTCGAACTTCGTGCGCCGATCGAGGAGAGCCTTCGGTACCTGGAGGGACACGTTGGCGGCGCGAAAAGCGTCATCCACTCGGACTTGCATTTGGCGCAGGTCCTGCGACGACGGGCCGACGGTGTGCTTCTGTTCATCGATTTCGAGGGGGAGCCCGAGAGAGGGTCCGGTGAACGGGGAAGGAAGCTGCCACCCCTCCGCGATGTTGGTAGCATGGTCCGATCCTTTGCCTACGTCCGGCATTATGTGATTCGCGATCATGCCGGCGGGGTCTCAAGTCCGACAGAGCTTCCCGAGCCGGACGACGTCCAGGCTCTGAACGGGGCTGTGATGGACCGAATCAGAAGGTGGGAAGAAGACATGCTCAGAGGGTTCACGGCCGCGTACCTATCCCATTCGACGCTCCACCACTCCTTCGACTCCAGGGAGGCCGGTCGCCTCATCCGCGGCTGGGCGATGGAGAAAGCCCTGTACGAGCTCGAATACGAACTCAAGCATCGGGTCGCGAACTTTCCGATCCCGCTCGAAGGGATCGCGACTCTCGCGAGCCGTTCCGACCGCGTGAATTGACTCCTCTGTGGGGGCGAGGCAGACCGTCACCGGTCACCTCGTGACCACTTTCTTCCAGATGGGTCATCCCCCGTGACCATCGCTTGCTCTCTCGAGGCGAAACGAAATGATGGCATTGTTCCTCGGACGAGCGCGCGAGATCGAAATACGTTGGCTCCAGAAGCGGGCGTGGCTCGAGAGGGAACTCGAACGCGTCAAAGCCCGGGGACGGAAAGTGCGGGGACTTTAAGGCGTGCCGGTTGGATGGGGAGGGCGCATGGGCGAAGGCGACCTCCAAGACGACGTGCGGGAGCTCCGCAAGCAGGTCGAGGCCTTGCGGGAAGTCTTGGGCGAAGTCGCCGAACCATATCGTGAAATCGCCGGCTACTTCGACCAACTTCAGACGATCACCCGGGGGTACTTTCGCCTCCTGGACTTGTACGCGAAGCACGGCGCGGTCTCCCCGGACCTCGTCATCCCAGGACTGAAGGACGACATCTCCAAGCATATCGTCACGGCCCTCTTCGAGAAGGGGGACCGCAACATCTCTCAGATCACGGAGTCCGTGAAAGGGAAGCGGGGCACCGCATCGCGACGGATCGTCCGGGAACGGATCCAAGAATTGGAGGGTCAGGGCGTGCTAGTCTCCGCCCGCGGATCGAGGGGACGGACCTTTCGGGTCGCCGAAGACATCGTAGAGAAGTGGTCACAAGTGCTCGGTTTCCCCAAATACAAGGACCACCCTGTTCAGGGCCAAGGAAACACGAGGTGACATCGATGTCGGAAGACAGGGAAAGGGGGCGCCAACTGGAGCCGGAAAACGTGAAGGAGATCTTCGCTATTTTTTCGGAGAAGATGCCCGCCTTGCTGAACAGCCTCACGGATTCGATCTACGGAAAGGACGCATCCGCGAAGTTCGGGCAGGCGGTCGCGAATTTCTACACGACCTTGAAGAAGAGCGGGATGTCGGATGAGCAGGCGTTCAAACTCTCGGAGCAGTATATGTCCTCCCTGAATCTGGGCGGGATCATCGCGAAGGCCGTCGGCCGTCGTGGCGAAGGCGGGGACTGATGGCCCGCGACCACCCCGGCTTGCCGATTATCCTGATCGCGGCGATCCCCGTCGTGGCCGTCCGCCTCGGCGTGGGGTTCCTCCGATTCCAGGCGCGCCGGAAACGAGGCGTCCAGAGATTCCGTGAGACCTTGGTCCGAAGCGGCATGCCACGAGAGCAGGCCGGCAGGCTGGCGCAGAGCTACCACGACGCGGGTTCTCTCAGGAAGGTGCTCCGGGCCGCCGGGGCGACCTGAGCCCGCGCTCGGCTGTGTTGACGCATCCAAAGTGACACCGCCCTGAGCCGTCGAGGTCCGTAGTGGGGGGTAATACCAGTTCGCTCGCAGCTGACACTCCCCGACAGAGTTGATGAGGAGCTAGTCTAACAAGATCGAGACACGATGGTCATAACTTTGAGCAGACTGGGTAACGATGCATGCACCCGGATACTCTCCCCCAAGACTCACGTGTTCGAAGGCCTCTCTCCCTCGGTTCGGGATGAACGAAGGAGAACAGTAAGCGCGGGTGGGATAGACTCGGGATGCTCCGGTCGGGACGCTGAAGGCAGGATGGTGGAGGGCTGGCAGATCCTATCGCGCCTGATCGCACTGGAGCGGTCCATTCCTCAATAACAACTTGGTTTTGGAGTCCGCTCCCTCCGCGAAACCGAAATCCTCGATCCGCCTGAGCGAAAGACTATACCACGTCAGATCGATGGGGATCTGCGGCGTGGAGGGAGTCACGGTCCCGGTCGGGACTACATCTTAGCCCTCTTTCGCGCCCTAGGGAGGAGCGTGAAAGGCATGAACAACGAAATCGAGCCCATCTACCCAGAGGATTCAGAGAAGCAGGCGAATGAATCGAGGGGTCCGAGGAAGAAGCTCCTGAGGAAACCAGCGACACGGGGAGGGAGAATCCTTTTCGCCATTGTGGCGATGGCGTTTCTCGTAGGGGGGGTCGCTGCCGTGATTATTCTCACCCAGACTCTGCCCTTCGTTCCAGTAAACCCCCCAAGTGTGACGGCTGGATGCGCCAACCAGGATATTGGCTGGGGCGTAACCCCTGTTCCCACTCAGGGAAAGGCCGGGTTCGTCATCTTCACCTGCTACGACCATGGCGGCGCGGTGCCTGCGTTCAATGTCGGCACAGCAGCAGTCGCCACGCCGTCGTTTAATTTGCCAGCAGGATACGTGGATCTTTGGGCGATTCCTGGGGCCAACATAGCGGCCGGAGCCACGCGGTGCGGAATCCAATAGAGCCCTAAGGCTAACCGGACGGGAGGAAGGAATCGCTCCGATGAGCCTCCTCGGAGCGGGCCTGGGCGGGGAACGAGGGCGTATTGCGAACAGCAGGAGGCCGTTCTCCGTCGCGAATCCACACTTATTCGTTAATGAGGAGGTCCCTACGACGGACAACGGAAGCAACGTTACGGACACGGACTACGGAACCAGCGTTTCGCATCGACGATTACTCGGAGGAGACTCCTCAAGAAAAGGGGTAAGTGGCCGGGCCGCAAGGCCCGGCATGGGTGGGGAACGATGGTCAGCACGTAATCCGAACAGATGGAGGGCATACGGCGTAAGCTGGTCCGTTCCGTCAGCTTGCATGAAAAGGGGGTGTCAGCAGAAGTCGAATTGGCATTATCCCAGGTCCGTAGTGGGTCCGTCCGGATTTGAACCGGAGTCTAGTGGTCCCGAACCACCAAGGATAGACCAAGCTACCCCACGGACCCAAGATGGCCCGCGAAAAGTAGGTGCTCGTATAAGCGTTGTGCGACGGAGGCGCATCCGCTGCAGCCGGGTTGCAGAAGCGAGGCGGTCCGTTCGCCGTTTGGGGCCTTCCAACTCGATGTCGGCATACGCCGATAGCCTCTTCGACACGCTTATATATCGCTCGCTTTCTCGCTCGCGGCATGCAGTTCCCGCTGCGCGAAAAAATCGCGGGAGAGATCGCCCTTTCCGAGCAGCCAGGGAAGACGATGCGGAAATGGAGGGAGGAGCTGCGGATTTCGCAGACGGACCTCGCTCATCATATGCGCGTCTCGCCGAGTGTGATCAGCGACTACGAGGCGGGTCGCCGCACTTCCCCCGGAATCAGGACGATCCATCGTCTCGTGGATGCCCTGATCGACATCGACCAGAGGACGGGCCAGAAGCTCTCGAAACGGTTCGAGGAATACTCGGACGTGATCCCCTCGATGCGGGACTGGTCGGTGGGCATGCGCGCGGTGGACTTCCTCCGCCGGATCGACGGCAAGCTGCTGACGCAGAAGCTCAACACGCGACGCGTCGTGAACGGTTACACGGTGATCGACTCGATCAAGGCGATCACGACCCTTGACGCGACCGACTACCTCCGCATCTACGGATCCACGAGCGAGCGGGCCCTCTGCTTCACGGGCGTCAAGTACGGACGTTCACCGATGATCGCGATCAAGGCGCACCCCCTGAAGCCCGCGATGGTCGTGTACGTGCAACCGGAGAACATCGACGAGCTGGCGATGAAGCTCGCGGAGCTGGAGGGCATCCTCCTCGCCCGGACGGAACTCGACCAAGGCGAACTGATCTCGAGGCTGGAGCGGATTTCATGAAGTCCGGGATCGTCAGCTACGGAGCATACATTCCCCGATATCGGATCCGACCGAAGGACATCGGCACGGTCTGGGGCGCGGACGGCGAGGCGATGGGCCGAGGACTGAACATCCGAGCGAAGAGCGTCCCTGGGCCCGACGAGGACGTGATCACGATCTCCGTGGAAGCGGCCAGGGCGTGCATGGCCAAGGTCGACATCGATCCGACCGAGATCGGCGCGATCTACGTCGGTTCCGAGTCCCATCCGTATGCCGTCAAGCCGACGGCGACCATCGTCGCGGAAGCGATCGGCTCGGCTCCGGTCTTGACCGCGGCGGACTTCGAGTTCGCCTGCAAGGCTGGCACGGCCGCAATCCAGACGTCGATGGGCCTGACCCTGTCCAAGATGATGAAGTACGGTCTCGCGATCGGTTCGGACACGAGCCAGGGAGCTCCGGGGGACGCCCTCGAGTACAGCGCCTCCGCGGGCGGGGCAGCCCTGTTGATCGGTGTCGACCGCGTCGCGGCCGAGATCGCCCACACTGTCTCATATACGACGGACACCCCGGATTTCTGGCGCCGCGAGGGACAACGATACCCGAGTCACGGCGGTCGATTCACCGGCGAACCGGCGTATTTCAAACACGTCAGCGCGTGCGCGCAACTGCTCTTCAAGCGTGCAGGGACCACCGCAGAGGACTATCACTACGCCGTCTTCCATCAGCCGAACGGGAAATTTCCGGTGCGGGCCGCAAAGCAGCTCGGGTTCAAAGAAGCCCAGATCGACGCCGGCCTGTGCGTCCGGGAGATCGGGAACACGTACAGCGGGGCGATCATGGTGGGCCTCTGCGCGATCCTCGACGAAGCCGATTCCGGAGACCGCATCTTCGCCGTCGGGTACGGCAGCGGCGCGGGCTCCGACGGGTTCGATTTGACCGTCACGGACGAGATCACGAAGCTCCGCCGCGATGCGACCCCGACGATCAAGGAACTGATTGCGGACCAGGTGTTCCTCGACTATGCGACATACGCGAAGTACCGCGGCAAGATCCTGATGCGGGAGGCCTGAGCGGGTGCGGGACGTCGCGGTGATCGGGATCGGGGAGACGGAGTTCGGGGAATTGTGGGACCGCTCCTTCCGGGACATCGGGATCGAGGCCGGTCTGAAGGCGATCCAGGATGCGAAAATCCGCTCGGAAGACATCGACGCGGTCTACATCGGGAATATGTCCGCGGGGAAGTTCATCGATCAGGAGCACGTCTCCGCCCTTGTGGCGGATTACGCCGGGCTGGCGGACATGCACTTGCCGACCGTTCGGGTCGAGGGAGGAGGCGCGTGCGGCGCGATCGCGCTGCTACAGGCGCGCCTCGCCATCGCCTCGGGCATGCACGACATCGTGGTCGTAGGCGGGGCCGAGAAGATGACGGACGTGGGAGACGTCCAGGCCGCGGAGATCCTTTCCTCCACCGCGGACCAGGAATGGGAGAGCGTCTTCGGGGCGACGTTCGCGGGGCTCTACGCAATGATGGCCCGCCGACACATGTATGAATTCGGCACGACCCGGGAGCAACTGGCCTCGGTCGCGGTGAAGAACCACAAGAACGGTGCGCTGAACCCGGAAGCCCAGTTCCAGAAGGAGATCACGATCGAGACCGTGCTGCAGGCTCCACGGGTGGCGGAACCCCTCGGCGTGTTTGATTGTGCGCCCCTTTCCGATGGCGCGGCGGCCGTCGTCCTCTGCGAGATGCAGAAGGCGCGGAAGTTCAGCGACACGCCGATCCGGATCGCGGGCTCGGGCCAGGCGAGCGACTTCCTCGCGTTGCACGACCGGCGCGACCTGACCACCTTGGACGCGACCGTGATCGCGGGCAAGAGGGCGTTCCACGAGGCCCGCCTCCAGCCGAAGGACGTCCAGGTCGCCGAAGTCCACGACAACTTCACGATCTCGGAGATCCTCGCGATCGAGGATTTGCGGTTCATCGAGAAAGGCAAAGGCGGGCCCGCCACCGCGGAAGGGCTGACCGCGTTGAATGGCAAGGTCTCCGTGAACACGTCCGGCGGGCTGAAGGCCCGTGGCCAGCCCGTCGGGGCGACGGGCGTCGCGCAGGCCGTGGAGATCGTGCGGCAGCTGCGGGGGGAGGCCGGCAAGCGCCAGGTCGTCGGGGCGCGTCACGGGCTCACCCACACGCTGGGCGGGACGGGCGCCACGGCGGTCGTCCACCTCTTTGAGCGAGGGGATTGAAATGGCCATCCCCCGATTCTGGCGGGAGATCCAGAGCCGATACAACCTGATCGGCACGAAGTGCGGGAGCTGCGGGAAGGTCGACTTCCCTCCCCGGGCCGTCTGCCCGGTCTGTGGTCGCAAGTCGATTGGCAAGATGCAGCGTCTTCGGCTCGGCGGCAAGGGGACCGTCGTCACGTACACGGTCATCCACGACGCACCGGCCCAGTTCGAAATGCAGAAACCCTACGTGATGGCGATCATCGAGATGGACGAGGGCGTCCGGCTCACGTCCCAACTGATCGACGTGAAAGCCGAGGATGTCACGATCGGGATGAAGGTCCAATCCTCCTTCCGGAAACTCGGCCAGGAAGGGGAGGCGGGCGTCATCCATTACGGGTACAAGTTCCGCCCCGCCGGTTGATCGTGGGGCCGGGTGTCTCGTCCGATTCCCAGACGTCCTTGGCGTGTTCTCAGAATCGAGTTCGGTCCGAACACTTGCCCTTTATGCCGGAACACGCCATTCCTATTCTGGGAGTGGAGGAACGACGAAGCGACCGAGGTCGCACCCCGGAGTGGCGAGCCCGAAGCCGACATCGACGAGCGCGAGACCATCGCCGCCCTGGCATGTCAAATTCGCGAGGCTCCGGACATTCTTCCGGCGTTCGCCGCCCCCCGCTTTGCTCTTGCGCCAGCCCGCCGCACCCTCCGTGGTCCTCGCATGTGAGCAATGCGGCTTCGACTACACGGTGACTCGCATTGAGGTGGGTGGCGGGAAAGAGGCGAACATCTGGTCGTGCGACTGCGGGAGTCGGTACATTCCTCCCGGGGGAGTGCCCACATCCCAGCTCGTCCGGCCCTGATCGGTCCCCCCTGAAGGCCGCGGCACGGGCTACTCCTTCGCGGCGGACCTAGGGTCTCGAGGTCGGTACTCGAGCGCCGGTCGGAGCAGGCCGCCGCGTCCGGACCCAGTACAGGCCCACCGCGATGTAGATGACCAGGAACGTCCCGAGGATCGCGGTCCAGACGGAGATGACGAGCGAACCAGACATCGCGCGCGTCGAGTATCGCCACGTGAGGAATGCGAGGGAGAGGAATCCGACGCCCCCGAGCACTCGGGCGAGGGCGCCGAACCGACTGCGGTCGAGGATCCAGCGGAGGCCCGAGGTGAGGAAGTTCGATAGGCCCAGGAGTCCGAAGAAGATGATCCCGCTCGCGATGATTCCGTCCGGGGGGCGGACGAAGAGGCCGTTGGCGACGATCAAGTCCGACCAGAACCGGAGATCGTTTAGCAGGTTCGTGTTCAGGGTGAAGACGATGCCGACGATCAAGAGGAAGAATGCGACCCCGATTAGACCCACGAAATCCGGACGACGTTCGGGGAACGCGCGTGCCACGGGCGGTTTGGGTTTGAGCGCCGGGGACCTGCTCGGGGCCGGTGGAGCCGTCGGAGCGGCAGGCGTCCCAGCGTGATCGGGCAGGAGGGAACCGCAGTAGACGCAGAACGCGACCTCGGCGTCGTTCTCAGTGCCGCATTTCGGGCATCGCACGCGTTCCACCTGTAGTCCTCCCATGTCGGGTAGGGGGCTTAGAACTTTCGTTGCTTCGATCTTTTCCGTGGACGTTCCTTCGGCGGGTGCATCAACGCCCAGGATCTCTCCGAGTTCTTCGATGTCGAGCTGGCTCTTCACGTCCGAGCCTTCGAGGACTTGCAAGTTCCGTTCGAGGAGGGCGAGCTCCCGCGGATCGAGCGTCTGCGGGCGGAACGCGATGAGCACGATGGCCTGAGTCCCCATCGTGAATTCGTTCAAATGCTCGACGAAGGCCAGGAGGGTCGGCTGGAACCCGTTGTGGAGGATCACGTACTCGAGGCCATCGACCAGCACGATCCCGGAGGAGCCGTGCTCCTGGATGAACTGCTGGATCGCCTTGGCCACGGACGCCATCGCATTCGCGCTGAAGTGGTCCTCCCCCGGCACTTCCGCGAGCCATCCGATCCGAATCTTCGCGGGTCCAAATCTCGCTCGGACCTTTTCAGGATGCATGCGGGAGATGCAGAAACCCGCTTCCTGTTCGGGGAGGAGCCGCAAGAAGAGCCGATAGGCGGTTTCCGAGGTCTCGTCTTCGAGGAGGTAACAGACGCCTCGTCGGATTCGCATCGGAACGTTCGCCCCCCAGCGCACGCCCTCCCGGACACCGGTCTGCGGCTACCTACGACGATTCTCGCTCGGTGCGGGCGGCCCGGCCTCTGGACCACGTAGACTTCGAGACACATAAATCATCCGCACCACCGCTAACATTGAGCGCACGGATCGGCGTGGATTCGCGGAGGGTGCGTGAGATTGGATGCCTCATTCTTGGTGCTCGACTCCTGCGTCCAGAGTCACGGACTTCCCATGTCGCACGAAATGGTCACAGGGCCGGTCCGGCGTTCCGGCCCAACAAGTGGTCGCGGGCGAGGCCGAGGGGCGGGGCTCCCAGGGCTAGGAACGCATCATGGAATTCTTTCAATGCCGCCTCCGGATGCTGTTTCTCCCACTCGGCTCGTAGTTTCTGAATCATCAGCTTCCCCAGCGTGTAGTTCAGGTATCCGGGGTCCCACGTGCCGCGTTTCGCCTCCCGTTCCGCGGGAAGCTGATCGAGGTACGCGTTCTCCATGAAGAACCGAGTCGCGTCCTCCCAGGACCACCCGGCGGTGTGCATGCCGATCGAAGCGAGGTAGCGGCAATCCCGCAGGAGGGCGTCCTGCAACATCGCGAGCTTGAGTCGCCGGTCGCCGAAGCCTTGCTCGACCATCATCGCCTCGCAGTAATGGGCCCAACCTTCCGTGAACGCGTACGAGTAGTAACTCCTCAAAACGGTCGACGCGACCCGCATCCGATGGAGGAAGTGCACGTAGTGGCCTGGATAGCACTCGTGGACCGAGATGTTCCGGAGGGTCGTGTAGTTCAGATGTCGGAGCCATTCCTCTTTCTTCTCGGACGTCCAAGACTCCTCGGTCGGTGTCACGTAGTAGTAGGCGTCCTTCGCGACCTTCTCGAAGCTACCGGGTGGATTCATCGCCGCAGTGGCGAAACGATAGAAGCGAGGAGTCTCGATCACCTTCGCCCTCTCCTCGGAGGGGACCGTCACGATGTCGTGGTCGATCAGGTAT
>WNGG01005022.1_pt1 | contig 27189 bp, 26 predicted proteins | sample 5400661 | NCBI WGS metagenome assembly WNGG01 (sample SAMN13153372, study PRJNA577476) | soil metagenome | isolation source: 100 cm soil or saprolite under Garry oak tree replicate 1 | place: USA:California | collected 2016-06-15
GGACAGGCCGACCTGGCAGCCCTCCGCCTCCGCGACGGGCAGCGTCAGCTGCGGGAAGCGGCCGAGGCTCGCGACGCAGAGAAGGGAGAGCGCGTCGGTGCGATCCTGTTCCGCCGTAGGCGCGTTCCTGAGCGGCGCGACGAACGGCACGGTGGGCATGCACAGCACCGATCCTTCCAGCAGCACGTCGAGCCAGGCCGCGATGGCGCCGCGCCGCGCGGAGGCTGCCGCCGCCTCGTCCGGGGTGATGGTGGACGCCCATTGGAAGCGCTCCCGGATCCCCGGTCCGAAGGACGGCTCCACCCGGGCGATCCACTCGCCGTGGGCTCGCCACGCCTCGTACCCTTGAATCACCCGCATGGTCTGCTGCCAGGCGAGGAGGCCTTCCCCGCTGAGGATGATCTCTTCCACGCGCGCGAATCGGGCGCGCAGACGGTCGACGTGCGGCGCTAGCGCCCTGCGGACCGCCTCGCGGGCCAGCGCGAACGCGTCGGTCGCGATCAGCAGGCGAGTGGGCGCGGCACTGGCCTGCGCAGGCAGGAGCACCTGGCCCACGCGCGCGAGCACTTCCAGACTGGCGGCGAACCAGCCGACAGTGTCGTAGCTCGGCGCCAGAGGCATGCATCCCTGGATCGGCACGGCGCCGTGGCTCGGCCGCAGCCCGTGGATCCCGCAGAAGGAGGCGGGGAGGCGCACCGATCCCGCCGTGTCGGTGCCGACGGCGAAATCGACCAGGCCCGCGGCTGCGGCCACGGCCGACCCGCTGGACGAGCCGCCTGGGATGCGGTCCGGGTTCTTCGGATTCACGGGAGTCCCGTAGAAATGGTTCTCCCCGTTGATGCTGTAGGCCATCTCGTCCATCTGCGTCTTGCCCACCAGCTCGGCGCCTGCGTCGAGGAGCGCCCGCAGCGCCGGCGCGGTCGCGGCCGCGGGATCGTGCGTGCGCAGCCAGTCCGGGTTTCCGCCGCCCGTCCGATGTCCCTCGACGTCGAAGTTGTCTTTGGCGCCGAAGCGCAGACCGGCGAGCGGCCCGACCGCCGCGCCCCGCACGAACACGGTGGCGTGCCCGCAGAACGCTCCGTGGCGATCGTCGATCATGTCCCAGGCCCTCCGCGGCGCGGGGCCGCGCTTCACTTCACTCCGAGGAATCGCTGGATCGGAGTCGGATCTCGCAGCAGATCGGCGGCGCCACCGCGGTAGACGATGCTCCCCGTCTCCAGCACGTAGACCTCGTCGGACACCGCGAGGGCGCTGTAGAGGTTCTGCTCGACCAGCAGGATGGCGAGGCCGCCCTGCTTCAGCTGCTGGAGGATCCCTTCCAGCTGCTGCACCATTACTGGCGAGAGGCCCTCGGAAGGCTCGTCCAACAGGAGCAGCTCGGGGTCGAGCATCAACGCGCGCGCCACGGCGAGCATCTGACGCTCTCCCCCGGACAGCTGGCTGCCGCGGTGATTGCGGCGCTCGGCGAGCCGGGGAAACAGATCGAGGACGCGCGGGACGCTCCACGCGCTGCCCGCCCGCCGGTCGACCATGGTGAGGTGCTCGATCACCGTCAGCGACGGAAAGAGCCGCCGGCCCTGCGGCACGAGCCCGATGCGCCTCTGCGCGATCTGGTGCGGCGCCAGGTCGCGCAGGCTTTCGCCGCGGTAGGAGACGCTCCCCTCGTGGACCAGCGGGGGGCGCAGGCCCATGATCGAGCGGATGAGGGTGCTCTTTCCCATGCCGTTCCGCCCGAGCAAGGCGACCACCCGGCGCCGCACCACCTCGAGCGACACGCCCTGGAGGATGTGGGCTTCGCCGTAGTAGCTGTGCAACCCGGAGACCGAGAGGCCGTCAAGCATGATGCGGCTTTCCCAGGTACACCTCCTGGACCTTGTCGTCGTTGCGGATGGCGTCGGGCTTCCCCTCGGTCAAGACCTGGCCGAAGTGGAGGCAGGTGACGTAGTCGGTCAGGCCCAGCGCCAGCTCCATGTCGTGCTCGATCAGGACCATGGAAAGCTCGCCTGGCAGCTCGCGGATGATCCGCGCCATGCGGGCGCGCTCCGAGGCGGACAACCCGGCCGCGGGCTCGTCGAGCAGCAGCAGCCGCGGCTTCCCTGCGAGGGCCAGCGCCAGCTCGAGCTGACGCTGCTCGCCGTACGAGAGCGTCCGGGTCACCGTTCCGCGGCGTTTCTGGATCCCAGCGACAGCGAGCGCGGCCTGTACGGCGGGTTCTTCTTCCGGCGTGGGCGAGTCGTCATTGGCGAAGAGCGAGAGCTTCCTGCGGCCCACGCCCCGCACCGCCAGACGGACGTTCTCCTCGACCGTGAGGTCTCCGAACAGGTTGGTGATCTGGTACGTCCGGCCCATGCCGAGGATGGCGCGGCGATGCGTGCGGAGCCGGGTCACGTCCCGGCCGAGGAACTCGATCCGGCCGCTCGAACAGCGCAGCTCTCCGGCGATGGCGTTGAAGAGAGTCGTCTTGCCGGCTCCGTTGGGGCCGATGATGGCGCGACGCTCTCCGATCCGGACGGTGAGCGAGACGCCGTCCACCGCGCGCAACGCGCCGTAGGCGACGCTCACGCTTTCGAGCCGGAGCAGCGGGCGATCGATCACGCCTTCTTGATTCCCTGGAACTCCCGCGAATAGGGAGGCTGCTTCATGTATTGCTCCGGGTCGTATTTCCAGAACTGCGACACGCCCTGGTACACCTCGACCGGGACGTTCCACAGCTTGCCGTCCGCGCGGCGCGCGACCTTCCGGATGTAGATGTCGTAGACGGGGTTCCCGTACTTGTCGAGGCTCACCTCCCGGCCCAGCGGGGAGGCCGACAGCTTGATCTTGCGGACGGCCTCGAGGAACCGCGGCCTGTCCTCGACCTTGCCGCCGACCGCGTCGAACGCCTGCGCGAGCCACATCGCGCCCGAGTAGTGCGAGAAGGCATAGATGGAGGGCAGCTTGCCGAACGCCTTCTCGTAGTCGGCGACGAACTTCTTGTTGGCTGCGTCGTCGCGGCCCTCGCAGAAGTGCCCGGCCGAGATCACCCCCTCCGCCTCGGGGCCCAGGGTGCGGATGATCGACTGATCGGTGGCGTTCATCGAGGTGAAGAGCCGGATCTTGTCCTTGAGGCCGAAGTTCGCCCATTGCTGGATGAACCGCGAGCCGTCCGCTCCGGTCTCCATCGCGAACACGGCGTCCGGTTTGAGGCTCTGGATCTGCGGGAGGTAGGGGCTGAAATCGGGAGTGTTGAGCGGGTGCCAGAACTGCTGCAGCACCGCGCCGCCGCCCTCGGAGAAGACCTGGCAGAAGCCACCGCACTGCTCGTGCCCGAAGGTGTAGTCCTGCGAGACGGTGATCACCTTGCGGACGCCGTTCTTCAGCGCGTAGTCGGCCAGCGGCCGCGTGCTCTGGCTGGCCGAATAGCCGGCGATCCGCACCACGTTGGGGATCCGCTTGCGCTGGGTGAGATCGTCGGCCGCGATCACCGGGATGAAGTAGGGGACGCCGTTCCCCTTCACGTATTCCGCCACGGCGAGGCCCGTGTTCGCCAGGATGTCGCCCACCAGCATGTGCACGTTGCGCTGCTCGACCAACCGGCGGGCCTTCTGCAGCGCGGTGTTCGGATTGCTCGCGTCGTCCTCGACCACGACCTCGATCTCGCGGCCGCCCGCCTTCCGTCCGACCTGGTCCCAGTACAGGTTGAACCCGTCGACCAGCTCGCGGCCGCCCGCGGCGATGACGCCGGTGAGCGGGGAGAGCAGGCCGATGCGGATGGGCTCGCTGGCGGCGATGGCCCGGCGGGCGGGTGAAGAGAGCGCGAGCAGGCCGGTGCCCGCAGTTTTCAAGAAAGTGCGGCGACGCATCTTGACCTCCCTGACGTGGACGTCGGTGGGACAGGGATCCTCATGGTTCCCGGATCCTGGCCGCGCGGCGGGCGAGCAGGATCCGCGCCCTGCCGACCAGCCCTTCGGGCGCGAAGATCATGGTGACGATGAACATCAGCCCGAGCACCAGGGACCAGCGCTCGGTGTGGTAGCTCACGAAGTTCTGCAGGCTGATGATGGCGACCGAGCCGACCAGTCCGCCGACCAGCGTGCCCACGCCTCCGACGATCACCATCAGCAAGCCTTCCACCGACTGGGCGAGCGCGACCGTCGCCGGGCTGGCGAAGCTGTTGAAGAAGGCGTACAGCACGCCGGCCGCTCCGGCGAAAAAGCCGGAGACGACGAAGCCGACGAACAGGTGCAGCGAGACGTCATAGCCGAGCGAGCGCATGCGCGACTCGCTGGCGCGGATGCCCCTCAGCGTGAGCCCGAAGGGAGAATGGACGAAGCGCCACATCCCGAAGGCCATCAGCGCGGTCGCCGCGAGCACGAAATAGTAGAAGGCGGTAGGCCCGGCCACCGCCGCGGGACGCACCGCGCCGCGCAGCCCGTTCTCGCCGCCCGTCACCGACGTCCACCGCTGGCAGATGCCCCAGACGATCATGCCGAGGGCGAGCGTGATGAGCAGGAAGTAGACGCCGGAGGCGCGGACGGCGAGCAGCGCGAAGATCGTCGCGGCCACGGTCGCCGCCGCGATGCCGAGCAGCGCCGCGACCCAGGGATCTCCTCCGGCCACGGTCACGTGGTAGAGGACCACGTACGCCGCCACCCCGAAGATGGCGCCGTGCCCGAGCGAAGTGCGGCCGGCGTATCCGGCGAGGATGTCGATCGACATCGCCAGCGCCGCGAAGATCAGCATCTCGGTCGCCAGGCTGGTCTTGTACCCGGGCAGGACGAGCGGAACGGAGAGGAGCGCGGCGGTGAGGACTGCTGCTGCGCTGCGCTTCATCCGCGTCCCCTCCCGCCGTCACGCCGTGCGTCCGAACAATCCGAGCGGCCGAAACGCGAGCAAGATCGCCATGGGACCGAAGATCACGAAGTACGCGAGCTCCGGAAACCACACCTGGCCGAAGGTGGCGAGCATTCCCACCAGAAGGCTTCCCGCCGCCGCGCCGACCAGGCTCCCCCGGCCTCCGATGATCACGACCGCGAGGCTGAACACGAGGATTTCCACGTCTGCGCTCGGGTACAGCGAGAGGAACGCCCCGCCGAGGGTGCCGCCGAGCCCGGCGAGCGCGGAACCGAACATGAACGTGTAGATGAACACGCGCTTGATGTCCACGCCCATGGCGTCGACCATCTCCAGGTCGTCCACGCCGGCTCGGATCAGCGCGCCGAGGCGTGTGCGGTGGAGGACCAGCCACAGGCCGATGAAGAGGAGGACGGCGACGGCGAGGACGAACAGGCGGTACTTGGGGTAGGCGAGGGCCCCGATCTGGAGCGGTCCCTGCAGCGCCGCCGGGACCGGCACCGTGAAGGTGTCTCCGCCCCAGACGATCAGGGCGAGGTCGTTCAGGACCAGCGCGACGCCGAGCGCGAGCAGCACCTGGCGCAGATCGTGACCCTTCACGAACCGCAGCAGGCAGGCGTCGGTGAGAAACCCGACGACCGCGATCGCGGCGGCGGCGGCGGCCGCACCGACGAGGAAGCTCCCCGTCCTGGTCGCCACGGTGAGGCCGATGTAGCCACCTGTCAGGTAGAGCGCGCCGTGAGCCAGGTTGACGATGCGCATCAGGCCGAAGACGAGGGTGAAGCCGCTCGCGACCACGAAGAGCAGCGCGGCGAAGGTCATGCCGTTGAGCGCGTTGAACGCGAGCATCGACACGGTGGCTCAGCCGGCGGTTTCCCGGCGCGCGCCCAGGTACCAGTCGAGGATCTGCTCGCCGTTCCAGAAGAGGACGCCGGGGAACTTGCCGGCGTACTCGTAGACCGCCTCCAGGTACTTGATGCGGTGCGGAACGCCGCTGATGTACGGGTGGATGGCGATGGCCATGATCTTGGCGCGCCCGGCGCCCTCCTCGTAGAGCCGGTCGAAACTGTCCTTGGCCCGCTGGACGAAGTAGCCCGACTCGTGGTGCTGCACCATCATCATCGGGATGTCGTTGAGCTCCAGCGTGTAGGGGAGAGTGACGAGCGGCCCGTGCTTCGTGCTGATCTCGGTGGGCTCGTCGTCGTAGACCCAGTCGCCGATGTACCGGATGCCCTCTTCCGCGAGGTAGTCGGGCGTCTCGTGGGTCTGGGTGAGGCCCGGCCCGAGCCAGCCCAACGGGCGCTTGCCGGTGAACTTCTCGATGGCCTCGATCGACTGGCGGATCGTCCCGCGCTGGTCCTCGAGGTCGTGGATGGGCATCTGCACGTAGCTGTGACCCATGAACTCCCATCCCGCGTCCCGGCACGCGCCGGCCACCCGCGGATAGCTCTGGCAGACCTTGGCGTTGATCGAGAGCGTCGGGCGGACGCCGAGCCGGTCGTAGAGCGCCTTGAACCGCCAGAAGCCCACCCGCATCCCGTACTCGTGCCAGGACCAGTTGGGCACGTCGGGGACGCGCACGTTGCCCATCGGCGCGGGCAGCACCTGTCGCGCCATCGGCCGCACGATCTCCCACTCCTCCAGGTTGACGATGGTCCACACCACGATGCGCGCATCGCCGGGGAGCCGCAGCGGTGGGCGGTCGACGATGGCGGAGTACTCGACGCGTTCGCGGGGCAAGGTCATCGGCGTCCTCCCAGGTGTGCACTCGAGCTCACTCGCCCAGCAAGCGCAACGCGGTGCGGCCGCAGACGTCGTCGCGCTCACGCGGGGTGAGGCCGGGCGTCGAGTCGATCCGCGCCAGCGGATCGTCGTCGCGCATGTCGAACGGCGAGTCGGTGCCCAGGGCGACGCGCTCGCTGCCGACCGCGTCGATGAGGTAGCGGAGGGCGCGGGGATCGAACACCAGCGAGTCGTAGTGGAACCGGCGCAGAAGGTCGAGCGGCCGCGTCCGGGTCTTCGCCCGCGCCTCCGGCCTTACCTCATGGCCGTGCTCCAGCCGCCCCACCTGGTAGGGCAGGAAGCCGCCGCCGTGGGCGAGCACGATGCGGATGCCCTCCATCTCGTCCATGGCCCCGCTGAGCATGAGGTTCGCCGCCAGCACCGTCGTTTCCCATGGATTGCCGATCAGGTTGGTGAGGTAATACGACTCCATCCCGCACTTCGCTCCGACGTAGTAGGGGTGCGCGAAGACGAGCACGCCCAGGTCACGGCAACGCCGCAGCACCGGGCGGAAGCGCGGCTCGGCGAGCGTCTCCCCCTCGATCGAGCTGCCGATCTCCACGGCGCGAAAGCGGTGTTCGCGCGCGACGCGCTCCAACTCGGCGATGGCCAGCTCGGGATGCTGCACGGGGAGGGTCCCCATCCCCCGCAGCCTGGAAGGATGCGCGGCCACCATCTCGGCGATCCCGTCGTTGATCAGACGCGCCGTCCTCAGGGCGAGCTCGGCGTCGGCGCGGTAATGGAACATCGGCGGGGCGGGCGAGACGACCGAGACGTCCAGCCCGCGCCGGTCCATCGATTGCAACTTGGCGTCCGGATCGAAGAGCTCGGCGAACAGCGGATAGGCGTAGCCCAGGTCGTGCACGACGCGCTCGCCCGCGGCGTCGCGCTCGATGCGGGCGCCCCAGACGGCCGGAGTCCGCCGGATCGCGTCGACCATGCCCCGCGGGATCACGTGGCTGTGCAGGTCGACGCGCATCATCCCGCCGCGAGTCCGGGCAGTTGCCTCACCGCCTCGCTCGTCAGGACGAATCCGAAGGCCGCCCGGATGCAGGCGAGCGCGGCTGCGTGGAGCTCCGGCGGATCCATGGTGCCGACGCAGTCCTCGACCACGATGACGGCGTAGTCCTTGACGTTGGCGGAGACCGCGGTCCCGAGCACGCAGCTGTTGGTGTTGATGCCGGTCAGGAGCACCGTGTTGATGCCGTGGCTGCGCAGGAGGAAATCGAGGTCGGTGGCGACGAAGCAGTCGTAGCGCTTCTTGGTGTCGACCAACCAGTCGCGGCCGGGCTCGATCAGCTCGGGGATCACCGCGCAGCCGGGCGTCCCCGCGAGATTGTGGCGCAGGACGTTCTTGCGCGTGCCCTGCGCGGCGTCGGCGCGGGTGCGCCAGAACGGATTGGCGCGGATCTCGTCGGCATCGCGATAGGTCGTCACCAGGTGCGCCACCGGGATGCCCACCGATCGGCACCAGGCGAACAGCCGCTGATTGGCGGCGACGATCCGCCTCGCGTCGGTCTCACTGCGCACCGGCATGGTCGCGACCGAGAGGTCCAGGTGGCCTCGGTGCAGGTCGATCCCGATCGCGGCCGCTTTGATCCTGGAAACGCCGATGTCCATCCGGCTCCCCTCGACGCGCGAGCTGCCGCGGATTCGTATACCTCAGCCGTCCGCGATTCGTCCTGTCGGACTGGCACTTCCCGTGCATTGGGACCGTGGCGGGAGGAAACGATGGGCACCGAGAGCATCCTGCTGGTCGAAGACAGGCTGCACGTCCGTGAAGCGGTGGCGCGGCCCTACGTCGAGGCGGGCGCCCGTGTCCAGGCGCTGGCTACCTGCGCCGAGGCGATCGACTTCCTCGCCCTGTGGCGGCCCGACTGGATCCTGGTCGGCGAGAAACAAGTCGACGAGCTGCTCGTCTGGCTGCGGGACCACCAGAATCGGGTTGACGTTCCGGTCGTGCTGCTGCCGGATCTGTCAACACCGGGTCGGTAGCGCGCCGGCGACGAGCCGAAGGCCGCCTGACCTGTCGCGCTACCGTAGCGCCGCGCGTGGCGCCGCCGCGTCAATGAGCTTGGACGGAAGGGACGGCCACGGGCCGGCTGCCCGCAGGCAGTTCCGGGAACAGGAGGCTGATCGCGGCTGCCGCCACCGCGATCCCCGCGATGAGCCAGAAGACGGTCGCGAGGCCGGACTGCAGCGAGAGGGAAAGCGCGCGCAGCACCCACGAGTCGAGTCCAGCGCCGTGCTCGGGGCCGAGGAGCCGGTCGGCCGCGTCCGGCGGAATGGACGGATCGCCGGAGAGCGCCGCCGCGAGGATGCCGCCGAGGACGCCGACGGCGAGCGTTCCTCCGATGGTCCGGGCGAACATCGTGCTGGCCGTCGCGACGCCGCGCTGACGCCACTCGACGCTGGTCTGCACCGCGATGAGCAGCGCCGTGTTGGCGATGCCGAGTCCCACGCCGAAGAGGGCGCTCGCCGCCTGCGGCACGAGCAGGCTTGCTCCGGGCCGCAGGAACGCGGCCAGCGCCACCGCGGCGAGCGCGGAGATGATCAAGCCGACCCGGACCAGCGGCCTGAAGCCGACGCGCGGGAGGACCCGGCCGCTGACCGCGCTCGCGATGGGCCAGCCGATCACCATCGGAGTGATGGCGGCGCCCGCCTGGGTGGGCGAGCCGCCCAGGACGCCCTGCACGTAGAGCGGCACGTACGTCACCATGGAGATCATCCCGGCGCCGACCAGCGCGCCGGCCGCGGTCGCGACCGCCATGACGCGCTGGCGGAACAGGTCGAGCGGAAGGACCGGCTCGGCTGACCGGCGCTGGACGAAGACGAAGAGCAGCAAGGAAGCGGCGGCGACCGGCAACCCGAACAGGCTCGAGCGCCCGCCGTGCGCCCCGAAGAGCAGGGCGGTGAGGCCGAGCGTGAGCAAGCCGGCTCCGAACAGATCGAGCGAATGCCGTCTGTGCTCGACCTCTTCGTGCAACGCGACCATGAGCAGCGCGGCCGAGGCGATCCCCGCCGGCACGTTGATGAAGAAGACCCACCGCCAGGAGAGGTACTTGACGATGACGCCGCCGAGGAGCGGTCCGATCAGTCCGGCGACGCCCCAGACCGCGCCGAACACGCCCTGCATGCGCGCGCGCTCTTCCAGGCTGTAGATGTCCCCGACGATGGTGAGCGTGGTCGGCTGCATCGCGCCCGCCCCGAGCCCCTGCAGCGCGCGAAACGCGATGAGCGCGCCGATCCCTTGCGCCAGGCCGCTCGCCATCGATCCGACGAGGAAGACGGCGATGCCGGCGAGCAGCACCGGCTTCCTGCCGTAGAGGTCCGCGAGCTTGCCGTAGATGGGCACCGTCACGGTCGAGGTGAGCAGGTACGCGGTGAAAACCCACGAGTAGTAGTGGATCCCTCCGAGGTCGCCGACCACGGTGGGCATGGCGGTGGAGACCACCGTCATCTCCATCGCCGCCATGGACAGGCTGAGGAGCAGGGAGACGACGGTCAGCGGCCGGTTGGTCTTCATCGCCGGGAATGGATGCCCTTCCGACCGGAGAGAAGCAACCGGTGATCCGCGGCGGTGCTCGAGGCGCCGCGCCGGTCGCACGAAGCACGACAGCGCAGGCCTGATGCGCACCCGGTTGCCGTGCGAAGCTGCACCGCAACATGGTTCCGCCCCCCTTCCGGTTTCGTTCCCGCTCGCGTTTCCTCGTGCGTCGGTCGACCGCGCGGGCACGCGCAATCCAGGCGCTCCTGCTGGCTGTGTTGGCTTTTCAGTGGAGCGGGTGCGGCTCGCCGTCTGCGGGCGGCACGGGCGGCGGGACGGACGCCGGGACAGACGCCGGCACGGGCGGCGGCGCCACCTTCCACGTCGACATCAACCTCACCACCGGGCTGATCACCTTCCCAAACAAGTACACCGGCTGGAGCGTGGGCGGCGGGTCCGCCACCAACTTCGTGGCGTATCCAAGCGGCTGGAGCGTGGGCGGCGGCTCCGGCACCAACTTCGTCGCGGTGCCTCCGGGCTGGGCGGTAGGAGGCGGGTCCGCCACCAACTTCGTCGCTTACGCCCCGGGGTGGAGCGTGGGCGGCGGCTCCGCGACCAACTTCGTCGCCGTCCCGCCGGGCTGGACCGCCGGAGGCGGATCGACGGCCAACTTCATCGCCTACCCGGCGCTTCCGGGGTGGAGCGCCGGCGGAGGCTCCGCGACCAACTTCACCGCGCTGCCGCCGGGCTGGACCACCGGAGGAGGCTCCGCGACGAACTTCATCGCCGTCCCGCCGGGCTGGTCGGTCGGAGGTGGTTCGGCCACCAACTTCGTCGGCTATCCGTCGGGACAGGGCTGGACCGTGGGCGGAGGGTCGGCGTCGAACTTCACCGCGCTCCCGCCGGGTTGGAGCGCCGGGGGAGGCTCCGCGACCAATTTCGTCGCCGTGCCGCCGGGCTGGTCAGTCGGTGGCGGATCCGCCACGAACTTCGTCACCTACCCCGGACCCTCCGTCACGACCATCCAGGTGAAGTTCGACGACCCGGGGTGGCTCGGCCTGCTGAAGGCCCTGCAGGACAGCGCCAGCTACCCGGAAGAGGCGCTTGCCGACGCCGTCATGTACGCCCTTCTCAATCTGCGGGCGAAGTCCCCTTATCGAATGGAGGCGCCCGCAGGCGAGTGGTGAAATCGGAAACGTCACCATCTGACGGCGAGTAGTTCCGCTCGTCGCCGTCTCGACTGTCTAGAGTGGATCCGGTCCGGACTTCGCCGGGCACGTGTGCGTCGGGTCGGGATCGTCCGGAGCGCAGAGCGGTCCACTCGTCGTCGGCTCGATCGTGATCACCACCGGCGGCGTGCTCGTCCCGGTGCCAATGACCAGTTGGGTGGTGACAGCGTCGGCGCCGGGCGCATTCCGCGCCACGCGGCGCAGGGCGCAACCCGACAGGGCGACCAGCACGATTAACATCATGCGGCGCATGCCTCCGTCCGGTTGCATCGTTTGCGCCAGCCGGTCGCCTCAGGAATTTCGCCGAGTCGGGGCGATGGGGGCGATGCGGCCGCGACATCCGTGTCATATGCATCGTGCTCCTCGACGTGGTTCGTCGGCAGGCCGCCGTCGATCGTCACCGGTCAACCCTTTACGACACACGAGCGCACGGTCTTGGGGGCTTAATGTAGCGATCGAGCTGCGACCGAGCCCAGCGTAAGTCCGCCACGCCGTTAATGGATGCCGCACGTCGGGGTGGACGCTACGCGCTTCGGGTTTCGACTTCGCGCAGTCCCGCAGGGACGCGCCGCAAGGAGCGATGGGCGACAGCACTCCCAATCAGTCATCGTGGTCGAATCTTGCACCTCCCGGCGGGATCGGCTCGAGGCCTTGGCGCTGCGCCTCGTTGCGGCGAACGCGTTCAGCCAGGGGAGATTTGCAGATTGCGGGGTACATAAGACGGAGCAGCCGTGACTCGCCTCAGCGTGAGGCGGCGTCGAACCGCTTCGACCCCCAGCTTTGAACCACTCTTAAACCGAAGACCACATCTGCGGGCTGGGCCGTTCGGGACCTCGGCGGGCGCCCACTGGGATTTAGAGGGGTCACAGCCTGCTTACACTGTTGCTACCGCCATACAGCACCCAGATGTTGGCGCCATCGAAGGCGATCCCGGAGGGGCCGGTGCCGACAAAAGGGGGGGTGCCGACGGCGAAGGTCTCGACGACGGCGCCGGTGCTCGCCGCGAGCTTGGTCACGTTGTTGCTGCCTTGGTTTGTCACCCAGATGTTCGCGCCGTCGAAGGCCACCCCAAAGGGGCTGGTGCCGACGGCGAAGGTCCCGAGGACGGCACCGGTGCTCGCCGCGAGCTTCGTCACATTGTTGCTGCCGCTGTTCGCCACCCAGATGTTCGCGCCGTCGAAGGCCACCCCAACGGGGTTGGTGCCGACGGCGAAGGTCCCGAGGACGGCACCGGTACTCGCCGCGAGCTTCGTCACGTTGGGGCTGAGGCTGCTCGGCACCCAGACGTTCGCGCCGTCGAAGGCCACGGCGGTAGGGGCGCCGCCCACGGCGAAGGTCCCGACGACGGCGCCGGTGCTCGCCGCGAGCTTGGTCACGTTGTTGCTTCCTCTGTTCGGCACCCAGATGTTCGCGCCGTCGAAGGCCGGCCAGTAAGGGTTCGTACCGACGGGGAATGTCCCGACGACGGCGCCGGTGCTCGGCGAGAGCTTGGTCACGTTGTTGCTGCCTTGGTTCGTCACCCAGATGTTCGCGCCGTCGAAGGCCACCCCAGCGGGGCTGGTGCCAACAGCGAAGGTCCCGAGGACGGCACCGGTGCTCGCCGCGAGTTTGGTCACGTCGTTGCTGCCGCCGTTCGCTACCCAGATGTTCGCGCCGTCGAAGGCCACCCCGCCAGGGTTGGTGCCCACCGCGTAGGAGATTCCGCTGGTGTTCGCGTCGAACCAGCGAAGCAGAGCAATCTGCAGCGGGTTCAGGCTCGCGCCCGCGGGCCCCATCGGTCCGGCGGGACCTGTCGAACCGGTTGGACCGGCAGCGCCGGCGGGACCCGTGGGACCGGCTGGACCGGCATCGCCGGCGGGACCCGTGGGACCGGCTGGACCGGCATCGCCGGCGGAACCCGTGGGACCGGCTGGACCGGTAGCGCCGGCGGGACCCGTGGGACCGGCTGGCCCGACCGGCCCCGTCTTACTCGTGCAAGCGCTGCCCGCGCAAACGAGAAGGCCCGTAAAGATCAGTGGTCTCATTCTCATGATCTACTTCCTTCCTTGGATCGCGTCTCTTTTTTGATGTGGAAATTCAATTGGCGCGTCTTCCGGGCCCATCATCGTGAAACCTCCAAATAGCACCCCCCGGATCTCTCGATCTTCGTGGAGAACTCGCGCGCCTTCTGCGTTTCGTCCAATTTCTTGCGCGCTACCTCGAGTCGGCGCTTGAGCGCGGCTTCGAGCTGGCTCTTCCTCCGTGTCACGAGTGATGATAGAGGTCGCGCCTATTCTTTTGCGGGGAACGCCCCTTCGATTCAGGTCCTGATTGCCGCCGAATCGAGCATCGTCTCCTGCAGCAGGGGTGGAGCGCAGATCGACATTCCTCTCACGGCGGCGGTCTGGATAGATGTCTCGGGGGCCGGTGCCTCGGTCTGCTCGGACCTACAGAACCTGAACCCTGAATGCCATCCGTCTCTGAGCGACCCGCAGGGGCACCAGACCGCGCTTCTGCGCTTCGGGCAGACCACCATCATGCACATCGACGTGCTGGACCAGCCTTGATGGCTAGCGCCTGGACACAGGTCGAACCAGGGGGTAAATTTGTGTTCCTCCCTCTCATGAAAACGCTCGCGTTGCCGCTCTTGCTGCTCTTGACTGGCTGCCTGGCCGCGCAGCGACCGCCTCCCCCGCCCCGGCCGGCGCCGCGTTTCACAGCCGCAGCGGAGCGGCAGAGCGACCCGGAACTCTGCCGGCGCATGGCCGACTGGGATTGCGAGAACATGGACTGTCCGGAATGCAGCTCCGTGGCGGAACGAGCGCGAACCCGCGATGTGGGCGAAGTGGCTGGAGCGCTGGCCGCCCTAGGTCTCGCAGGTTTCTTCGCCCAGCAGTCGAGCGCGCCCGCCAGCGGCAACACACCGTTTGCCGATGCGCTGCACAGCGGGGCCGAGCCCACCCCGTCGAACGGCTTCCTACCGGCAACGAGAGAAGCGAGCGAGGTGGAATCCTGCCGCGCCACCTGCCGCCGCTGCGCCGAGACGAAGCTCCGCTGCGGTCCCTAGGGACGAAGACTCGGCTATGGCTTCCCGAGCATGTGGAACAGGAATCCGAAGCCGCCACTGACCACGGCGCTACAGATGACTGCGGCGATGCCTGTGTAGATCGTCTGCCGCGTGGCGGTGGTTGCTACCAGCGTCTCGACCGCCCGGGTGCGCTCCTCTTGCGCCTTGGCTTGCGACCAGAACCGCTCCTGCTGCTCGTGATGGGCGAGCTGCCGGGCGTCGAGGGTGCCCTCTCTGCCAACGTGCGTGAGACACCGCCCCCTGGAAGTTTAGTGTAGAGGGCGACGAAGGCAGGCTACATGGAAGCGATGGCGCAGGCATCAAACGACGAGCACGCTGTCGAGGTGACGGAGAAGGCGAAGCGGCGGCAGTACTCGGCCGCGTACAAGCTGAAGATCCTGCAGGAAGCAACGTGGGGCGGCCGACAGCGATCTGCCCGCGGAATAATGCCAAGCGCGCCAGCCAAATCTACTCGACGTTTTCGAGTCTCCGAGGAGCGCTCAACATAACAACTGACTCAACAGGATATCTTTAATGTTGAGCTCAACATTACGGTCACCCGGCCCTCGACGAAGGGGCGGGGCCCGAATAGCTTCCTCATGCGCCGGCGCTCCCAGCGCCGCGCACGAAGCGGCCTCCTTTGGTGTCACCTCTTCGGGACGTACAGATCGGTGATCGTCCCCTCGTACGCCTCCGCGGACATGCCCACCGTCTCGGAGAGCGTGGGATGCGGGTGGATGGTCTTGCCGATGTCCACCGCGTCCGCGCCCATCTCGATGGCCAGCGCTACCTCGGAGATGAGGTCCCCGGCGTTGGTGCCGACGATCCCGCCGCCGATGATGCGGTGGCTGTCCTCGTCGAAGAGGAGCTTGGTCATCCCCTCGTCTCGGCCGAGCGACAGCGAGCGGCCCGATGCGGCCCACGGGAACGAGCCCTTGCCGTACTTGATCCCTTTCGCTTTCGCCTCCTCCTCGGTGATCCCGACCCAGGCCACCTCGGGGTCGGTGAACGCGACGGAGGGAATCACGCGCGCGTCGAAGTACGACTTCATGCCGGACGCCGCCTCGGCCGCCACGCGACCCTCGTGCATGGCCTTGTGGGCCAGCATCGGCGGACCGATGACGTCGCCGATGGCGAAGATGTGCGGCACGTTCGTGCGCAGCTGCTCGTCGGCGGGAATGAAGCCGGGCTCGGTGACCGTCACGCCCGCCTTCTCCGCCGCGAGCTTCTTGCCGTTCGGCGTGCGCCCGACGGCCACCAGCACGCGCTCGTACGTCTGGGGTTCTTTCGGGGCGTTCTTCCCTTCGAACCAGACGTGGATCCCCTCCTTCGCCGCCTCGGCGCGGGTCACCTTCGTGTCCAGGAAGATGCCCTCGTACCGCTTCCCCATGCGCCGGGCGAGCGGGCGGACGAGGTCGGGGTCCGTTCCGGTCATGAGCTGCGGCAACAACTCCACCACGGTGATCCGGGCGCCGAGCGACGCGTAGACCTGCGCCATCTCCATGCCGATGATCCCGCCCCCGACGACGAGCATCCGGGCGGGCACGCCTTGGAGCTCGAGCGCCGCGGTGGAGTCGATGATCCGCGGGTCGGCCGGAAGGAACGGCAGCTTCGCCGGCTGTGAGCCCGCCGCGATGATGCACTGATCGAAGCGGATCACCTGCTTCTTGCCCTCGCCGGCGGCCACCTCGACGTGGTGCGGATCGAGGAACTGCGCCACGCCCTGCGCCACCTTGACCTTGCGCTGCTTGGCCAGCGTGGCCAGGCCGCCGGTGAGCTTCTTCACCACCGACTCCTTCCAGCCGCGCAGCTTGTCGAGGTCCACGCCGGGCTTGCCGCTGCCAAAAGTAATGCCGAAGCGGCCCACCTCCTCCACCTCGTCGATCACCCTGGCGACGTGGAGCAGCGCCTTGGATGGGATGCAGCCCACGTTGAGGCAGACGCCGCCCAGCCGCGGATAGCGCTCGACCAGGACCGTCTTGAGACCGAGGTCGGCCGCGCGGAACGCGGCGCTGTAGCCGCCGGGGCCCGCGCCGATCACCAGCATTCCGGCCTCGAGGTCCACCTGGCCGCGGTACGCGGCGCCCGCGGCGGGAGCCGGAGCAGGAGCGGGAGCCGGAGCGGCAGTAGTGGCGGGGGTGGGTGGCTGCGGCGCGGCGGCAGCGCGAGACGGAGCCGGTGCCCCGGCCGCGGGCGGTTGCGCCGCCGCCGCGGCTCCGGCCGTCTCGAGCACGAGGATCACGCGGCCCTCGCTGACCCGGTCCCCGACCTTGACCTTGAGCTCCTTGATGCTCCCGTCCGCGGGCGACGGGACGTCCATGGTCGCCTTGTCCGACTCGAGGGAGATGAGCGGATCCTCCGCCTTCACCTGGTCGCCGGCCTTGACGAACACCTGGATGACGGGGACGTCCTTGAAATCGCCGATGTCCGGGACTTTCACTTCGTGGGTCGCCATGATGCCGGGCCTCCGCTGCCGTCAGAGCATCGCGCGGCGCATGTCGGCGAGGAGCGCTCCGAGGTAGGCGGTGAAACGGGCCGCCGTGGCGCCGTCGATCACCCGGTGGTCGTAGGACAGGGACAGCGGGACCATCAGCCGGGGCACGAACTGCGTGCCGTCCCAGACCGGCTTCCTCGCGCTCCTGGAGACGCCGAGGACGGCCACCTCGGGCGCATTGATGATCGGCGTGAATGCCGTGCCACCGATGCCACCCAGGCTGGAGATGGACATCGAGCCGCCCTGCATCTCGGCCGGCGTCAGCTTCCCTTCGCGGGCCTTCGCGGCCAGGGCCGCCGTCTCCTGCGCGATCTGCAGCACGCCCTTCTTGTCGCAGTCGCGAACCACCGGCACCACCAGCCCGTTCGGCGTGTCGGCGGCGAAACCGAGGTGGAAATACTTCTTGAGCACGAGGTTGTCGCCGTCGAGCGAGGCGTTGAAGTCGGGGAACTTCTTCAGCGCCGCCACGCACCCCTTCATCACGAACGCGAGCAGGGTCACCTTGATCCCGGCCTGCTCGTTCTCCTTGTTGATCTCGACCCGCAGCGCCTCGAGGTCGGTGATGTCCGCCTCGTCGAACTGCGTGACGTGCGGGATCATCACCCAGTTGCGGGCGAGGTTCGCGCCGGAGATCTTCTTGATGCGCGGGAGCGGCTTCACCTCCACGGGGCCGAACTTCGCGAAGTCCACCTTCGGCCAGGGCGCGAGGTCGAGGACGGCGCCGCGCATCGACGCGCCCCCCGCGGGCGCGGACATCGCCTGCTTCACGAAACCCTGCACGTCCGCCTGCAGGATGCGGCCCTTCGGCCCCGAGCCGGGGACGCGCGAGAGATCGACGCCCAGCTCGCGCGCGAACTTCCGCACCGACGGCGAGGCGTGCGCCTTCTTGAACGCTTCGCTCTCGATCTGCGCAGGAGCAGGAGCAGGAGCAGGAGCCAGAGCGGGAGCGGCAGCGGGAGCAGCCGGCGCTTCGCGCGGTGGGGCGGCTTGCTCGGACGGTGCGGGCTCGGCAGCTTTCGTGACCGGTGGAGGCGCGGGTGCCGCCGCTGCCGCCGCCGACGCGCCGTTCCCGCCCGCGGGCGCGCCGGAGGGCGCCGTGGCGCCATTGCCGTCGGCGGCCGCCGCGGCGTCGAGCACCAGGATGACCTTCCCCTGGCTGACCCTGTCGCCCACCTTGACCTTCAGGTCCTTGACGGTGCCCGCGGCGGGCGAAGGCACGTCCATGGTCGCCTTGTCCGACTCGAGCGAGATCAGCGGGTCCTCCGCCTTCACCGCGTCGCCGGGCTTGACGAAGACCTCGATGATCGGCACGTCCTTGAAGTCGCCGATGTCGGGGACCTTGATCTCGAGCGTGCTCATCGCGGTCTCCGGGTTCAGACGGTCCACGGCGGGGGCCGATTCGCTTCCACGCCGTATTTCTGGATGGCCTCGGCGACCTTCGCGGCCGGGAGCGCGCCCTCGTCCGCCAGCGCCTTGAGCGCGGCGACCGCCACGTGGAACCGGTCGACCTCGAAGAAGCGGCGCAGCTTCTCGCGGGTGTCGGACCGCCCGTATCCGTCGGTCCCGAGGACCACGTACCGCCGCGGCACGTAGGCGCGGATCTGCTCGGCGAAGGTCCGAATGTAATCCGTCGCGGCGATGATCGGTCCCTCCGTCTCCTGCAGGAGCTGCGTCACGTACGGCCGCTTCGGCGCTTCCGTCGGGTGGAGCATGTTCCAGCGGCTGGTCGCGTGACCCTCCCGCGCCAGCTCGGTGAAGCTCGGGCAGCCCCACAGATCGGACTCGATGCCGAAGTCACTGCGCAGGAGGTCGGCTGCGGCGATCACCTCCCGGAAGATGGCCCCCGAGCCGAGGAGCTGCACGCGCGGCGTCTTCTTGCCGCCCGCTTCGCCGCGGCGGAACAGGTACATGCCCCGCACGATCCCCTCCGCCGCGCCCTTGGGCATGGCGGGATGCGGGTAGTTCTCGTTGAGCACCGTCACGTAATAGTAGGTGTCCTGCTGCTCGGCGTGCATGCGGCGCAGGCCGTCCTGGACGATCACCGCCACCTCGTAACCGAAGGTGGGGTCGTACGACACGCAGTTCGGGACCGTCGAGGAGAGGACGTGCGAGTGGCCGTCCTCGTGCTGCAGGCCTTCGCCGTTGAGCGTGGTCCGGCCGGAGGTGCCGCCGATGAGGAAGCCGCGCGAGCGCATGTCGCCGGCGGACCAGCAGAAGTCACCGACCCGCTGGAACCCGAACATCGAATAGAAGATGAAGAACGGGATCATCGGCGTCCCGTGCGTCGAGTACGAGGTCGCCGCGGCGATCCAGTCGCACATCGAGCCGGCCTCGGAGATGCCCTCCTCGAGGAACTGGCCGCGGCGGTCCTCCTTGTAGAACATGAGCTGCTCTGCGTCCTGCGGCGTGTACTTCTGCCCGGTGTGGCTCCAGATGCCCATCTGGCGGAACATCCCCTCCATGCCGAAGGTGCGCGCCTCGTCGGGCACGATCGGCACCACGTATTTCCCGATCTCCTTGTCGCGCGCGAGCATCTGGAGGATCTGCACCAGGACCACGGTGGTGGACGGCTCGCGGTCCTCGCTGCTCTGCAGGAAGCGGTCGAAGGCGGAGAGGTCCGGGACCTTGAGCGGTTCCGCATGGGTCCGGCGCGAGGGCAGGTAGCCGCCGAGGGACTGGCGGCGGCCGCGCATGTACTCGAGCTCGCGCGATCCCTCCGCGAACTTGAGGTACGGCACTTCCTCGAGCTTGTCGTCGGGGACCGGCAGGTTGAAGCGGTCGCGGATCTTCCGGATCGCCTCGGGAGACAGCTTCTTGATCTGATGGGCGATGTTCATTCCCTCGCCTTCCTCGCCCATCTGGTAGCCCTTGATCGTCTTCGCCAGGATGACCGTGGGCTGACCTTTGTGGTTCACCGCCGCATGGTAGGCGGCGTACACCTTGAACGGGTCGTGACCTCCGCGGTTCAAGTTCCAGATGTCCTCGTCGGAATAGTCGGCGACCATCTCCTTCAGCTCGGGCGTATTGAAGAAGTGCTCGCGCACGTAGGCGCCGTCGCGGCTCTTGTAGGTCTGGTACTCGCCGTCGACCGCCTCCATCATCCGGCGCTTCAAGATGCCGCTCTTGTCCCGCGCCAGGAGCGGGTCCCAGTGGCGTCCCCAGATCACCTTGATGACGTTCCAGCCCGCGCCGCGGAACATGCCCTCCAGCTCCTGGATGATCTTGCCGTTGCCGCGCACCGGGCCGTCCAGGCGCTGCAGGTTCGCGTTGACGACGAAGATGAGGTTGTCGAGCTGCTCGCGCCCGGCGAGGCCGATGCCGCCCATCGACTCGGGTTCGTCCATCTCGCCGTCGCCGAGGAACGCCCACACCTTGCGGCCCTCGGTATTCAGTATCTCCCGGTCCTGCAGGTAGCGCATGAAGCGCGCCTGGTAGATGGCCATCAAGGGCCCCAGGCCCATCGACACGGTGGGGAACTGCCAGAACTTCGGCATCAGCCACGGGTGCGGGTAGGACGAGATGCCCTTGCCGTCGACCTCCTGCCGGAAGTAGTCGAGCTGGTCCTCGGTGAACCGCCCGAGGAGGAAGGCGCGCGCGTAGATGCCGGGAGACGAGTGCCCCTGGATGAACACCAGGTCGCCTCCGTTCTTCCAGGACTGCCCGTGCCAGAAGTGGTTGAAGCCGACCTCGTACAGGGTCGCGGCCGACGCGAAGCTCGAGAGGTGTCCCCCGACGTTGGTGTGCTTGTTGGCGCGAACGACCGTCGCCATCGCGTTCCAGCGCGTGTACGCGTGGATCCGCTGCTCGATGGCGAGGTCGCCCGGGAACTTCACCTGCTTCTCGACCGGGATGGTGTTGACGTAGTCGGTCGTCGCGGAGAAGGGCAGGGGCGTGCCCGATCGGTGGGCCTCGTCGATCATCCGCTGGAGAAGGAAGTGAGCGCGGTCCGTCCCCTCGGCCGAGAGGACGCTGCCGAGCGCGTCGAGCCACTCGCGCGTTTCCTGGGGATCGTGGTCGGGCTGGCCGTTGAGGGACATGAGCTCGGAACCTCCTGAGACGCTCTTTCTAACCGATCGAGCGCCCGGAGGCAGGCGTCCGGGTTGCCCGGACGCCCGATTCCGCGCAGCGCTGGAGGTGCGCCGGCCACAGCGCATCCCATACGTCCGCGCTGTGAAAAGCATAGCGCCGCCCTATCGGCGGCGGCTAGCGGCGCTGCGCGTCGACCTTCTTGCGGAGCTCCTCCTCCTTCTTCATGAGCTTGCCGGTCGGGTCGCTGGGAGCGAAGTCCGGCGCCTCGAACACCTGCCGGATCTCGACCTCGGTTTCCTCGAAGGGGGCGCGCTTCAGCCATTCGATCGCCTCTTCCTTCGACTTCACCTGCCACAGCCAGAACCCGGCGACGAGCTCCTTCGTCTCGGCAAAGGGCCCGTCGATCACCGTCTGCTTCCCCTTCGCGAACTTGACGCGCGCGCCCTTCGAGCTCGACTGCAGCCCCTCGGCCGCGAGCATCACGCCGGCCTTCACCAGCTCTTCGTTGAACTTCCCCATCTCGGCAAGCATCTTCTCGCTCGGAAGGTCGCCCGCCTCCGACTCCTTGTTGGCCTTCACGATCACCATGAATCGCATGTCGTCTCCTTGGCCGGGCTTCCGGACGGTCGCGTCCGGGTCTGGACCCTGGCTCTACCTCCACGTCGAACGGCGGTCCACGGGATCGACAGGCCGGAGGATTGTTTCTCGCGGTGACGTTCGCGTTTGGGACGCGGGATCCGGCGGTCTCGCTGCGCGCGGAATAGCGCAGGACCGCTCCGTTCGCCGGGGAAATCAGCTCGCCGCGGCGGGCTCCCGGTAGATCCACGCTCCGAGAATCGCCCCCACGGCCATGGGCACGATCTCGAGCGCGATCCACTTCAAGTAGAAGGTCTTCTCGTAGAACGGGAACGGCATGGCGGCAATCTGAGGCAGCGCCTCGATCGCGAACCAGGCGACGAGTCCGGCCCAGATCGCGGTCTTCACGCCTGGCCCGAACCGCGGGCGGGCCGCGGCGTACAGCAGCACCGCGACCAGCCCTTTGCCGAGGTCGAAGGCGGCGAAATACACATACGAGGTGGGATCGTGCTGGACGGCTTTTCCCGCCCCGGTGATCGCCGCCATGTGCTCGCGCCCGAGCACCGCGCCGTGGATGAATCCGTTGGCGATGAAGTAGAAGATCCCCGCCGCGATCGCGCCCGCGATCACGCGTCCATGATTGATCTTTCCCATTCGTCCCCCGAGGTCCCGGCCGCATCGGCCGCCTCTGCCCGCCGGTTTGATCACGAGGGCGCGGGTGCGTCAAGAGACCCCGCGGCCCACGCTCGCCGACAGACTCGCATCCCTGACCACGCGTGGGCGGCGGTAAAGTGGGGGTCGTGGAGGGAGCATGCTCGCGTGGCTATCCCGTCTGGTCCTGCTCGTCGCCGGCGGCTGGAGCGCGCGAGCGTACGCGCGGGATTTCGTGCGTGGCTACATCCGGCGGCTGGTGCGGGATCGCCTGCTCACCGGGCTGTTCCTCACCGTCTCGCAACTGGCGCTGCTGGCGGCCACCGCATTCTGCGTGCGCCGGTTCGGGGATCCACTCCCGGGCCGCTTGCTCGGGTCCGCCCTCGTCTGGCTCCTCATCGCGTTCAACGTGACTCGTTTCGTCCGGAGCACCCTCCCCGACATCGCGGAAGCGCGCCGGCAGCTCGCGGGACCGTTCGGCTACGTCGTCCGCGGACTGCTCGGGATCTCGATCGCAAAAGAGCTGGTGGAGATGGAATTGGTCGTTCTCGCCGTCTGCCTCGTCCTGGGCCTTTCTGTCCGATTCGGCATCAGCAGCACCTTCCACTTGCTCGCGCCCTGGCAGGAGTTACTTGCCATCCGAAGGTGAGGAAACGTTGGGGCGCCGCACGTCGTCGTCCGAGAGGCCGGCCAGCTCGCCCGCGGAGATCGGTCCGAAGAACCGCGCGAACTCCGCGGGCGAGCAGGTCGGCAGGTACACGCGCAGGACCCGCGGGTCGTAGTAGCGGAAGACCAGCGGGGCCTTCTGTTCACTGCGAGACGCCCGTATGTTTGGCATCGGACAGAGGTCGGGCGGACTGCTTCCGGTTCAAGTTTCGCACCCACGACGGACGCGATCTGACCAGCGGCATCGCCGTCCTCGACCGTCCGCCGGCGCCGATGTAGCCTGCGCCCGATCCAGGGCCGAGCATGGACGCCGCGGACCTCGCACGCCGGCTCGAGTCCGTTCTCGGGAAGACCGGGCCAGCAGCCCCATTGCTTCTGTTCCTCGCGAGCTTTCTCGAATACGTCTTCCCGCCCGTGCCTGGCGACGCGGTCGCGGTGCTCGGGGCCTGGTACGCGACGCACGGGGGGCTTTCCTGGACGGTGTTGTTCACCTCGCTCTTGCTCGGAGCGATCGCCGGCACCGCCTTCGACTGGCGCCTGGGTCGCTGGCTCGGCGCGCGCCTGGATCACCGCGCCGCCGTGGGACGGCTCGACCGCGACCGGCTCGAACGGTTCGAGCGCGCCTATCGCCGATGGGGCGGCCTGCTGCTGGTCGTGAACCGGTTCCTGCCGGGCGTCCGGGCCTTCTTCTTCATCGCGGCCGGCGCCGCGCGGATTCCCCTCTGGAAGGTCCTGCTCTACGGCGGGATCTCTGCGGCCCTCTGGAACGTGGTGCTGCTCGGCGCAGGCGCATTGCTGGCGAGGAACGAGCACGAGTTGCTCGCCCTGTTCGCCCGCTATGACACCGCGGCCTGGATCGCCCTGGTGCTGGGGTGCGCGATCGGAATCATCGTCTGGCGCCGGAGGCGGGCGAGGAAAGAGCGGGGATGACAAGCGATCGTTTCGCCGCGCGCCTGCGTGGATTTCGGGCCGCTCGGAATCCTGGCGATCATCTATTGGGATCTCGAATCCGACGTGGCCCACCTCATCTTCAAATAGGCTTGCTAGCCTTCGGCACCGCCGATTCACCCCAGCGCAGCAGCAGGCTACCGTCTTCGGCATCCTCGATCCACGAGCCGAATTCCCTGCTGGCTCGAGCGAGTGTGCCTTTGAGCCACGCGGCATCGCGCGGCGATGCCCGGTTCAGCGCCAGCTTGCGGATCTGCATCGGGATCATCCGGAGCTGGACCAGATCGCCGCCGCCGGGATTCACGGCCGCGAAGTACATGAGAGCGAGGTCACCCCTGTACTGCTCGTGCCCGTGGATTCCCTCGTAGTCGTTGATGAAGTCCCCGCAGCCGTAGAGGATGAGCCGGTTCCGATAGACCTCGATCGGACGGGGATGATGGGACGAGTGGCCGTGAACGATATCTACCCCGCCGTCGATCAGCCGGTGCGCGAACCGCACCTGCTCGCGCGGCACCTCGTATCCCCAATTGCTGCCCCAATGGATGGAGGCGATGGTCACGTCCCGGCTCCGCTTCACTCGTCGCACCTGCTCCTCGACCCGGGCGGCCGTCTCATCCGACAGATCGAAGAGGAAGGCGACGCCGGCGAGGTCATCGGCTGCGGCCCAGCTCGGAGGGACGCCGCTCGATTCGGTTCCGAAGGCATGGACGACGACCCTGAAGTCGCCCCCGAGATCGACCGTGGCGGGCCGGCGCGCCTGGGCGAGCGTCCGGCCTGCGCCGGCCATGCTCAGTCCGGCTCGATGGAGCGTCTCCAGCGTCTCGACGAGCCCGGAATAGCCGTAGTCGAGCACATGGTTGTTGGCGAGGCCGCAGACGTCGATGGCAGCAGCGTTCAGGCACCCGACGTTCGCCGGATGCATGCGATAGTTGATGCCCTTGGGCCACGCGTCGCCGCTGCGAGTCACGCTCGTCTCGAGATTCACGATGCGCGCGTCGGGCGCCACGCGCTGCAACTCAGTCAGGGAATCTCCCCAGACATACGAGAGCTCGACCGGGCGCGGGATGGGACCGTTCACCTCCTCGGCAAGGTCGACGTACGTCCGGGCATCCTGGACGAACCGTTCGTAGATCCGCGGATCGCTCGGGTGCGGCAGGATCTGGTCGATGCCTCGTCCAGTCATGACGTCGCCGCAGAGGAAGACGGTGACGAGTCGTTGTCTGCTCACACCTGACGCCCGCCAAGCGGTGGACGACCCGTTCGGCGTCCTCCTTCTGGTACTGCCACTCTACATCGCCTTCGAGCGTGACCCGTCCGTTCGAGACGGCCACCTCGAGGTTCTCCACGAACCTCTGATAACCTGGCGTGCGCTGCCATGATCAACCCCGATAGTCCGTCGACGACGGCTCCGATCGCCACGAGCGAGTCCGGCGTCCGATCCAGCGCCGAGTATTCCTACCAGGACAAGAGACTCGGCGACGCCGAGCCGGTCACGGTCGCTACCGAGCCCGAAGTGTTCCACCCGACGTCGACCACCGCGCTCCTGCTGCGCGCGGCGCGCAAGGCGGTCGCCGAGGAACGCCCTCACTCGGTGCTCGACCTCGGCTGCGGCACGGGCATCGTGGCGGTCGTGCTCGCGAAGCTGCTACCGGCGGACGCGGTCGTCTGTGCGTCCGACGTGAGCCCCGCCGCGGTGGCCCTCGCCCGGCGCAACGGCGAGCGGAACGGCGTCGCCCTGCAGTGCCGCTGCGGTAGTCTGTTCGACCCTTGGCGCGGACAGCGCTTCAACCTGGTTGTCGACGATGTCTCTGGCGTGGCCGAGCCCTTCGATCGGATCTCGGGCTGGTACCCGCCCGGGGTGCCTGGCGCGGCCGGTCCGGACGGCACACGCTGGGTACTCCAGGTCCTCGACCAGGCGCCGGACTTTCTCACCCCCGGCGGGCACCTGGTCTTTCCCGTGCTCACCCTCTCGCGGGAGCAACTGATCATCGAGCGTGCGCGCTCGCGCTTCGCCGCCGTCGAACAGGTCGAAGAGCAGTGGTATCCGCTGAACGAGCAGCTCCTCGAGCATCTACCGCTCCTGGAGCAGCTGGCGGCCGCCGGCGACGTTCGGGTCGAGAAGCGCGGCAGCCGCTGGTGCTGGGCGACGAGGATCTACGTCGCCCGCGGCCATTGATTCACTTGCTGCGGAAGAGGATTGTCACCAGGTGCCGGTGAAGTCGTCGGCCAGGATGCGAGGCGGTTTCTGCACGTCGACGGTGCCGGAGTAAGTGAGCGCGAGCGGCGCTAGCAGGTCCTGAAAGTGGCAGACCTTGGGCCCCGCCGAGAGGGTCACCGTGTACACCTGCCCGGGCCGCAGCGCCGTCGAGGCAAGCTCGGGGCAGTCGGGAGAGTAGATCTGGTGTGGTTTCGCGTCCCCGTTCACGAAGGTGAGTGCGCCGCCGGACTCGATCGAGAGCGCCGGAGCGCTGACGCCCTTTGCGTCGAGCAGCTCGATGGGAGCCTGCCGGCTCTCCCTGCCCACCGCCGCACACGCGGAAGCTGCCGCGCACCCGAGGACTGCCATCGTCAGCTTGCGATTCATTCCGTCTCCTTGGCCGTGGCCCCGAAACGGGTGCCGCTGGGCATCGGGACTTCGCGGAGCGGAGTGGCATTCCTGCGGGAATGAATCGGTCTGGGCGGAGTCAGGCCGCGCGCAACAGGGCAACGAGCTGGTCGGCCTCGGGCGCGGCGATGTCCGTGACGAGCCGGTACTCGAGCCCGCCCTGTGCCCAGCTCGACACGCGGTACCCGCGCGAGGAGATGGAGCGCAGCGGCTGATCGCGGTCTGCGGCAGGCCCGACGAACACGTTGATCAGGTGCTGGCGCCGGCCGTACACCAGGGCGGCTACCGGCCGGCCACCCACCATGTCGAGTCGTCCGCCGACCAGAGGAAAGCCCTCGGCGGCGAAGTCGCGCACCGGGACGCCGAAGTCGATCTTGCCCTGGAACCACGGCTTCACCGTGTGCTGGTCGGAGGAGGCCACGTCGGTCAAGTGCCCCGCCTGCAGCGAGCGCAAGTGGGCGTCGCGCAGCCAGCGACGTGCCGGCCACCGGCGGGGCGCGGCGGTCTCGCGCACGGTGCGCAACAGCCGTTCCTCGAGCCCGGGCGGCGGATCGAAGCGCGGGAGCCGGTCTCGCGCCGTCTCCCGCAGCGCGAGGAGCTCGTTCTTCTCCCGACCACATGTGGGGCAGCGGGCGAGGTGGCCCTCGACCTCGAGCACCGAGCGCACGTCGAGCTCGTCGTCCAACCAGGGACCGATCAGGCGGTTTGCCTCGGCGCAGGTCATCATGCGGTCTCCTTGTTCTCGCCAGCGACGATCAGCACCCGCAACTGCGCACGGGCGCGGGAGAGCCTCGACATCACCGTGCCGACGGGGATGCCGGCCACCTCGGCGATCTCCTTGTA
>WNGG01001417.1_pt1 | contig 27174 bp, 19 predicted proteins | sample 5400661 | NCBI WGS metagenome assembly WNGG01 (sample SAMN13153372, study PRJNA577476) | soil metagenome | isolation source: 100 cm soil or saprolite under Garry oak tree replicate 1 | place: USA:California | collected 2016-06-15
AACCACCAATGACGACGCCAAGCATGCTCAGGATCGCAGAGAATCCAAAAGGGTGCCACGTGATAGCGATCACCGCCGCGACGATGCCCACGTGGGCCAGGCCTCGCCAGTCGATTTGCCGTTCAATCTCGTAATCCATATCCAGCCTATTGGATGTAAGTCTTCAAGACGTTCAGGGGGCAAAGCATACCTCAGTGGGGGTATCTCTTTGCGCGACACATTGACGGACAGTCTACTCCTTTCGAATAGGGGAACCGCCGAATTCAAATTCGGCAAGAAACCCTGAGCCGCGGACGATCCGCGCAATGCGCGTCATGCGCGGCTCCGTGGATTTAGAATACGAAGCCGATGGCGCCCTGGTACGAGCGGGGCGTCACGAAGTGGGTTCCGGTAAAAGTGGAGTGGAAATTGTACAGAGCGATTTTATTTGTGAAGTTGGAGACGGTGAACCGGAGCGTAAAGTGCGAGCCGTCCTGCTGCGCAAATAGATTGTCGGTGCCGACGCCGACGTCGAATATATGGCGGGGCGCGATGCGCGGTGGATTGTGATCATCGTCCGCGGTCCCCGGCGCCGGTATCTTCAACCGTGTCGCTCCAAAATCGGACGATCGGCACGACTCAATTCCGCTATCTGGAGTAGCGGTCTGGCCACCGCAGAAGAAACCGATTGCCGCTTGCTCGGCCGCCGTCAGTGCGAGAGCATCGGCGAGGCTTGCGACGTCACCTGCAACAAGTCCGCTATCGTAACGCCAGGTAAATGCGCCCCACGGGCCGTTTCTGCGCCACTGGTATCGCGCGCTTGTGGTTTGCTGAAACTTTTGGTCATGGTCGATTCGAAACGGACTCCCGTCGACGGGAAAGAAGCGTGCCCGATTGTGGCCCATTGTCGTGTACCACTGGAAGCCTTTCAAATTCGGAGTGCTCAAGCGAAGCGAAACTCCGTCGATTTTGGATTTCTCCCAAGTGATCGGAAACGCAATCGGCGTGTTAAAGAGAACGCCGAAATCATAGGCGTTATCCGTAAATTTCCAGAAATAGTCGGCATCGATTTGAAGATATCTGCTGAGCGCCTGTTGCACACCGGCGTTAAACTGGTTTCGGCGGCCGGGACGCAACGGCGCCTCCCCTTCTGGTGAGAACGCGTCGATCAATACCTGCGCACCCGGCGAGGTTGCAGCCAGCAGGTTCTCATTGTAAGGCGTCTCCATGGTGCGCGCATAACCTGCGCGGAGGACCGTGCTGCTCGGACCGATCAGGTAGGAAATACCAACTCGAGGTTCCGCCAGCGTGTCCTTAACGAAGCCGTCATACCGGTCGATGCGCAGGCCAGGGCTGAGGGTGAGGTGGCCGACCGTTATTGCATCTTGAACGTAGGCCGCATATTCGTTGATGTTTCCAGTGTCTGCGAACGTGAAAGGTTTTCCACCACGTGTCAGGTCCAGCGGAACTAACCCCCGCTGAAGATCCGGATTCGGCATGAAGCCGCGGGCGGCACATTGTGCAGGGTTTGTAACGGTGGGCAACGCCTGAGGATCGCCGGCGCGATTCAGGCACACGGGATTGAACGCAAAATCCGTAATGCCGAGGTCGAAGTTTTCCTGCAAGCGCGTCTGCATCACCTGCCCGCCTATTTTCACATTGTGGTGTGCGGCAAGGTAGGAAACGTCACCTCGCACTCCCCAGTTCGTTAAACGGCGATACTGCGAAAGCGTGGCGGGCGAATCGTCCGACGGATCCGCACTGGGATAATAATGGACACGGTCCTGCCGGACGAAGGGGTTGATCGTCAGCAGTGTTGTCGAACTGAACGTATGTTGGTATCCCGGCGCGAGGTTGAATGTGACGACCTTCTGCCGCTGATCTTGCGTGGATTGGTCCAGACTATTTGGAATCTGAAACCAATTTCGAGCAAGAAAGAGGTTGACGTGGAGTGCGTCTTTAGGACTCGGAACAAAATCCAGCCGGTTGAAAGTATTCTCATTGTTTCCGATCGCATGGATTGGACTAAACTCCGGCGGGTCGAGGAAGCGGCCAGACCTCAAGCCGTTGGCTGCAATGAACCATCCCGCCTTCGGTCCTCCCACGGCGGCATTGGCTTCAACGGAAGGAGTACCGAATGATCCGTATTGCGCAAGCACGCCACCTCTGGGTCTCATCAAGCCAAGACCTGAACGCGTCGTGGCATTAACGACGAGACTGGTTTTGTCGCCGAATTCAGCATTCGGCGTTCCCGTTATGACTTCCATCGACTGTATGGCGTTGGTTGGCACCTGCGTCGAGAAGGCTTTGCTTTGCTGGTCGCTGATCGGCTGCCCGTCGATGGAAAACGACGTTTGCGCGTGATCTCCCAGCGGGTGGAAGAACCCGTTCGAGTCGGCGACAACGCCGGGAGAAGCGAAAACGATAGCATCGCTCAAACCGGAAGCGGGCGAGAAGGTAGGTAGCTTTTCCAACGTCGAAATGTCCACGTCCGCATGTGCATAAGGCACGTTCTCGATAATGTCCGCACCGGCGGCTTCGACGTTCACGGTCTCCGTGATGCCGGCTACCGTCAGCGCAACTTTCACGGGAATGGGAACGATCGTCCGGACGTTCACATCCTGCCCGGCCGTTGCGAATCCCTGCTGCGTGACTGCGATGTGGTAAGGGTTAAAGGGCAGATTGGTAAATCGAAATGCACCGGAGCTATCGGTCGTTGTCGTCTGCTGATAGCCGGTGATCGGATTTCGGATTTCAACCCTTGCGCCGGTAACCACGGCGCCCGTCGGATCCACGACACTGCCTTCGACGGTGCCACTAGCCACGGATTGCGCCGCCGCAGAATTTCCACCCGATGCGCCAAACACGCACAGAACGATCGTGAGACAGACAAAAGCATTCCTAAGAACATGCATAAGCTTTCTCCTGAGATGATGAGGTCGTTGGGTTTAACTTTCACAAGGGCGGCTACTAACGCGGCGTGAAGTTTATTTAAGGATGGATAGGGACACGAGATGAACTCAATGAACGGTCATTTTCTCCCTATCACTGGGTGTATATGACCGATCATCGGCCAAGGTTCCGGCGCGGGGTAGCCTGAGCAGAGGACGAAGTCCGGCAGCTTCCTGCCGATGGCAATATCGACGGGACCCGGCGCCGACCACGGCTGTCCCAATTAGCTGAAAATGAGAGTACGTGTCCTTTTCCCACCGGGAGGAGGTGGCCCGTAGGGCCGGATGAGGGCAAACATTTTGCTCATCTTTCTGCCCTCACCCGGCGACCTTCGGCGAGTCGACAACAAGAACCAGGGAATAGGCGGATTCGTATTGGCGGAGCGCGCCTCGAGCCGTCACGCGCAGAACACACAGTATCAGATTCGTTGAAAAGGGAAAATGGTTCCAGTAGTAAATGCCGACGATCCGGTAACGTTCAATAAGCAAGTTGTCCGCATTCTTCAGCAACACTGCCAGACCTGCCACCGCCCAAATAACATCGCGCCGATGTCATTTCTCACTTATACGGACGTGCGGCCTTGGGCGAAAGCGATCAAAGCGGCAGTCTTAACCGGGCAGATGCCGCCGTGGAAACCTGTAAACGCTCACGGTGTTTTCAAGGGCGAGCGTAGCCTTACGGACCAGGAAATACAAACTCTGTCGCAGTGGGCAACGAACGGAGCTCCCGAAGGTGATCCGCTCGATTTGCCGGATCCGATGACATTTTCTGACACGTGGAGCGCGGGTACACCGGATTTGGTCGCGCAGCCGTCAGGGCCTTACGCCGCTCAAACCGGCAGCGCCGACATCTACCGTTGTTTCCCAATGACGGTTGATTCGACATCCGCACTCTATGTGCGCGGATATGAAGTTATACCCGGGAATCGCGCGATCGTGCATCACGTCTTGTTGTTTACCGACGAAAGCGGAGAGTCCCTGAAATTGGACGATGCGGATCCTGGGCCTGGTTACACATGCTTCGGCGGCGCCGGCTTTTTGAATGGTCTGGGGGGCCTGGGTGGATGGGTACCGGGTTCTTCCCCAGAGGCGTTTCCGCTTGGCACCGGCGTACGTATTCCAAAGGGCGCCCGCATCGTGATGCAGGTTCACTACAGCCTGTCGGGCATTTCCCAAAGTTCCCGTCCGCTGGAGCCCGATCTCACGCGGGTTGGTATTTATCTCTCTCCAGTTCCACTTCAGCCGATTTCATTTCTCCCCGTTGTAAATCCGTTTTTCACGATTCCTGCAGGAGATTCTCATTACCAGGTGAAGGCTTCTTATGTCATCGGAAGGGCGGTGGAATTGGTTGCCATCGCGCCGCACATGCATCTTCTGGGACATCAGGCCACCATCGAAGCGCAGTTTCCGAACGGTGATCGGCGGCAGCTCATACGGATTGACAATTGGGACTTTCATTGGCAGGGGAACTATGTCTACCGTGATCCGGTCCTGCTCCCTGCCGGCACGCTCATCGAATTGACTGCTTATTACGACAACTCGCTGAACAATCCGAAGAATCCTTCGTCTCCACCGGTGCCAGTAAGTTGGGGCGAGCGAACCACCGATGAGATGTGCCTCGCATTTCTCAACGTGAAGTCGCCGGGTGTTCCAAGTGTCGATACGGTTCCGTTTTCGCTCACTGATCGCGGCACGAATTCTGTTGTCACGCTGGGCACTTCCGGTGCGACTCAGGTTGGATATGCACGCGTGACGGACTCATCGAGCAATGCGCCTTCAGGCCTGGCGATATTCGAGTACCGCCAGAATGACATCCTGATCTCCGAAGCGGGAGTGCCGGCTTCGCGAGCGATGACCCAGGATGCCATTCAATCCGGCATTGCAATCGCCAATACGTCTGGGAGTCTTGCCACGGTTCGCCTGGAACTGATGGATCTCAGTGCCGCCTCAATTTCAGGAACGACAGTCACATTGGCTGGCAATGCTCAGCTTGCAGCGTTCTTGACCCAGATTCGTGGCTTTGAGTCCTTGAGCCTTCCGGTCCAGGGATTGCTGCGAATCACTAGCGCTTCGCCGATCGTGGTTACCGGTCTTCGCAGCCGCACGAACGAGCGCGGCGACTTCCTGATCACCACAACACCGCCTGTGGCCGAGAGCGCGCCCGTAGCCTCCGAATTGTTCTTCCCGCATTTTGCGCATGGAGGCGGCTACACAACGCAATTTATCCTCTTTGGCGGAGGTTCCGGCCGCACGCTCAGTGGAACCGTTCGCTTCCTGTCGCAGTCTGGCGAACCGCTCAGCCTGAAGCTCCGCTAGGCCACGCCGGAGTTTCAGCCGCTAGCCTGCTCAAAAACGGGTTAAAGTCCAACGCGTCCAATCAATGAACTTGTCCCCAACGTTGTACGTGAATCCAGCGTGCGCCAGATACACGGCGGCGCCGATCAGCAGAATCAACAGTAGTGCTTATCGGATTGGTTTCCTCACTATTTTCGCGCCTCGAGTGTAACGTTGACTTTGATTGTCTGCCCGGCACGTTGGACGACCACGGCCACGACGTCGCCCGGCTTCTTGGTCTGCAGCGCGTAAGTGAAGTCGTACAGATTCTTGATTTCCTTGCCGTCGAATTGGATCATGAGATCGCCGCCTTTTAGTCCCGCTTTACCTGCCGGACTATCGGGGCGAACGTCCGCGAACAAAACTCCATTTAAGTCATCGCGAAAATCCGGCACCGAACCAAAGTATGGTCCGTAGCCACTCCCGCCGCCTCCATTGCCACCGCGGGGCCGCTGCTCGCGAACCTCGGTGTATTGGAGCCGGTTCGGTTCATTGGCAACGCGCTCGGCCATCTCGTAAGCTAACGAAAGAACTCGGATCGCTCCCGGCGCGTTGATCTTGTCGGAAGTATCGGATGGCCGATGATAATCGGCGTGAAGTCCTGTGAAGAAGAACAGGATCGGAATATGTTTTTCATTGAAGGACATGTGGTCGCTGCCGCCGATGCCGGAGTCCGAGTAGTCCAGCCGCAGATTCAGAGGTCCTGCGGCTTCTTCGAGCCATCCTCTAAAATTGGGTGAAGTTCCGACGCCGCCCATGAAAACCCGGTCGTTATTCAGCCTCCCGACCATGTCCATGTTGAGCATTGCGATAGTCTTGTCGAGGGGAACCGTTGGGTGAGCGACGAAGTATGCCGACCCGAGCAGGCCCAATTCCTCACCGGCGAAGGTCATGAACAGAATCGATCGCCTGAACGTTTGCTTGTTGGCGGCAGCGACTCTGGCCACCTCCATGACACCTGAACTTCCCGATGCGTTGTCATCGGCGCCATGATGAATTTGTCCGATCTGAGATGGCGCCAGCGAGTGGCTGTCCCCGAGGCCCAGATGGTCGTAATGGCCGCCGATCACGACCCATTCATTTCGCATGGTTGGATCGGACCCTGGAAGCGCACCGATCACATTTCGTACAGGCTTGCGTATGCGAATAACGTCAGTGGCCATGTGGACGTGAATCCCGGCAAGCTCGAACGATTCAGGTTTCAAATTTTGATCCATCATCCGTTGAATGGCTGTCAGGTCTTTTCCCGATCTTGTAAACAGACCAAGGATCGGAGCTTGCCGTGCGTGCACCGAGGCGATGCCGGCGTTGCCTCCTTCGACTGCTTTGGTCGCCGGCCCGACTTCGTCAGGTTCGCTCTTGTGGTTGAGCGGGTCCGTGATGAAAATGATTCCCTTTGCCCCGTGCTGGCGCGCGTTGATGGCTTTGTTTACAAACGTGGCATGCGTGGTGAAGTTTTTACCGTTCCACTTGCTGTTGGGATCCAACTCCTGAGGCTCGTGACGAAACACCACGACGACCTTGCCCTTCACATCCATTCCCTGGTAATCGTCCCACTGGAGCTCGGGCGCCGTGATGCCGTAGCCGGCAAACACAAGCGCAGCATCGACGCTATCGGAATTGGAGAAAGCGATCGGAACGAAATCTTTCTTGTCTTCCAGCGCTGCCTGATTGATTTCAAGACGATTTCCTTTTCCAAATTCTGTGCCGGTGGTGATTTCAAATGTTTGAAAGTAGGTCTTGTTGTCACCGGCAGGCTGCAATCCTGCAGTGCGGAATTGAGACGCGATATAGTCTGAGGCTTTTTCCAATTCCGGTGAACCGCTTGCGCGGCCCTTCAATTCGTCGGAGGCCAAATACGTGAGGTCCCGCATATACCGGCCGGCCGAAAGCTGGCTGATCTCCGCGGCGACACCGTTCTGCCCCGCCCTGGCAACCGGCGTAATCAACGAATCGAGCTGAAAGGCAGGCAACGCCAGAAACGCAATAAGCGCAATTGCAAGCGTATAATGTTTCGTTTTCATAGATGATCCAAGCGTTCGAACTCCAGCACAGACAGGATGAAGATTTTTTTCACGGCGAACCACTCGAGCATCAGTGCGTCATCGCGTAGACTGCGTAGTTGACCCCTAGCTTAACAGCCATCCCCGACTCACGTATGGAACACTGCCCGACATCCAACGCCTGCCAGTATTCGCTGATATCGTTGTTGAAATCGATCATCACCTGGATGCGTCCCTTCGGATCCGAAATACCAAGAAACTCCACGTCACCGGAGTTGTACATGAGGTAAGGAGGCAACATCTCTTTTGGATCGATGTCAAAAAAAGCATGAAAGATCGGATGAGACGCATCCACGCGCTTGATTTCGCGATCGGGATAAACCTTCTTCATCTGCTGCAGCATATTTTCGAACTGCGAATTGTCGAACTCATTGCCGCGAAAATCGTCGAGCAACAAGAAGCCTCCGCGGTCCAGGTATTCGCGAAGATTCTTGACGTCGGCGGGAAGAAGATTGAGATACCCGGGTTCGGACATGTAAGTGAATGGATATTGGAACAACTCTTTGCTGTCGATGTCGACGATCTGGTAGGAGTCCGGGGTTGTTTGAGTCGTTGTCAGCCGCGCAAGAGAATCCGGAAACATCGTGTCACCGTCCGGATAATCGTGGTGCCACGGGACTTCGCGCGTTTCGGCTCGCCACCACGGCTGAGTGTGATAGCGTATCCGCGCGTATACAAAGCCGCTACGGTTGATGTTGCGTGGCGTTGGCAAATCCTCTTCTCCCGTTCCCCTGTAGCCGGGTACCAGACAGCGTCCGCCGGTTTGGCCTCCGCCGGCACCAGTGACTCCACCGCCGGGTCGTCCGCGGCCACCGGCCTGTGGTCCGCGCCCGCCGAATTGTGCAAAGGCGAACACGCTGAACCCAAGAATGGCGAAGGCGGCCAGTTTCCTTTTCATTTTCTCTCGGAGTGTAAACCTCTTCTGTTATTGGGCTGCGGGTTGGTGATAGAGGCCAACGTACGCGGCTTTACCGACGACATGCATGTCCATCGCCTACATAACATCGGCACGAGAAGCATTCGCCGGCAGATCCAACGTCTGATCTACCGCAGCGGAGAAAGAATAACACCAACCGGTTCGGCAACCGCGAACGAAAAGCCAACTCTCCAAAATCCTTGTCGAGCGTGAGAAGAATTCGATCTTGAGTCCGCGCGAGATGAAGAACGTTTTGATCGGTTGCCCCAGGCCATTCAGGCCTTATCCACAAAACGTCGCGACCCGCGTTCCTCAGTGCGGCAATCGCAGCACCCGGGGACCATGACGACATGCTGGCCGTTCGGCGCTACGTCATGCACGTTTCAAACCCAAGCCAAAGCAGGAACCGGACACCTGGCGGCGAATAGATCGCAGTGGTCACGTCACGAGCAGGAAGTGAGCCTCGCGACGATTTCGTTATTGCGGTATCGGCCCGCGCCTGAATTTCCGCCGGGGTTTGGTCCTGGATCGGATGGTCCACGTAAACGGCGTCAAAGTCTGGCCTGCCGAGAGCGGCAGCCTGAACTCGTGCCGGTAACATGAACTCATGCGTGGCCACGGGGACCGCAGGAATGCCCCAATTCTCCAACCGGATCGTGTCATGCAAACTGCACGTTGTGCACGAACCTCAATCCGCCAATCCTTCAATCACTGCATCGACTCCTCGCAACTTGTCGAGCAGTGGGCTGGGTGCCGGTTTAGTGTAAGTGGGCTTGACCTCTCGGAGTACACGTGCAACAGCGTGGCGCTCGAGTAGCAATCGCTCGAGCCGATCGAGAAAAACGCTCCCTCCTGGTTTGCTGATGTCGAGTAAGGCAACGGCCTTGCCCGCCAGAGTTTTCAAGCGAGGAGCTTGCGTTGCCGAAAGCCTGCGTTCGTCACACGGATCAACAAGAGTTATGGGCATGGATAGGTCACCATCTGGCTGCCGCGCGGACCGGCGGCCCAGCTACCAATGACGGCGGAAGACTTTCCGGCCGCGCCGCCCGCCACTATGAGTTTGACCGCTTCGGGCGTACGAGTTGCAGCGCGCGCCCGAGTGTGCTGTTGGCGCGCGCAACGTTGCTGAATACATTCTGCCCGCAGGCGAACGGACGGCTCCCTCATCATTAACCAAAAAGAAAGCCGGAACTGCCACAGGATCGTAGGCTCGCGATAACTCCAAACTGTGGTCCGCATTGACAGGAAAAGCCGCCACCACCTGTTCTGCGAATTGACGAGTCATCGGCTCAGGATCCTGACAGATCCCAATCACGCGCGCGGCTTGCCTGGCCAGCTTATTCAGATAAGGAATGCTCAATCGGCACGTCGGGCAATCGGCTTCGAGAAAGACCAATACACAAGACTCGCGAGGCGTTTGACCGAAGCCGATCTGGGGCGCTTTCTGTCAGGCTTCGATCATTGATTTCTGAACCAGATCCGCATTGTCCACCTATCCGGGATGTATCAATCTCATTCTATCGATCGAACGTCATTCTCCCAAACCGTTTTCAGAGGAGTTGGCTTCTTTACCGGGGCGATTCGGTGGATCAGCCTTAAACTCGTCTTGAAGAGGACGCCTTTTAGGGCGGCTGCTCATTCGCGCAATTCGCGGCCGAGATCCTATCCAGACAACCGTATTAAATCGTATTGCACAATCTCAGATATTGCCTGAAAGTCGCATCGAAGTGTATAAGAACAGTTCATGCAGAAAGCGCTGCTATTTTCCCTGCTCGTTTTTCGCCTCAGCTTCGCGCCGGCCGAGCTTACCGGTGAAGTTCTGGACCCGAGCGGCGTAGCAATAGAGCAGGCGTCGGTGACGCTCATGGAAGTTGACACGAACGCCACTTTCCACTCGACTTCCTCCATCGAGGGCAGGTATCGGTTCACCGGCGTGAGACCCGGCCGCTACAACGTGACGGTTGAGGCTTCTGGTTTTCAGCGCGTCACACGGCAAGGCGTCATGCTGCTTACCGGCGAGAAAGTACGTCTGGATTTTGTGCTTTCGATCGGTTCGGTACTGGAAAACGTCAGCATCACGGCGGACGCGCCGCTGTTGCGGACAGAATCCGCCGACATCGGCCAGGTGATCGATAACAAAAAGATCGTTGAGCTGCCCTTGAACGGGCGCTCGTTCATCTCACTCGCCGCCCTTGCGCCGGGTGTGGCTCTGCCGCCGGGCTCGGCTTTTCCCCGCATCAATGGCGGCCGGCCGCGTACCAACGAATTTCTTTTTGACGGCGTCACGGTACTGCAACCGGAACCCGGCCAGGTCACCTTCATGCCGGTCGTCGACGCCATCCAGGAATTCAAAATAGAAACCAACAGCCCGCCGGCCGAGTTCGGCCGATTCAACGGCGGCGTCATCAATCTGACAACAAAGTCCGGCACGAATGACTTTCACGGCTCCGCCTTTGAATTTCTGCGTCATGAGGCTCTGAACGCGCGAAACCTGTTTGCACCGGCAACGCCATCCATTCCCGGCAAGCCGCTTTTCCGACGCAATCAATTTGGCGCGGTTTTCGGCGGCCCAATTGTTCGCGACAGGACGTTCTTCTTCACCGATTATCAGGGAAGCCGGCAGGCCATTGGCCGGGTTCGCACGTCCACAGTGCCAACCTTGCTTCAACGCCAGGGTATTTTTAGCGAGACAGTGGCGGGCTCCCTGCCACGCATCTTCGATCCGGGAACGCGCATCGCATTCCCATCCAGTACCATTCCACGGGAACGAATGGACCTGGCGGCTAGGGCTCTTCTCGAGCGCTATCCGTTGCCGACTTCCCCAGGCACAGCGAACAACTATCGTCGGATCGCAAATGAGACGCAAAACCAGAACCAGTGGGATGCTCGTCTCGACCATGCTTTCGGAGCGGCGGATTCTGTCTTCGCCAGATTTTCATCGGCTCGAGACGTTTCCGATCCCGTCCCTCCTTTGCCGGACGGCAGCGGCAACCTGACCTCGGGCGTGCTTGGTCATACCGCGACGGCCGGTCAGTCGCTCGCATCGAGTTACCTGCGGGTGTTGAGCCCATCCGCCACCAATGAAGTTCGCTTCGGATACAGCCGCAGGCGTCTGGCGCGCCGCGCCGTGCCTCTTCCGGCGTATGTGGTCGACGGCTACCAGCAACTTGGACCTCCGGCAAATGCCCGCTCGGACCTTCGCACCGACGTTACGCAGGTGGTCGACATGTTTTCCACCCAGAGGCGTACCCATTTCATAAAAGCGGGCCTGGACTTCCGCTGGGAGCGTCTGGACATCACTCAACCGCCATCGCCATTGGGATCCTTCCAGTTCAGCGCGCCTGAAGCCGGGTTTTCACTAGCCAGTTTTCTTCTTGGACAGGTGGATCGGTTCTCTATCGACATCCAGCAAAAGCCCATTCGCCCTCGCGCGATGATCGAGGAGTACTTCATCCAGGACGACTGGAAGGCCTCGCGCCGGCTCACGGTCACCGCCGGCCTTCGTTACACGCTCAATTTCCCATCCACGGAGTTGGATGATCAGGGAGCGGTATTCGATCTCGAAACACAGAAACTTCGATATCTGGGCCGCGATGGTTTTCCTCGGTCATCTCGCACGTTGCACAAACTGAATCTCGGTCCACGTGTGGGACTGGCGTACCGTGCCACGGACAAGATGGTGGTTCGCAGCGGTTACGGACTGGTTTGGATCGAGCAGGCAGGGATTACGACTCCATTTACGAATCCTCAGTTCCCTTTCATTCAAACCGTAACCCAGAGGTCGCTGGACAACATCACGCCGGCATTTGTTCTCTCATCCGGACCTTCGGTTTTGCCGATTCCGCCAACGCCGGATGCCGGCTTGGGTCAGGGAGTGTTTGGTGTCGACCGTAACTTGGGTTCCGGATATGCACAGCAATGGAATCTTTCGATCCAGCGGGAACTCGGCGCCAACATCCTCTTTGAAGCGGCATATACCGGCTCGAAGATCACTCACGTTGGAATTCCGGATACGAATATCAATCAGCTTACAGCCGATCAACTTCGTCTCGGGCCACAACTGCTCGAGCGAGTCCCGAATCCATTCTTCGGAATCATTCCCCGATCTTCGTCGCTAGGCGATCCGACGATCACGCGGGCACAACTGCTCAAACCGTTCCCGCAGTTCACAACCGTCAGCTACTTTCGCAATAACGTCGGGAACACGAACTACCACGCCTTTCAGGCAAAGCTGGAAAAGCGTTTCTCGCATGGTTTCTCGCTGCTTGCGAGCTACACGCGGTCAAAGCTCATCGACGAGGCCTCGTCCGTTTTCGATGCGGCAGTCCTGACCGGGCCAGTGGCGGACTTTCCCGTTGCAGACAGCTTCAACAGGAAGTTGGAGCGCGATCTCTCCTCGGGCGATATGCCCAACGTGTTCGCTGTGAGTGCGGCCTACGATCTTCCGACAGGTACAGGGCTATTCGGCGGCTGGCAAATTGCGGGAATCCTGATCCTCGAATCGGGTCTGCCGCTCGCGGTGACCCAGAACACGAATTTCAACGCTTTTGCCGGTTTCGGCACTCAACGGCCCAATCGGCTTCGCAATGCCAACCTGCCCGCCAGCGAGCGCAAGACGATTCGTTATTTCGACACCGAAGCGTTCGTGCTCGCTCCCCAGTTCACACTCGGAAACAGCTCGAGGAATTCCGTGCGCGGGCCTGGACTCCGGAACCTCGATCTCGCTCTGCTGAAGAGAACTCCTCTCAAGGAAAAGATTGCCGTGGAATTTCGTGCGGAAGCCTTTAATTTGACCAATTCACCACCACTCGGAAATCCCAATACGGTCTTTGGCTCTCCAGGTTTCGGATCGATCACATCCGCTGGCGATCCGCGTGTGCTGCAGATCGCGTTGAAACTTCATTTCTAAGGCGCCGCGCAGGATTGTGAACTCAAGTCGCAGAGCGCGACAGAAAGTAGCCCACGCGTGAGCGCTGGGAAGTAACGCATTTGCAGCGGGTGAAGCGAACTCCCCTCTCAAGGAAGTAGGCCGATAAGTTCTTTGTTTTCGTGCCGCCGACTTCCTTTCTGTTATGGAGCTGGCCAGCAGGACAGCTCTGAATACTCCTTGGCAAAGGAGGGGTGGCCGCGCCATCAAGAAATATCCCCGTTCCTTTGAAAGCCGCGGACGGGGTGGTTCGTTCAAACTCCAAAACAATTTCGCTTGAACGAACCACCCCGTCTGCGCCCGTTAAGGGGCTTCGCTACATTTTTTAATGGGCGCAGCCACCCCTCCTTCGCCAAGGAGGGGACTTGGCTTCAACCCCCCACGTCCGGCAACAACGACATGCGTATACTTCACAGCGCTCATGCGTGAGGCTATTTTCTGGAGCCGCTCCGCGGACACATTTTTTACCTACCAGCCCTTCGAGGTGTCCGCGCTCCCGTCGCAATCATCACTTCTGTTGCCTTGATCAGAGCAAAGGCGGGCATCCCCTTCCGGAGTCGGAGTTCATCTGAGGATTGGCGCGTAATGATGGCAGTGACGATCTGGCCGGCAACATCAAGCGTGACCTGGGTCAACAGACCTTCGGTCTTAACCTCGGTTATCGTTCCCAGTAGTTTGTTTCTGCCGCTGATCGATTGCAGGCTGGTTCTTCCCGGGTTCGAATTGGTCAGGCGATCGATCTCACTCTGCGCGATGCGATGGTGCCCTCCGGGAGTCTTGATGGACCTCAGCTTTCCACGATAGATCCACTGTTTCAATGTCGGATAACTGATGTTCAGGATTCGAGCTGCATCGCGGAGCTTCAGCAGTTCCATGCCAAGCCATTGTACGCGATCATCTATTACCGAGTGTGGTACCTTCACTCAAATATGTCCTCCGCCTATTTCTGGACCATCGTGGCGTACATGGTCTTCCTGATTGGTGTCGGCGCATTGCGAAGCCGCAGAGTGGAAAGTCAGGAAGATTTCTCGGTGGCCGGCCGGCAGCTCTCGACATTCGTTCTCTTCGGGACGATGCTCGCGACATGGATCGGAACGGGATCGATCTTCGGATTTTCAGGCAAAATTTACGAGGTCGGCATCGCGGCATGGATCCTGCCCGTCGGCTCGCAGATAGGAATTATCCTCCTGTCATTTCTCGCGAGTAGAGCTCGCCGATCTTCCGCCATTACAGTCCAGGATATTCTCGAGACCCGATACAACAAGTGGGCGCGCGTGCTTGGCGTGATCACGCTGGTACTCACTGCGGTCACTATTGTGTCTTACCAGTATCGGGCGGCCGCGGCAGTGCTGAACCTGGCCATGCCGAGTATCGACTTGAAAACGGCGACGATCATCGTTGCGGTTTTCATTATTATTTACACGGCGCTGGCGGGAATGTTCTCGGTGGCCTATACGGATCTGGTGATGGGAATCACCATGATCGTGGGGATTTTGGTCACGCTCCCTTACGTGTACTCGAAGGCGGGCGGGTACGCGGGAATGGCCGCAACGCTTCCTCCCGATCATCTGGTCTTCTTTGGGCCGATTAGCTGGGTCCAGGCAGCGGGCATCATTCTGCCACCCGGACTTTTGATTCTCGGCGACGCCAATATGTACCAGCGTTTTTTCTCTGCAAAAAACGCTGGTGTGGCGCGGCGTTCGACGATTTGGCTGCTTTTCGGGGTGGCGTACATGGAGTGGATGATCATCGCGACGGCATGGGTATGTTCGGCAATCGAATGGCAGGACGGCAAGCTTCAGATTCCGAGCCGCGTGATTGCATATGTTGCCCGCGATCACCTCCCGATATGGCTGGGCGCGCTGGTCATGACGACGATTGTGGCGATCATTGTGTCCACATCCATCTCCTATCTCCTGGTGCCGGCCACATCGATTGCACGCGACATTTACCAGCGCTTCATCAACCCCAAGGCGACCGAGCGGAAGCTCGTGTGGCTTCTCCGCGGACTGGTTATTGGACTGGGAATCGTGGCGTTCATCATCTCGACGTTTTCGGAAAAATTCCTCGAGATTGCGCTGCGCGCCTACACCATCTACGGTACGGGGATTACGCCATCACTGGTCGCAGCACTCACGTGGAAACGCGCGTCCGCGCCAGGCGCAGTCACCTCCATCATCATGGGTGTTGCCACGACTTTAATCTGGGAGTTCGGTGGGTTCGGAACAAGCACGGGCGTGGACCCGGTCATTCCCGCCATCGCCGTTTCTGTTGTATGCCTGATTGGGGTGTCTCTGCTGACGCCGGCTCCACGTTCCGAGCAAGTGGACGTCTTCTTTCAAAGAGGGGATTAGCCCGCATTTCTCACCGGAATCTTGGGCAACTATGCCGAGGGCGCGTCCCTCTCCCTCTGGGAGAGGGTGGCCGAAGGCCGGGTGAGGGTCGATAAGAATGCACGCTGTTAACCTCACCCGCCGCTTCGCGGCACCCTCTCCAAAAGGGAGAGGGACTTGGCTTGTGGATAGTCACAATCCAGCGAGAGATCCGGGCTAGCCGCAAAGCGGATTGCGGATTTGGGGAACCACGTCGATTGGAGCCTGGTCCCCAAATCCGAAATCCGCAATCCGAAATCCGAAATCTCTTCAGATCACTTGCTGGATGGGTTCTTTATCGGAAACTGCCCGCAGGACGCGCCTGGGAAATGCGAGATTCAAGACTTCTTCGATGGTACGGACGTAGTGAATCTTGATCTCTTTCAGAAGCTCTGGCTGGATATCCTCGACCACGTTTTTCTCGTTTTGTGCGGGAAGTATCAGTTCCTCGATTTTGGCGCGGCGTGCAGCAAGAACTTTTTCTTTGATGCCTCCGACGGGTAGCACGTGGCCGCTCAGCGTGATTTCACCGGTCATGGCGAGCTTGGGCCGGATTGGTGTGTTCGTGAGAGCGGAAACCAGTGCAGTGACCATGGTCACGCCGGCGGAAGGTCCGTCCTTGGGAATCGATCCGGCCGGAACGTGAACATGGACATCGATATCTTTATAAAAGTCGGAGTCCAGACCCAACCCGGTGGCATAGGAACGCACCCAAGTTAGCGCGGCTTTCGTGGATTCCTGCATCACGTCGCCGACCTGACCCGTCACCGTGAGATGCCGGCCACCTTTGGCGATGTTGGCCTCCACGAAAAGGATGTCGCCGCCGACTGGAGTCCATGCCAGACCGATAACGACGCCAGCACGCTTTGCACGCTCTTCCACTTCCTCTTCCAGGCTGAACTTCGGCGCCCCGAGCAATTCGGTAACAACGTCCGGCGTGACGGCAAGTTTCGGGTCCTTTCCCTCGAGCATTCTTCGCGCGTGCTTCCGGCAAATACTTGTAAGCTGTCTTTCCAGGTTCCGGACGCCGGTCTCCCGCGTGTAGTGACGAACGATGCGGTGCAGCGCCTCGTCTTGAAACTCAATCTGATCCGGCTGCAGGCCGCTGTTCTCCCGGCCACGTGGAACAAGGTAGCTGCGCGCGATCTGTACCTTCTCTTCTTCGGTATATCCGGGTAGCTCGATAATCTCCATACGGTCGCGCAGGGCTGAAGGGACCGTGTCGAGCACATTGGCCGTGGTGATGAAAAAGACGCGCGAAAGATCGAAAGCCACGTCCAGGTAGTGATCGCGAAATGTGTTGTTCTGCTCGGGATCCAGAACTTCCAGCAGCGCCGATGCGGGATCGCCGCGGAAATCCGCGCCGAGCTTATCGATTTCGTCAAGCATGAAGACCGGGTCGCGCGAGCCCGCGCGGCGGATGTTCTGGATGATCTGCCCGGGGAGGGCGCCAATATAGGTTCGCCGGTGGCCGCGAATTTCCGCTTCGTCGCGCATTCCTCCCAGCGAGATGCGTATAAATCGTCGTCCCATCGCTTCCGCCACCGACCGGCCCAGCGAAGTCTTTCCGACGCCGGGCGGGCCGACGAAGCACAGAATTGGGGCTTTGCCGATGGGCCGCAGTTCCAGCACGGCAAGATACTCGAGTATCCGTTCCTTGACCTTCTCCAGATCGTAATGGTCGCGGTCGAGGACCTGGCGAGCACGAGCGATATCGACCCTTTCTGTCGTAAGGACGTTCCACGGGAGAGTCACCAGCCAGTCCAGATAGGTCCGGCTCACCGTGTATTCCGCGGCGGCGGGTGACATGCGGGCAAGCCGTCCCAGTTCGCGGTCCGCTTCCTTCTTCGCCTCCTCGGTCATTCCCGCCGCTTCAATCTTCTTTCGAAGCTCATCCATTTCGCGCTGGGTATCATCGGCTTCGCCAAGCTCGCGCTGGATAGCTCGCAGTTGTTCGCGAAGGAAATACTCACGCTGGCTCTTACCGACTTCTTCCTGCACCTGGCTTTGGATCTTAGTGCGCAGCTCCAGGACCTCGAGTTCCTTCGCGAGCTCCGTGTTCAAAAACTCAAGCCGCTTCCGCACGGAGATCTCTTCGAGAACAAATTGTTTGGAAACGATCGACAAATTCGGAAGATTCGTTGCGATGTAATCGGCGAGCCGGCCGGTGTCTTCGATGTTGATGACGATGGTTTGCAAATCGTCGGGCAGTTGCGGGGAAAGCTTGATAATGCGCTCGAACTGGCTGATCACGGTCCTTCGAAGCGCCTGGAAGTCCACACTCGTTTCGTCTTCCTTTTCGTCGGCAAGGACAGTAATGCGCGCGCGAAGGTACGGATCGAACTGGATGAATTCCTGCACTCGGGTCCGGGAGACGCCCATGATGATGACAAACAGATTGCCCTCAGGCGTCTTCATGACTCGGTGGACCACACTCACAGTCCCGATGTCATAGAGATCTATCGGTCCGGGCGAATCGACCCGCTTATCGCGCTGAGTGAGAACGACCAACATTCCATCACCCTGCTGGACGTCATTGATGAGTTTGACCGAGCTTTCGCGGCCGACCGTCAGCGGGATGACGGCGTTTGGAAAAATAACGGCATCACGAACAGGAAGAATCGGCAACTCATCCGGTATCGTCTGGATCTTCTGCTGAATGTCATCAAGCTCTTCGAGGTCACGTTTCATGGCTCACCCTAGAGATTTCGGATTGCGGATTGCAGATTTCGGATTTGGGGAACCGTGGGTTCCTAAATCCGAAATCCGCAATCCGAAATCCGAAATCGTCATATGCTAGAATCCGCGCGTGTCCGGCGACAGACGTTTTCAGTGGACAGTTGCTCTCATTCTGTTCGGCGTGCTCTTCCTGGGGGTATCGGACACGCAACTAGTCGCGCCGCTTCTCCCGCTCATCGCTCAGAATTTTGGGGCGACACCTGGACACGCCGGAATCATCGTCACTACGTACTCGTTGGCCGCTGCAGCTTTCGCTCTATTTGTAGGCCCGCTCTCCGATCGAGTCGGGCGGAAAAAGATATTACTATCGGGTCTTGCTCTGTTCAGCTTTACTTCATTTCTTACATATCACGTTTCCAGCTTCGGTGCGTTAGTGATTCTGCGGACAATGACAGGATTGGCTGCGGGAACACTTTCCACCTGCGCGCTCTCTTTTGCCGGAGATTACTATCCGTATGAACAACGGGGTCGGGCTATGGGGATACTCTCCATGGGATACTTTGTCGCCATTGTTGTGGGAGTGCCTGCCGGGGCCCTGGCCGCTGCGCGCCTCGGCTGGCAGTGGGTATTCGGGTGCCTGTCGGTTGCAGCAGCCGCCATGTTTATGGTGGGCTTTCGATTGCCAAGGGACAAGACAGACTGGAAATCTTACCGGTCTCGCCTCTCGATGATCGAGCATTTCGGAAAGACCGACCGGCTGGCCGGCATGGCAGCCGCATTCCTCACCTCGGGCGGCCTCGTCGGATTTCTGACGTATGTTGGAGCGTGGCTTAAAGCGACGCATGATGTCGGTATCGATCGGATCGGTCTCGTTTTCATGTTCTCGGGTCTGGCCGCCGTCGCCGCTTCACCGCTTTCCGGTTGGCTTTCGGATCATGCGGGCAAACGCACCATTGTCATGTGGTCGAATGTGTTGCTGGCGTTCTTGTTCGTGATCGTGGCCCGTATCGATTGGGGGCTGTGGCTTATGGTTGGAATCGGAATGCTGAGCATCGCCGCCTCGGCCCGTCAGGCGCCTCTGCACGCGCTGACCACGGAAATCGTCGGTCCTGAAATCCGTGGTGAATATATCGCAATGCGCAACGCCGCCTCTCAGCTGGGAATTGCCATCCTCGCCACCATATCCGCTACCGCCTTCGATTCGGGCGGATTCACTGCTGTCGCCCTGGTCGCCGCCCTGGCCACGCTCCTCATTCCCATATGCTGTATCTGGCTCAAGGAACCTGAGAACGCGGGCTAAAGCCCGCAACTACGGGCCGATGTTCCCCGTATCCGTTTTGCGCCAGAACGCATGCCATGCCTGTAGTCGCAGGCTTTAGCCCGCGTTCTCCGTCTGCTATCCTAAGGTGCATGCCCGCCAATTTGACGCCGCAATATATGGAGGCTGAAAAGCGCTTCAAGCAAGCCAGCAATGTGGAGGAGAAGATTTCGGCGCTCGAAGAGATGATGGCGACTATCCCCAAACATAAAGGTACGGAGAAGCTGCAGGCGGACCTGAAAAAGAAGATGTCCGTCTTGCGGAAGGAATCCGATCAGCACAAAAGAAGTGGGGGGCGGCGGGATTCCTTTGTGGTCGAGAAGGAAGGCGCCCGGCAATTGGCCCTGGTGGGGGCGCCGAATTCCGGAAAATCGCAATTTGTGCAAAGTCTCACGCACGCGACTCCGGAAGTCGCCGATTACCCCTACACGACGAGAACTCCGATTCCGGGGATGATGATATTCGACAACGTACGTCTGCAGCTGGTGGATCTCCCACCGATTTCGCCGGAATACACGGAATCCTGGGTGGGACAGATCATTCGCAATGCGGACGCGGTGTTGTGGATCTTTGATCTATCGGATGACGATATTCTGGACACGCTCGAAGAAACCTGCACCTTTCTGGCAGGCGCCAAAATCGATCTGCAAAACATGAAGGTCTTAATGGTGGGTAACAAGAAGGATGCGCCGGGCGCCGGCGAGCGCGCGGCAATCGTGCGGGAAGCCTATCCGGATAAGTTCCCGATCACGGAAATCTCGGCCGCTTTCTCAACACCCGCAGAGCTAGAAGCCTTTAAGAAAGTTGTGTACGATTTTCTGGACATTGTGAGGGTTTACACCAAGGCTCCGGGAAAGAAGCCGGATTTCAGGGATCCCTATGTTGTCCCTCGGGGCAGTACTGTGTTGAATGTTGCCGAAAAAGTGCATCGCGACTTTCTCCAGAATTTGAAATACGCTCGTATCTGGGGTGAAGGCAAAGTGGACGGGATTATGGTCCCGCGGGATTTCGTCATCAGCGATGGTGACGTATTGGAGTTACATGAATAGATGGCGGCGGCAAATTCCCCTCAATGGATTTAACTTATGAAAAACATCATCAAAGTGGCTTTCTTGAGCTCGATCATCACTGCGGCAATGGTGTACGTCGTTTTGGAGTGGCGGCCGCTACGTTCGGAGACGGCGCGTGCACCGGAAGTGAGCTGGGCGTCATCCGTTGCGAGCAGCCCGGCAGCCGTTCCTGCGGCGCGCCTGAGTGACGAGGAGCGAAACAATATTGAGGTTTATCAAAAGTACAGCCAGGGCGTCGTGAACATCACGACGACAACGGTTGGCTATGACTTCTTCCTGCGGCCTGTTCCCATGGAATCCGGTACGGGATCGGGTGCAATCATCGACACTCAGGGTCACATCGTGACGAATTTTCACGTCATCCGAGAGGCCGAACGGCTTGAGGTCACATTACCAGACAAGACGAAACATATCGCCAAGGTCGTCGGCAGCGATCCCAACAATGACCTTGCCGTCATCCAAATCGACTTACCGCGCGCCGGTTTAATCCCAATACCGGTTGGAACCTCAAAGGGACTTCAGGTTGGCCAGAAAGTTCTGGCCATCGGCAACCCTTATGGTTTGGAGCGCTCACTCACCACGGGCATCATCAGCTCCCTGGGGCGCTCGATCCAAGCCGAAAACGGGAGAGTGATTGAAGACATCATCCAGACCGACGCTGCCATCAATCCCGGCAACTCCGGCGGGCCGCTTTTGAACAGCGAAGGACAGATCATTGGCATCAATACGGCGATTGTCTCGGGAGGCGTCGGACTTGGTTTCGCCATCCCGGCGGACACCGTCCGGCGTATCACCAGCGATCTCGTCACTCTTGGTTACGTTCGGCGTCCGTATCTTGGAGTCTCTCAAAGAGGATTAATTGCTTTGATGGACGTGCCCTGGCTGGCGGATGGCCTTCGACTCAGCACCGAAGTCGGGCTGCTCGTCGTCACGGTCCAGCCGAATAGTCCAGCCGCACTTGCCGGCATCCACGGAGCGTCGCAAGAAGTCATTGTCAGGAACTATCGAGTGCCTGCGGGCGGTGACGTCATCCTTGCCTTCCAAGGCAAAGAGGTGAATTCGCTGCAGGACCTTGCACGCGAAATCGACCGCTACAAACCCGGCGATAAGGTCGCCGTTACTATTTTGCGAGGGAATAAAAAGACAGACCTGCCCGTTGTGCTGCAAGAGGCGCCGAAGCAATAATGCTCGGGTTCCTCCGCTCCCGGGAATGGGTTATCGCACGGCGGCTGATTCTTGTCGGCATCATCCTGTTTCTCGGATATCGCACGTATGGCGATGCCATCGTTTCGCGTCTCCGTGGGCCAAATCCAAAACGCGACATCATCATTACGCGCGCCGAATTTCGCCCGGAGCTGCCCGGGAGCAGGCCCGCCTGGATCATCAGCTTCCGCAACAACAGCAACCGATTCACGTATGACCAGATCCAGCTTCAGGCCACGTATCTGGACGACAAAGGTACGGTTGTGGAAACCGATAAGCTGACCGTCGAGCAAAAGCTTCCGCCGGGGAACGAGAAAATCATTGGGAGTGTGGATTTCAAGAGTCGCGGCGCCGCGACCCGCGGCAGTCTCGTGGTGGTAGGCGCTGCAGAAGTGAAATGAACAAGGCTATGATCATCGAAACATTTCCTGTCGGTCTGTTTCAATGCAACTGTACGATTCTAGGGGACGATGAAACGCGCGAAGCGATCGTCATTGATCCGGGGGACGATCCAGAGGAGATCTTGCGCCGTCTGGCCCAGCATGGTCTTAACGTAAAACAAATCGTCTGTACGCACACACACATTGACCACGTCGGCGCCATCCATGAGCTTCAACAGCTTTCCGGGACACCGGCATCGATCCACAAGGCGGATCTGTTTCTGTTTGAGAAACTCGACGTGCAGGCCCAATGGATCGGGTTGCCTGCACCGAAACAGGGAGTGATCGACAGCTTCCTGCAGGAGGGCGATGCGGTGGCTTGCCGTGGTATTGAAATGGGCGTCCTGCATACACCCGGACATACACCCGGCAGTTCGACGTTTGATCTGGCCGGCGACCGCCATATTCTGTTCACGGGTGACACCTTGTTCATGCAGAGTATCGGAAGGACCGACCTGTGGGGCGGCTCGTATTCGGAAATCATCAGTTCGATTCAGAAGAAGCTGATGAATTTCGACGACGACACCTTCGTCATCGCCGGTCACGGCCAATCCACAACGATCGGCCACGAACGGCGATATAACCCATTCCTGCGCTGATGGCGAAGAAATACGGGGAGGGTGTGGGACAAATCTTGAACAAGAACGTATTCCCCTCCTTGCAAAGGAGGGGTGGCCGCGCCATCAAGAAGATGATGCCGAAGGCCACCAAAGTTGGCGCGGAGCCTTCGGCAGGATTTTCTTGATGGCGGCTAAAACCATGACAGAACGATTCCCCGCAATTCGAGTCACGATGCTGCCGAAAGACACCAATGCCCAGGGAACGATTTTTGGCGGCGTTATCTTGAGCTACATCGATATGGCCGGAGGCATCGAGGCCCAGCGGCAATCGCCGTCGAAGTTCGTGACGAAAGCCATGCATGAGGTCATCTTTGTCGCGCCGGTTCATCTTGGAGATCTCGTCACGTTTTATACGCGGACGATCCGCATCGGGCGAACATCAATAACCGTTGCTGTGGAGGTTGAAGTGGAGCGGCTCGGGCAGAGTGGCACTAAGGAGATTGTCCGGGTGACGCAAGCCGAAGTTATTTATGTTGCCGTGGACGAGAACGGCCGGCCAACACCGATCAAGACGCCATGACCAAACCCGTCTTAAACCGCGTTCAGAGGACGTAATTGGATTTTGGCAAGTTCCTCGAGCAGCAACGCGTGGGCCCGCTCCAGATACGCGAGGTCCTTGGACTCGAGCGTCAACTTGATCGAATACGCGGGATTGTCGAAATCGGGATATGAACCCAGGAGCAGATCGGGAAAGTCGGCCAGGACGCGATGGAGTATTCCTGTAATTCGGCCTTCATCGGCGCGGAGGTACACCTCCTTCAGGTGAAACGGCGCCTCCCGGAACATTTCTTTGATGCGCTCGAATTTGCGCCGGAGAATCTCCGGAACGCCTGGGAAAATGTGGACGTTCTCCACTGCGATGACTGGAAACCACAATCCCTTGGCGCCCACCAGCCGTGCGCCTTCAGGGATATCGGCCATGCGAAGGTTGGCATCAATGATGTCCTGGTCGTAATACTGCCGCAGTGTCGCTTCAAGGTCGGGATGGCGGCGGATTCTGCGGTTGAACGCAGATGCGACTCCGTCCATCGTTAAATCATCGTGAGTGGGACCGACTCCACCTGTGGTAAAAACGTAATCATATGAGCATGAAAACTCCCGGACCTCATTTGAAATGAGGTTCAGTTCGTCCGGAATCACAGAGACTTTGCGGACGTCGACGCCCAAGTCCCGCAACTCACGCACGAGATATAGAGAGTTCTCATCTCGCGTCTTTCCCGACAGAATTTCGTTCCCGATGACAATGATGCCGGCAGTCTTCGACATTTTCTTACGTGGGGCCCACCGGCCAGGCCAATTTCGGTATACCACCTCCGGTGGCCTTCTTGACGGGCAATTGGCCGGTCCTCCCACGTCCCTTTTTGCACCGGGGCCACTATACCATGCGAAATAACAGCCATGATGCCCAACTGATCTACAGCGCGAGCGAAAGCGACGCGAATATGCTTTGGGCAACTCGCTTTTTCGCTCCTGATCCTTTCATCTTCATTCAGAAACGCGGCAAGCGATACCTGGTTATGAGCGATCTGGAAATCGATCGTGCAAAACGCCAGGCCAGTGTAGATGCCGTGCTGTCCTACTCGAAGTATGTCAAGCGCCGGCAAAAAGAGGGTATCCCGTTTCCAGTCGCGGCGCAGGTGCTCGCGGAGGTCATGAAAGACCTGAACATCAAGAGAGTGGCGGTGCCGTCGACTTTTCCGGTGGGTGTGGCCGACCAGCTCCGCAGGATGAAGATCAGAGTTCAGGCGAAAACGGATCCATTCTGGCCGGACCGCGAGTTGAAAACGAAGGAGGAGATCCGTTTCATCAGCGATTCCCTTCGTGCGGCAGAGGTCGGCATGGAGGCGGGGATTGACGTTGTACGCCGGAGCGAGATTGGCAAAGACGGCTACCTCTATCTGGACGGGACCCGCCTCACATCGGAAATCCTCAAAACCATCATCAACACGACCATCATGGCTCAAGGTTACGTTCCCAGCCACACGATCGTTGCTTCGGGAAACCAATGTGTCGATCCACACAATCAAGGCAGCGGGCCAATTCGAGCCCACACGTCCATCATTATGGACATTTTTCCTCGCTCTCAGCGGACGGGTTATTTCGGAGACATCACGCGTACGGTTGTTCGTGGCCGCGCTACAGAACGACTCCAGCACGCGTACAAATGCGTCGAGGCCGGACAAGAGATCGGCTTTCGCCGGATTCGAGAGGGCGCAAACGTATACGACATCCACAAAGAAATTCTCGACTATTTCACTTTTCAAGGTTTTCCCACGGGTCCGAGTGGCGGCCGAATGCAAGGTTTTTTCCACGGCACGGGGCATGGTCTCGGTCTCGATATCCATGAGGCGCCCGGGATCAACATGCGAAACAAGAATACGCTGCGATGCGGCAACGTCGTGACGGTGGAACCTGGTCTCTATTACGAGGGACTGGGCGGAGTACGCCTGGAAGACGTTGTCTTCGTCACAAAAACCGGCTGCAAGAACCTCGTGAGAATCCCCAAGTTCCTTGAAGTTTAGTGGGACACGATCTTATACTGCCGCGAATTTGGAGGGCGGACTGAATGCGTGTGCGGTTTTGGGGGGTGCGAGGGTCTACACCGACACCCCAGAGAGAAAACATGACCTACGGCGGCAACACGTCCTGCATTGAAATCCGCACCGACAGCAATCAGATTCTGGTCTTTGATGGCGGGACAGGCATCCGCCTCCTCGGCAATGAGCTACTACAGGAGTTCGGCGATCAGCCCATCAACGCGCATATCTTTTTCAGCCATTTTCATCTGGACCACATCCAGGGTGTCCCGTTCTTCCGGCCGCTTTACTATCCCCAGAACCATTTCACGTTTTATTTCGCCGGCAGGCGTGATGCCAATCTTGTTATGGATGCGCTCGCCGGCATGATGGCCAATCCTTACTTCCCTATCGACATGTCCAAGCTGCCCTGCTCACGGGAGTATGTAGACCTCGTGGAAGGAACCTTCAAGGTGGCTGACACCAGAATCCTCGTGCTTCCTCTGAACCATCCTCAAGGATGCGTCGGCTATCGAATCATGCAAAACGAAAAAGTGATCTCCTATTGCACGGACGTCGAGCATGGCGTCGATTGGAGCGATGGGAACGTTCAAACTCTGGCGAAGAATGCGGATTTCTACATCGCCGATTCTCAATACACGCCCGAGGAACTGCCCGATCATACCGGCTGGGGTCATAGTAGTTGGGAACAAGCGATAGAGTCCGGCATCGAAGCCGGTGTCAAACGTATCGCGCTCTTCCATCATGATCCCTATCACGAAGACGCTCAGGTCGACGAAATTCTCGAAAACGCCCGCAAGCGCCACCCCAACGTCATCGCCGCACGCGAAGGACTCGAGGTCACTCTGTAGTAAACTCACTACCATGCCAGTGAAGTTCCGCGATTATTATGAAATTTTGGGTGTACCCCGCGACGCCAAAGAAGGCGACATCAAAAAGTCATACCGGAAGCTCGCCCGGAAGTATCATCCCGACCTGAATCCCCAAAACAAGCAAGCCGAGGAAAAGTTTAAAGAGATCCAGGAAGCCTATGAGGTGCTCGGCAACGCGGAGAAACGCAAGAAGTACGACCTGCTTGGAGCAAACTGGAAGAACGGCGCTGAATTCACGCCACCTCCCGATTGGGGAGGATTTCAAGGCCGAATCAACATGGACGACCTATTTGAACATGGCGCACGGCAACAAGGCAGCTCATTCAGTGACTTCTTCGAGATGCTGTTCGGGGGAATGGGTGGCGAAATGGGCGGATTCGGCACAGGAGCCGGAACGCGCACACGCACCGGCCCTCGAGCTTCACGCGCGGACGCCGAAACGGCGATCTCCCTGCCTCTGGAAAGCATGCACCGTGGAACGACTCGCAAACTGACGGTCCGGCTCGGAAACACGGAAAAAGTTATCGACGTCCGCATTCCTCCGGGCGCACGTCATGACAGCCGCATTCGTATTCCCGGAGGAGGGTCTCACGGCGGTGACCTTTACGTGCGCCTCCGCCAGGAGCCTCACCCCAGATTTACGGTCCGAGGTGACGACACGGAGACCGAAGTTGCGATCACACCCTGGGAAGCCGCACTTGGAGCAAGCATCGAGGTTCCAACTCTCGATGGGACGGCCGAGATCCGCGTTCCGCCCGGCATTGCCTCCGGCCAGAAACTTCGCCTTCGAGGTCAGGGCTTGAACCTGCGCGGAGGCGGCCGCGGCGATCACTTCGTTCGGCTGAAGATCGTGGTGCCGAAGGAACTCACGGATGCCGAGAGGAAGCTGTTCC
>WNGG01001418.1_pt1 | contig 27167 bp, 22 predicted proteins | sample 5400661 | NCBI WGS metagenome assembly WNGG01 (sample SAMN13153372, study PRJNA577476) | soil metagenome | isolation source: 100 cm soil or saprolite under Garry oak tree replicate 1 | place: USA:California | collected 2016-06-15
ACCCTCGAAGGGCTCGCCGGCGCCTACCTGGTGAACAGGTTTGCCTACGGCGCCCACGCCTTTGACCGTCCTCAGGATGTCTTCAAATTCGCAGTCCTCGCGGGACTGGCCAGCACGACGGTAAGCCCCTTCTTCGGGGTGACCAGCTTGGCCCTCGGCGGCTATGCAGACTGGGCCGAGTATGGGCGCATCTGGCTCACCTGGTGGTTGGGAGATGCGGGCGGTGCGCTCATTGTGGCCCCGGTCCTGCTGCTCTGGGGCCAGGACCCCCGTGCGCATTGGACTCTGGCTCAGGTGAAGGAAGTGGGCCTCTTGCTTGTGACCCTTCTGCTCGTGGGGCTGGCCGTGTTTGGCGGGGTGCTTCCGATCACCATAGAAACGTATCCCTTGGGCTTCCTGTGTATTCCGGTCCTCGTGTGGACGGCCTTCCGGTTCGGCCCACGTGAAACCGCGACGGCCACGTTGCTGCTTTCAGGGATTGCGATCTGGGGCACGTTGTCTGGGTTCGGCCCCTTTGCACGAGAAACCCAGAACGAGTCACTCTTGCTGCTGCAAGCCTTCATGGGGGTCACTGCCATAATGGCCCTGGCATTGGCCGCAGGCGTTTCGGAACAAAGGCGGGCGGAGGCAGCGCGGACACGCGAGGCAGCTAACACGCGGGCCATCCTCGATATGGCCCTGGATGCGGTGATTGGGATGGACGAGCATGGCGTCATTACAAATTGGAACCCTCGAGCCGAAGTCATCTTCGGTTGGACCGCGGGTGAAGCGGTAGGGAAAAAGCTTTCCGAGGTAGTGATCCCACCCCAATATCGGGAGGCGCACATCCGCGGCCTGAGGCATTTTCTCGCCACCGGACAAGGGCCGGTTCTCAACCGGCGCATCGAAATCACTGCTTTGCGGCGTGACGGGACGGAGTTTCCCGTGGAGCTCTCAATCCTTCCCTTGAAGGTTGGAGCCTCCTATTGGTTCAACGCCTTCATCGCCGACATCACGGAACGCAAACGGGCCGAAGAGACAAATGCCCGACTAGCAGCCATTGTGGATTTCTCGGAGGATGCCATCATTGGGAAGACGCTCGAGGGCATCGTCGTCAGTTGGAACCGGGGGGCAGAGCGCATCTTCGGCTACACCGCGGAGGAGGTCCTGGGACAGCCGATCGCGATGTTGATCCCACCCGACCGCTCGGACGAAGAGCCCAAGGTCATTGAACGGCTTCAACGTGGTGAGCGCATCGAACACTTTGATTCCGTGCGGCGACGGAAAGACGGAGAGGAGATTGCCGTCTCCTTGACCATTTCGCCGATCAAGGATGAGACCGGGAAGATTATCGGGATCTCGAAGATTGCCCGGGACATCTCCGGACGCCAGCGCGCAAAAGAGGAAATGGAACGTCTGATCCGCGATCTGATGGACGCGCTGGACAAAGTAAAGACCTTGCGCGGATTGTTGCCGATTTGTTCGTCGTGCAAAAAAATTCGGAGTGACGAAAACTATTGGCAAAGCATCGAAACGTATATCCAGCAACATTCGGAAGCATCGTTTACCCACGGCATCTGCCCGGACTGCGTGCAGAAGCTGTACGGTTACCAGCCAAAGATTGAAGGAAAGAGATAAGAGCGGCTCTGCCGTGAGCCGGCCCAGGTAATGATTCTTAATATTGATCTAGCTGTGGAATGTGCTTGGAATCCACGCGTGCATTGCTTTTGCTGATCCCCCGTACGCCTATGCCGGCTAATGGGACCGGCAGCGCCGCTTGAACGGTGACTGGATCGACGGGACGAGCCTCAAGACCCAGTTCGGAGAACCAGCGTAAGACCTCGTTGAAGCGATGTCGGTGTGCGTAGAGCGGTGTCCAGCAATCGCGGGCATTGTGGAGCGCATTCTTCATCGTATAGGTGGGACCTCTGTCGTAGAGACGTCTGGTCACGCGGAGGTTCCGCCATGCCAGCGGATAGAGAAAGATGTCCTGCATCCATCGTGGCAGACGCGCGAAAGTCGGCCTGAGGTATGTTTCCAGAGTATACTGGACTCGCCCTTTCCAACTTTTCTGGAAGAAGTCTTCGAGCGCGTAGACCCAGATGTAGATCGCGCCATCCGTCTTGCGAAAACGCTCAACGCACCGAAATGCGGCCTCGGTGGAGTACGTGTGATGGAGCACGCCGTGCGCGTAGACAAGATCGAAAGAACGATCGGGGAACGGCAGGGCAAACAGACTCGCGACCACCGTATGAACAAACTGCATCGCGGAAATCCTTGCGCCGCTGCTCAACAGTGACAGATTGAGATCGATCCCGACAACCTCCGCGCCGCGTGCCATCCCGCCGGTTGCATTGTGGATATAGATCGGCTCCAAGCCGAAGCCTGCGCCGACATCTAGGACGCGGAGCGCCGGAGCCCCGGTCATTCGCTGGAGCAGGTGGCTCGGCCAGTCCAATTCCGCCCTGAGGTACCTCTCGCGCTCTTCAATCGTGTAGATGAATGTGTGCGCGCCTTCGCCGAGTCCTTTCCATTCGATCGTGAAACTTTCCTGGATCTCCAATTCGCCCGGCCTTGGTGCACCAGGGGGTAAAGGAAAATCCAAGGCTTTGATTCCGAGGTGTCGATATCGGTTGCTGAACTGCGTGTGGAGCGGCAGCGGAAAGTCGAGAAGGACAGGCACATAGTTGACGATCGGATACCATGAACAACCGGACGCACATTCCAACACGCCGGTTTCTACGACCTCTTCTAATAGACAACGATCTATCCGCTCAGCGGTAGCTCGGCCGGACGCCTCGGGCGAGAGATTGACTTTGTGCGACTCTATTCGGCTGAGCCTTAGCTCGCTCTTACAACATGGGCATCGGAGAGATTCCAGCAGGCGGATCTTCATGTCCACCTTTCAGATTGTGGTGCGGTCATCTTTTAGTCAACAGGCCACGGTATCTACCACAGAATGACTTAGCGGGTGGCGGCGAACGGGCGCCCGGACGGAGCGGAGCAACGCCGTCTGTGTAGGGGCACGCCCCCTGTGGGTGCCCGTTGCAGGGCGGTCACGGGGGACCGCCCCTACGGACGACAGGACCCGCTCTAATCAGTGCCTGCCGTAGAACTTCTTGATCGTCTCAACGACGTAGGCCTGCTGGTCTTCGGCGAGCTCGGCGTAGATGGGCAGCGCCAGCGTCTCCTGGGCTGCGCGCTCCGCGTACGGGAACGAGCCCGGCCCATAGCCGAGGTCCTTGTAGCAGACCTGGAGGTGCAAGGGCGACGGATAATAGATCTCGGTGCCGACCCCCTGCTCCTGCAGGAAGGCCCGGAGCTGGTCCCGCTTGGGGACGCGCACGATGTACTGGTTGTAGGCGTGGCGGTTCTCGGCGGTGACCGTGGGCAAGGTCACGCGGCCTAGTAGATTCGCTTGCTTGAATAACGCCTCATAGCGCGCGGCGTTTCGCTGCCGGCCCTTGGTCCACTTCTCGAGATGTTTCAGCTTGACGCGCAGCACCGCCGCCTGGAGCGCGTCCAGCCGGCTGTTCAGCCCGATCGCTTCATGGACGTACTTCGCGCGGCTGCCGTGGACCCGCAGCATGCGGACCCGGTCGGCGAGTGCCTGATCGTTGGTGGTGACCATGCCGCCGTCCCCGAACCCGCCGAGGTTCTTGGAGGGAAAGAAGCTGAAGCACCCCGCCTGCCCGAGCGAGCCGGCCTTGCGGTTCCGCCACGTCGCCCCGATCGCCTGCGCGGCGTCCTCGATCACCGGGATTTTCTTCCGAGCTGCGATCTGCAGAATCGGCTCCATCTCGGCACACTGGCCGAACAGGTGCACCGGCATGAGGGCCTTGGTCCTCGACGAAACGGCCCCTTCGAGCAGCGCGGGATCCATGTTGTAGGTGTCCGGCTTGATGTCCACGAACACCGGCTTCGCGCCCAGGCGCGAGATGGAGCCGGCCGTGGCAAAGAACGTGTACGGCACCGTGACCACTTCATCTCCCGCTCCCACGCCGCAGGCCATGAGCGCCAATAAAATTGCGTCGGTGCCGGAGGCCACGCCGACGGCCTGGCTCACTCCCACGTACTTCTGAAAGTCCTTCTCCAGATCGGCCACGCGCGCCCCGAGGATGAACGCCTGCTCGTCGCAGACCGCTTCGAGGGCCGCCATGACCTCCGCGCGGATTGACTGGTACTGTGCTCGCAAATCCAACAACGGAACGTTCACGTTCGTTTCTTGCCTCCTCTACCAGGCGACTGGCTGTTCACTCCGTGTCGAGCCCGTGTCCGCAGATGAGACGAGCCCCGCCGTGGCCAGCAACGTATCATAAAGCTTGACTCGTTTCTCAAGCGCGAAACGGCTATCGAACTCGTCCGGGATGTAGCCGCCGCAGCGGCGCATCCGCTCCCGCTCGGCGCTGTCCGTCAATAAGTTAATGATCCGCGCAGCCAGCTCGTCGATATCGCCGGGCTCGCAGAGCGAGCCATGGTGGCCATCAACGATGGCCTCAGCGGCCCCGCCCACCCGCGTGGCGACGGCCGGCAGGCTGCTCGCCCTTGCCTGCAACAATACCTGAGGGAGCCCCTCCCAATGGGAGGTCAGGAGGAAGAGATCCAGGGCCCGCATCACCCTGGGGATGTCCCGACGCCAGCCGGCCAGCCGGATGCGGTCTTCGAGGCCGGCCCGCCGGATCGCGGCCTCGACGGCGGGGCGCAACTCGCCGTCCCCCACCCAGACGAAACGGGCGGCAGGCACCTGTGCGCACACGCGGGCCGCCACGGCTACGAAGTCCCGCGGCGCCTTCTGTGGCTTGAGGGGCGCCACGGTGCCCACCAGCAGATGCTGACGGCCGACGCCCCACTCCGCTCGCAACCGATCGCGTTCGGGTTCCGGCAGCTGAGGAAACTGAAATGCCCGCGTGTTGATGCCGGGACGGATCACCGAGACAGTGGATCGCTGAAAGAGCCCCCACCCGAGTCCCTTGACGACGTCGGCTTCCGACACGGCAATCCAGTGCGTCGTGATGAGCCCAGTCAGCCGCTCGAGCTCGATCAGCAGCCATCGCAGCCAGGCGGGTTGGCTCGGAGAGATGCCATAGCCGTGAATCGTATGGATGATGATGGGCACGCCGGCCAGCCAGGCGGCCCACCGGCCGAGAATGCCGGCCTTGGAACTGTGGGTGTGCACGATCGCAGGCTTCAGCGTTTTCAGGAGTCTCGTCAGCTCGGCGAGCGCGCGCAGGTCCCGCCAGGGCCGAATCTGCCGCACGAGACTCGGTACCTGGTAGAACTCGACGCCACCCAGCGCTTTCGCCTCGTCATCCAACAGCCCCGGCTCGCCCGAAATCAGGACAGGCCGGAACCGGGACCGGGCCAGATGCGCGACGATGAACAGCGTGGTCTGCTGGGCGCCCCCCAGTTCCAGCTTGGTGATGATCTGGCAGATGGTGTGCGTCATGATGCACGCAATTGCTCCGCGAGCTGCTTGCCTTGGGCCATGGCGTCCTCCATGGACGTGTGCTCCCAGCGCCCGTACCGGCCGATCGAATGGATGCCCCGCCGCGCCAGCTCCTCCAGGATCGCGGGCAAGGCGCGGGCCCGGTGCTTGTCGAACAGCACGTAGGCGTACCGGATGTCCTTGACGTCGGCGACCACCAGCTCATCGTCCGGCTGGAAAATGCCGGCGCGTTCCAGCCCGTCACGGATCCGCTGGATCAACGCCGCCTCCGGCACGGCGTGCGTTGGCTGGTGAGAGACCTCCACGTAGAGCGAGCTGCACCCGGGCGGCCCCAGCGAGGGGGAGAAGTTCATGGGAAAGCCGACACGGTAGAACGGGAACTCCGGCTCCGGGAAGTAGATCCAGTGCTTGTCGGAGACCTTTGCCCGCGCGATCCCCAGATTGACGTTGTAGACTGATGCGCAGCGGAGCCCGCCCGCCGCTTCGCGGGTCGCCTTCGGCAGGTCGGTGCACCGGCGGACCAGTTCGGGCACCGGGATCGTGGAGACCAGCGTCTCGTACTCTTCGACGCGGCCATCGGAGAAGGTCGCCCGCCGGCGCTTCGTCTCCACTTCGATCAATTCGGAGCCGTAGGCGATGGCCCGCACGCCGGGCAGGAACGCCCGGGGCAGCACGCTGATCCCGCCCTGCGCCGGATAGAGGAAGGTCGGGTTGTAGCCAAAGGCCTTGTCCTTTATCCCCAGCGCGCCGTTGATCACGTCCTTGAGGTCCGGCTTGGGCACCAGCCAGGACACCCAGTCCGAGGTCAGCTCGTCCAGCGACACCTGCCAGAGCTTCTCATTGAACGGCACCATGAAGTGCTTGGCGATGCCCTCGCCCATGTTGTCTAGAATCCAGTCCTTGAAGGAGCGGTCCGCCGGCCGGGCCGCGGCCGGTTTCGCGAGCGTGGCGATGAACCCTATCAGGCACTCGCGGACGACTTCGGGCGGCAGCCCGTAGGTGTTGACCTGGAACGGGTACTCCGTGTAGGTCCGGTGCGAGTAGATGAAGGAGCGGCGGACATGCTTCTCCAGCCGGCCGTCCAGCAGTCCCTCCACGAGCGCCTGGATCGCGGCCTGGCGGAAATGGAGGAGATGGCCCGTGATGTCGAAGGTGAAGCCGTCCTTCTGGTAGGACCGGCAGAGACCGCCCGCTTCCTTCTCTTTCTCGATCACCCGATAGGGCCGGTCCCCCAGGTGATACGCGGTGCTGAGTCCGGCCAGGCCGGCCCCGATGATCAGGATCACGGCGCTCTCCGCACGGACTCCGGCGCGGGAGGCGCCACAGCCCCCTTCGCCGGCCTGGGCATTTCAACGCGCGTGAGCCAGACCGCCGCGACGACCGCCAGGAGCACCGCGACGCCCGCGATGATCAGCGCCGTCGCCGTGGCCACGAACATCATCGCCAGGGCCGCCCCGCCCAGCGCGACCGATGCGCCATAGCTCGCGCCGACAACCTGATGAACCGAGAGCCGCAACTGCCGCAGGCGGAGCGCGAAATGGTCCAGGCTCCCGAGGAACATCGGCAGGCCCCGCAGGCAGCGGACGTACATCACGAACAGCGTGTCGAACACCGGCACGCCGAGAATGAGGACCGGCGCCAAGACCGCCACCGGGTTCACCGCCGTGTACTTGCTCACCATCGCCAGCGCCCCCAGCATGAAGCCCACGAAGAGCGAGCCTGCGTCGCCCAAATAGATCGTCGCCGGGTGCAAGTTGTACCGCAGGAACCCGACCAGGCTCCCCGCCAGCGCCGCCAGCATCACAGCGACCGTTGTGTCATGGTTCACCAGCGCTACGACGAAGAGCCAGAGGCAGGCGATCACGCTGACCCCGCCGGCCAGTCCGTCCATCACGTCGATGATGTTGACGGCGTTGATGATACCGATCATCCACATGACGGTGAGCAGCAGGTCCAGCCAGTCGGGAAACGCGGCGATCTCAATGCGGATGCCGCTCCGGATCAGGACGAACACCGCGATGAGCTGGCCGATCAGCTTGGGCCAGGGCTTGAGGACCCCGAAATCATCGATCAAGCCCAGCATCACCATGAGCGTCCCGCCCAGGACCAGCCCCAGGACGTCCTGGCGGAATTCGAAGGTCAGGGCCAGGCTGATCAGGAACGCCAGGTAGACGGCGAGCCCGCCGAAGTAGGGGACCGGTGCGGACTGGTGCTTGAGCCGCCCGTCCGGCCGGTCCACGACGTTGAACTGCAGCGCCGCACGGCGCGCCACCGGCACCCCATACAGGGCCAGCGACAGCGCGAGGACGAACGTTAGCAAGTACAGCACCATCACTCGACCTCGATGGCGGACCAGACGGTCTTGATCGCTTCATAGACGAAGGTCTTCGCGTAGCGGCGGCGCATCCACCAACCGTCCGGCTCAAACAGGCCGTCATTCACCGGAGACGCAAGGAAATGAGGACCGTAGGGGCCCGCAGCCCGTTCAAAAATCCGTTTGGCCCGGGCCGTATGGTAGTTGGACGTCACCAGGATCACGTCTTTCAGCCCTCGGCGTTTCAGGATCGGAACAACCACGTCGGCTTCCTCCTTGGTGGAATCGCCGTTCTGCTTCACGATCAGAATACGAGTCGAAGGGACGCCGAGAAATTCGGCATGCCGCCGCATGACGACGGCCTCGTGCGTCCGAAACCCCATCGGTGTCCCGCTCAGCACCAGCAGCGGCGCCAGGCCGCGCTTGAAGAGCTGGACCGCGTGCCGCACGCGGTCGCCCTCACGCGACTCGCCGGCCAGCACCAGAATCGCACCGGCCGGGTGGAGCGGATCGTCCGTGATCAAGGCCGCTCCCAGCGTATTCAGCCCCATCGGAACGGCATAGGCCAGCGCCACGAGAATCAGAACGGCCGCCAGCAGCCGCCGGCCCCACCGCCAGTCCTTCATGCCTCGATCCTGGCATACAGCGAACTGAGATAGACCCGGTACCGTTCATCCGAGTGTTGCTCGACCACCCGCTGCCGGGCGGCCCGGCCCAGCCGGTCGCATCGTTGCGAATCTTGAAGCAGCGCGATCACCGCCTCGGCGATCGGCCCGGGTTCCGGCTTGACGCGGATCCCCGTCGTCTCGTCCACCAGCTTCCACGTCAGGCCGACATCCGTCGCGACCGGCACCGCACCGCACGCCATCGCCTCCAGCAAACTCTGGGAAGGATAGTTGTCCTGCCGCTGCAGCGACACGAACACGCGAGCCTTGCCGAGCACGGGCGCCAAGTCCGCGCGGAATCCCAGCTCGACGAAGCGGCGGAGGCGCAGGCGGTCCAGGGCCTGCTCGACCTGCGGGCGGAGCGGACCGTCCCCCAACAAGAAGAACCGCGCGGCCGGGACCGCCCGGAGGATGGCCGGCACGGCTTCGAGGAAGAGCACCGGGTTCTTGTCCTCGATGAGGCGCCCGATGAAGACCACCCGGGGCTCCTTGGCTGGCGAGGGTTGATAGTGCTCCGCGTCGATCGCGCTTCCGGACGGTACGGCGATCTTCTCCCCGGCGATGCCTCGCTGGAGCAGGTCCTCGCGAATTCCCTCGGTCAAGGCGTCCACGCACGCGCACTTCAGAAGTGCGAACCGGTAGAGCGGCAGCGCCCAGGAGACCCCGACCAGTTCGGCCAGGCTCCGATTCGTCACGGAGATGACGACGCGATGGTCCGGGCGCAGCAGCAGCAGCGGCAGCGCGACGTAGGCGCCGCCCAGGACCACGTGGAAGAGACGCCGCGCGGCCACTCCGTAGCGCACCAGGAGCACCAGGCTGAAGAAGACGTAGTCCAGTTTGCGCAGTCCGAACGAGAGCACGCCCTGCCGCAGCCCCAGCCCGTCCGCCAGCCTCCCCCACGGTTCAGGCAGCCGCCACACTCGTCCCTCCTGGTTCATCACGACGCCGGCCGCCACCAGCTTCTCCCAGAGCCCGGCATTGATGATCAGCACGGCCTCCGGATCAGCGCCCACTATGAGGGTGAAGAGCCGGCCCAACCGCCGCTCCGAGCCGCCGATACCTGTGTTGTTGATCAGGACGAAGACGCGGCTCATGAGGGGTGGTCCACAAAGGTTCGGCACCAGAGTTCCAGATTGAGCCACCGCCAGATGGTGAAGCTGATGTTCTTCCGGCCGGCCTCATGGGCCTCGAACTCTTTCAGCGCGGTCTCCACGTTGAGGTAGCCCCGGGCGCGGGTCCGCGAATCCGACAGGATGTCCCGCGTCATCTCGCGCAGCGACGTCCGGAACCAGATGTCCTCGGGCGTCACGAATCCCATCTTGTCCACGCGCCAGCGCACTTCGTCCGGTAGGACCCCGGCCAGCGCCTCTCGGAGGACCGCTTTGGTCCAGCCGTTCCGGATCTTCAACTCCGGTTTCAGCCCGTACAGGAACTCGACCAGCCGGTAGTCCAGGAACGGGAGGCGCGTTTCAATGCCAAAGGCCATCGAGTTCCGATCCTCATAGTGCAGCAGCGCCCGCAGCCCACTCCAGGTGAGCAGTTGGTGCTCCATGGTGTGGAGATGCGAGCCCGTAAGCGAGGGCGCGGCCGGAAGCGGACCCCATTGACGCCTGAACTCCGACGCGATCCAGTCCACGCTGCCGGTCACGCGGCTGCGGACGAAGCGGACAAGCGGCGACGGGAGGAACGCCCGTGCCAGGTTCGCGACGACATACTTCGGGATCGGCCCGTGCAAGCGGCGGTAGGCCACCAGCTCCCGCAGCAAGCCAAGCCACCGTTTTCGCGCCGCCAAGTCGGCGAAGAACGCGCCGAAGAAGCCGTGATACCCGGCCAAGAGCTCGTCGGCGCCCTGCCCATCCAGCAACACCTTGACGCCGTGTTGCGCGGCCAGGCGCATCACGTTCCATTGCGCGAAGATGCTCGTTGAGCCGAACGGCTCGTCCTGCCGCCACACCAGTTGTGATACCGAGTAGGCCAATTCCTTCGGATCCGGGAAGGTGTAGTGCGCTTCGGCACCGGTCTGCTCCACGACCAGTCGGATGAATTGCCGCTCGTCGTAGGCCGGATCTTCGAAGCAGGACGAGAAGGTCTTCTGGCGCTCCCCGATGAGCTCGCGTGGGACCGTGTGCTCCACGAACATCAGGTCGTTCGCCACACAGACGATGGACGACGAATCCAGCCCTCCGCTCAAGCAGGTGCCGATGGGTACATCGCTCCGGAGGCGGAGCCGGACCGCGTCGCGGAAGAGGTGTCGGAAGCGCTCGGCCGCGTCCCGCATCGAGAGACCGCTAGAACCCGGAGCAGGAAAATCCCAATACCGCCGCACCGTCACCTGCGTCTCCACCGTCAAGGTATGCGCGGGCGGGAGCTGCCGGATCCCTTCGAAGAAGGTGTCCTCGGAATGATCCAGGCAGGCCCCTTCGAGGTAATCGAAGACGGCACGCTGGTTCGGCGAGGGACGCTCTATGACCGGGAGCAGGCCCTTGATTTCGGACGCGAAGGCGAATCGCACGCCGTCCCAGGCATAGTAGAACGGCTTCACGCCCAGGCGGTCTCTGGCGCAAAAAAGCCTGCGGCGGTCCCCGTCCCAGATGGCGAACGCGAACATCCCGTTGAAACGCGTGACGCAGGCTTCGCCCCATTCCCGGTACGCCGCGAGCAGCACCTCGGTGTCGGATGCCGAGCGGAACCGGTGTCCCTTCCCGCGCAGCTCCTCGCGGAGCTCGACGTAGTTGTAGATTTCCCCGTTGTAGGTGACCCAGCAGCGGCCGTCTTCCGTCGCCATCGGCTGGTGGCCGAGGGGCGAGAGGTCCACGATCGCCAGCCGACGGTGCCCCAAGGCGATCGTGTAACGGTGCAGGCTAGCTCCGAGGGCACCCGTCAACCGTCCCTTCAGCGCGACCGGCTGCTCCCGTCCCCGCGCATCCAGCAGCACGTAGCCCTCCCCGTCCGGCCCGCGATGCGCCTGGAGGCGCACCATGCGCTCCAGCACCGACGGCTCCACAGCCTGACCTGCGACATCGTAGAGTCCCGCAATGGCGCACATCAGTGGAGACCTCCTCGTCCTCTCGAAGAGACGCCGACGAGCTCCCGATAGCACGCCAGGAGTTGGGGTTCCCCTTGCGCTTCCCACGTGAAGCGCGCACCTGCAGCGCGCGCCCTGGCTTTGATCGCTTGGAGTCGGCCAGCATCGCGCGTCAGCGCATTGATCGCCCGGGCGATGTCCTCTGGAGAATCGGGGTCGAACAACTCTCCGGCCCCCGTCACGTTCATCAGGCGCCGTAATTCCGGAAGCGCACTCACAGCCAGCGCGAGCCCGGCCTGGAGGTATTCGAAGACCTTGTTGGGCAGACAGAGCCGGTTGTTCAACGTCGTCGGCCGGTAGGGCACCACTCCGACGTCGAATCCGGCCAGGCTCTCCACTAGTCGAGCGGGATGGGCCGGCGGCAGGAAGTGCACGCGACCCTCCAGCCCCCTCGCCCGCACGAGGGCGCGGAGCGACGGCTCGAGTTCACCGTACCCGCGAAGGTAGAGCTCGGCCGAGTCGTACCAGGCAGCGCTCAGAATCAACTCCTCGAGTCCGCGATCGCGCACGTACACCCCTTGGAAGATGACGCGGGCCTTACCCACGCGGACCTCCCCAAAGCTGCTCGGCTTGGGCCGCACGGCCTCGACGGCGAACGGGCAGTTCATCACCACGGTCGGCAATGGGACGCGGTGCCACTCCGCCAGCGTCTCGGCGATCGAGTGGTTGACCGTCACGACCTTGTGCGCGGAACGGATGAGCCAATGTTCAAGCCAGAAGAGAATTCCGCGGAACTGCCGGGAGGATCCGGAGAACTGCGCGGAAAACAGCTCATGCGCGTCGTAGAGCAGCGGAACCCGGTTCCACCGCGAGAGAATCACCCCGGCCGGAAGCGCATCAAGATCGTTGGCATGGTAAAGGGCGGCGGGCAGGCGCCACATTTGCCGGACGGCTTGTAAATTAAACCAGGTGATCCCGCCGAGGATCCAGAGTTCCCACGGCCTCAGCCAGAAGCTGGGCCTGTCGTCAGAATCCCTCTTCCGTCTTGCGAGCAGTCTTCTCACCAGACTCATGCCGGGCACGCGCGGCACACGAGATACTGCGGTCCCTAGCGGCATCGCCTGGTCCTGCGATCCAGAAACGGCAAGATCTTTCTGCCGTCTTGAAAATAACTTTTTAAGCAGGCGCCGCCCGTACAGACTAGCCACCCGATGCACCTCGGTCCCTGGGAGGACTATCTCGTTTTCCTTCTCCTTGGGCAAAGCCCGGCAGACCAGATGGACAACAAACTTGGCGCGAAGGGCGGCTTGTACGGACCGAAGCACCCTGGGATCGCTCAGCCCCTCGTTTGTCACCAACATCACGATGGTCTTCCCTGTCCACGAGGAGGGATCGGACGACCGGTCCTTCGCGGCTAAGGGGCTGGACGGCACCGGCTGTTCGCCTAGAGTCAGCGGCATGTTTCCTTTCACAGCATGAGGCCGAGATGCTTCATCGCGGCGCCGACACCGCCACAAGCGACTCGTACGCCTTCAGGAGCTTCACTGACTCTGCTTGCCAGTTATACACCGCCCTCACAGCGTGCAGTGCGTTGCGCTTCATCCGGGCCAGTCGCTTCTCATCCTCAATCAGGTCGTTCAGGGCTCTGGCGATATCCTGGGGGTCCTCTGGATCGAAGACGCCGCCGACGCTGTGGCCGAGAATCACCTTCCGCAATTCCGGCAAGTCGCTCCCCACCACAGCAAGGCCGGCCATCAAGTACTCGAAGAGCTTGTTCGGAAGGCAGAAGCGGTTATTGAGGCAAAACGGAATGTAGGGGATCACGCCGATGTCGGCCTCGGCGGCGGTTTTCACCAACTCGGGCATCGGCACCGGCGGCGCAAAGGAGACCCGGTCTTCCAGGCCCTGCTCCTGCACCAGCGCGCGCAGGTGATCTTCAAGCTCGCCGAACCCTCTGAACACGATCCGTCCGCGTTTCAGGTATTGCACGCTTTCGATGAGCTGCTCGAGTCCGCGATCGCGGAAATACCCGCCGTGATAGAGAATCACCGGTTCACGCCCGCGAGCGGCCGGACCCGGCGGGGGTGGCTGGTAAACAGGCACGTTGCGAACGGTGATGACGCCGTCCGTCCCGTACCGTTGTGTCACCCAGACTCCCAATGATTCGCACACAGTCAGCCGGAGGTCGGTCGTCTTCACCAAGGCCCGCTCCAGCGACGAGTAGTATCGCCGCCACGCTCCGGTCTTGACCCCATCCTTGAATTGTTCTGTGTACAGTTCATGGAAATCGTAAACGAGCTTCTTCCTCGTCCTGAGCTTCGCGACGTAGCCGGCGAGCAGCGTATCCAGGTCATGGGCATGATAGACATCCGCATGTTGCTTGATCGCCTCTCCGGCCATCTTCAGGTTGAGCCGGAGGATATGGATGAGGTTCAGCAGGTCCGAGCGGAGGGTCGAGCGCTCGGGAAGCGGTGAGCTCGCCTTGGACGTTTCCGCGAGCTTGCGCGGGTTGACGCTCCGGTACCGATCGCGCAGGACAGCGTACAGGCGCGGGGCGGCGGACTTGAGCCAGACCAGGAAGTGAGGGATCACATGGCGCCGCAGGGACCCTGGCAGCGGGACACGCACGACCCGGTAGCCGTCGAGCCATTCCTCCGGGCCGCTCTCCTTCCCTTGCACCCCGATCACGACCACCTGGTAACCGGCCTTCACAAGCGTCGCGGCCTCCCGCCGCACCCGCGGGTCGTTGCTGACCGGATTCGTGACCAGCATGCAGACCTTCATGGCATCCGTCCCAAGACGCGCTTCAACAGTTGCTTGATCCACACGGCTTGACGGATCAGTCTGGAATTCAGAAGCCTTCGCGCTTGGGCGAGTTCTGACTGCTTCCTGAGAAGCTCCTGCTTGAGCAAACCTAACTCATGATTGCGATCGTCTATCGTCATCATCGCTGCCTGGTCCATCCCGAGCTTTCCAAGATACTGGTTGATCCACCAAGCTGGTACTTTGACGCACAGATCGTGAGGTTTCTGGACAGGAAGACGGTCAACGAAGAAAAAAGAGTCGCCATCCCAGAGGTGGACTTGGACTCGTTGGTCAATGGCTTCCTGAGAGCTAAATTCCAAGAGCCACTCGCAATCAGAGTCGATGGGACTTTCTATGGGAAAAGAAAAGAGGAGATAGTGACCCTGCTCTTCCGTTCCGACTGCACCCACTGTCCCCTCGAGGCAGCGATCTCTACCACCTGACACACAGATGTGAGCTATCGCGTAAAAATTGTCTTGGCGGGTGAGATCCCCATGAAAGTTAAAGAAGAAACCCTCCCTGGCTGGGTGGACGGCGGCAGGCACGACGAAGGTCGTCTCTTTCCAGCGCCCGTCCTTTTTATCTTCGAGTTGACCAAGTGGAATGTACCCTTGTTGTTTGTCGTAGACGGATAACCAAACAGGCTCCGACGACATATCCTTATAGGAAACAGTGAGCGTAAATGCCTCGTCCGTAAATCTCGGCATGACAAAGAGCGCCTGCTTCCGCGGATTGGAGGAATACCCGTAATTCCGCACGATTTCCCCATCGAGCAGGTATCTCTCCCCCCAGACGGTATCGGAGTCAAGGCACAAGTAGGACGCCTGGGAATGGAAGAGGGTAGTGGAACGGCATGCTGTCCTGTCTTTCATATAAATATCGACTCTTTTTTTCACTCGCAACCGCATCTTCAACGTGGAAGGAAATGACTCCGGAAAGGCCTTGTCGCTCAGGAGGCACCCGCTGATTTGTCGCTTCCCGCCAGCCTGACGAGCATGATCCATCACACCCTGGTTTATCCTGGGAACCGAGGCCGTCCGCATGAATAAGACGGCGACCTCACTCTCCACAGGTTGCCTCACTAAACTCTCTCTGCGATCGAATAGCACCGCATCGTTCAGATCATCCAGCAACAGTGCAACTTTTTCTAATTTCACATGCGGCTCTTTGGTCCCTGGCTTTCCCCCGCAGAGAGGGCAGACAGCCAGCGGCCACCGAGACCACCCCTCAGCCAGATGTTGTTTTAACTCCCAGAGGCGGCGATCATATTGCGGCCAGGGTTCCCCCCAAAACGTGTATGCAGACATTTCAAAGCCCTGGCCGAAGACTCGGTCTATATCCGTGAGAGTCAGCGAACGAAGATGGTAATTCCTATGGTAGATACAACCGCAATCATCACATTTGACCTGACTGAATTGAAGATTTTCATCATGCGGGGAAACGACCAGGAGGTATCGCCGAGCAATCCGCATGGCCTCTTTCACCGTATGAGAAAATACTGCTGCGGGAAGGTGCTCTAAAACATTCGAAAGGAGCACCAGATCAACTGATTGGTCACGTAATGGGATGGCAGCGGAATCGGCTAAGAGCCTTGAGCCCTGAAGGTGCAGGAGAGCCTCACGGCTCGAATCCAGACCAATGGTGCAAAATCGAGCTGTCAATCGGTTCGTAATCGCACCGTTTCCACACCCGACATCAAGGATACTCCTGACATCACATGGCACGAGTGACTCAATGATACGAACGCATTCGTCCGTGTAGTGTGCTGGCTCTCTCCAGAGCTCAGCCTGGTCATAATATGGCGAGCCGTTATTCTCCACGGCTGTGTCTCCAACTTAACGGATGCAAGACCATGCCCAAGTCTAGGGCGCAGTCGACCAACGGCTCGATTTGGAATCCGTAGAGTCGATCGTGGAGATCGTAGGGCGTCTGTCCCAGTTGGTCGAGTAAATCAAGAGAAGGGAAGATAGCGACCGAGACGACGTACTGCCCAGGCCCAAGAAGTGGCCGGTCGAAAAGAACGTCTACGCATCCTTGCCCGTCAAGTTTGTCGAACTTCACGCCATCCCGCGAGGAAATGGCTTGGCAGATTGTAATGCCATCGATGCGATAAATAGCAGCGACAAAGACAGGGTCTACGACAGGAACCTGGGTTTTGTATCGCATCCGAATGGTCAACGGTTCTCCGACGCTAAATTGATGTTGTTCCTTACCGACGTGGTTTAAACATTGCACTTCTGTGATGAGGATCTCGCCACTCCCATAAATCAAGCCTTTCTCCCGCAGTGCGGGGGTGTCAGGATGGGTGGCGGGCATCTTCGCTCTGAACCGCCTTTCCTCCTGTTCCCGAACAGAAGCCGCATATGCTCTGAGCACTTCCAAAGGAGGACCATCCATCATTAATCGGCCATGATCAATCCATAACAGACGTGTGCATAAGCGCTGAAGCGCCAGAAGGTCATGAGAGGCCATGAGGACTGTTTTCCCACACTCCATAAACGACCGGATACGATTGAAACATTTCCGGCTAAAATAAGCATCACCGACCCCCAGAACCTCATCGATGATGAGGACATCCGGATTAATGCATGTCGAGACCGAGAAGGCCAGACGCATGTACATTCCGTAAGAATAGGTTTTCACTGGCTGATGGATGAAATCCTCCAACTCGGAAAACGCTACGATGTCGGTGTAGAGCCGGTCGATCTCTTCTCGGGTCAGTCCGAGATACACCCCGCTGACATGGATATTCTGCTGCCCGGTCAACTCCGGATGAAATCCAGTCCCGATCTCCAAAAGTGCCGAGACCTTCCCTTTGATCTCCACTTCCCCTTTGGTGGGATTGGAGTTCCCGGTGAGAATCCGCAGCAGGGTGCTCTTCCCTGCTCCGTTTCTGCCGATGATCCCTACTGTCGTTCCCTGAGGAATCTCAAAGCTCACATCGTCGAGAGCGCAAAATTCTTCATCATGGCGTCCTGCTCCGAAACCGAGACTAAAAAAATCCAGTAGCCGCTTAGACCGACCGCGATACAGCTTGTACACCTTCGAGACGCCTTTTACTGAAATCGCAGCCGTGTCCATTACACGTAGTCCGGTAAAACCCGCCGAAGGTGCATGAAGTAGCGATAGCCGGCCAACAGGACCAGAAGCGTCAGTCCGCCAAAGATCACCAATCCCCTTACGTTTGGGAGTTGGTTGTAGAGTAAGGCATTGCGATACCCTTCGATCAGGTAAGAAATAGGGTTCAGCTCGACTACTAGCTTGAGTCCTGCTGGCGCCATCTCCTGTGTATATGCGATTGGTGAGACAAACATCAGCAAGACCATCATGAGAACGACGACCTGCGAGGTATCACGGTAAATGATATTGACACAGGAGAGGAACCAAACCAGGCCAACGGTGAATAATGCCTGGAGGATCAGCAGGAAAGGCAATACTGCCAGGTTCGGGCCAAGCATCCCTCGCAGGCCAAGCAGCACCAGGAGCAGGAGGGTGCCGCAGAGCTGGCCGATGAGCCCCGCACAAACTGCCGAGACAGGGAATAGTTCCATGGGAAAAACCTGGCTCTTGATGAGGTTGCGTTGAGCGAGCACCGACGCGGTCCCGCGAGTCACCCCCTCAGAGAATCCAATCCATGGCAAAAGCCCGCAGGCAATCAAGAGACCATACTCCAGTCCAGTCGAACTCTGGTCAGGTTGGACCCGCAAGATTCCCCCGAACAACAACAAATATGCGCCCAGCATCAAAAGAGGGGCCAGCAGCAGCCAGACCAAGCCGAGGCGAGATCCCGCGTAACGGAGCCTGAAATCCAGAAGAGTAAGGTTCCAAATCAGGCGACGGTGCCGGAAGAGCATGTGAAAGCAGTTCATGACCGCTCCTTCCGACGATAGTCGGCCACGATTCCGAGGATCGCTTCTGCGGCATGGCCGTCGCCGTAGGGCTGTCCCCGTTCGGGGCGGACCTCTTCGAGGGCCGCACGCGCCGCCGCCTCCACAGCGTCGGGTGCCGTCCCGGCCACTCGGTTCCACCTTGCCTCCACGGTTTCCACCCACTCGGTCTCGTTCCGCAGGGTGACGCAGGGGATCCCCAACAGGAACGCTTCCTTCTGGACTCCGCCGGAGTCGGTCAAGACCAGCCGGGCGTGCCGCTCAAGGACGAGCATCTCATGATAGGAGACCGGCGCAATCAGGCGGACCGGCCCGGAGACGTGCCCGACCCCCGCCGCGTCCAGCACCGCCCGTGTGCGCGGGTGGAGCGGCACCACGATGGGCAGGCCGAGTCGCCCGAAGGCTGACAGGATGCCCGTGAGGGTCTCGGGCCGATCGGTCGTCTCGGCGCGATGGATCGTGGCCAAGCCGTACTGTCCCGGCTGCAGGCCCAGCTCGGCCAGCACGCCGGCGCGCCGGTCGGCCCGGGCCAGGTTGTACTGCAGCGAATCGTACATCACGTCCCCCACCCGGTGGACCCCGGTCACGATGCCCTCGCAACTCAGGTTCTTCACCGCGCGGTCGGTCGGGCAGAACAGCAGCGCGGAGAGGTGGTCGGTGACCACGCGATTGATCTCTTCCGGCATCGCGCGGTTGTAGCTGCGCAGCCCGGCCTCGACGTGAGCCAGGGGGATCCCCAGCTTGCTGGCCGACAGGCTCCCGGCCAGCGTGGAATTCGTGTCGCCGTACACCAGCACGAGGTCTGGCCGCTCGCGCTCGAGCACCGGTTCGAGCCGCTCCAGCATCCGGGCGGTTTGCAGTCCGTGGGGACCGGACCCTACACCCAAGTGGTGCGCCGGCTCCGGAATGTTCAGTTCTTGGAAGAAGACCGCGGACATGTTGTCATCATAGTGCTGGCCGGTGTGGACCATCACCTCTTGGATCCGGCGGTCGCGGTGACGGCTTGCGTTGAAAGCCGGGAGAGCCCGCGAGAGCACCGCGGCCTTGATGAACTGAGGACGCGCGCCGACAACCGTCAGGAGCTTCATGCGCCCTCCACTTCGACCAGCCCGGTGCGAGAGCGCCGGTATCCGGCCCTGCAGGCCTGGCAGGACACGCGCGTTCGACCGCCCTTGACCGATAGTTTCAATTTGATGCCGCACCGGCACATCCATCCCTGCTGCCGGCCTGGGTTGCCGGTGACCAGCGCAAAATCCGGAACAGCCCGGGTTACGACGGCACCCGCTCCCACAAACGCGAAACGCCCGATGGTGAGCCCACAGAGAATGGTTGCGTTCGCTCCCACGGTGGCCCCCTGCCGGACCAGCGTCGGACGGTACTCATGCTTCCGGGAGATATGACTGCGCGGATTGATCACGTTCGTGAATACGACCGACGGCCCGCAGAACACGCCGTCTTCCAGCGTCACGCCGTCGTAGACCGAGACGTTGTTCTGGATTTTGACGCCGGCGCCCACGACGGCACCAGGGGCGATAAAGACGTTCTGGCCGATGGAGCACCGCGGACCCACCGACGCCCCTTTTGCGATATGCGAGAAATGCCACACGCGCGTTCCCTCTCCGATCGCGCCCGGATCGTCCAAGCAGGCCGTCTCGTGAGCCCAGAAAGCTTCTCCCATAGTCATCCCTTCACCGGAACCGGCACGCCGTCCAGTTCCAGCGACTTCTGCGCGGCGGCAAGGATTCGGACGACCTGGAGCCCGTGCGCGCCGTCGCTCCGCGGCGTCGCCCCGTTGCGGATGCAGTCGAGGAAATGCTGGCATTCCAGCCGGAGAGGCTCTGCGGAACCGATGTGAGGAATCAGGATGTCCCCAAACCGCACATGAAGATAGTCTTCATACGACATGGGCTGGCGCCGGATGTCCACACCCTTGTCATAAATCCGGATCTTGTCGTTGGGCTCCATATCGTCGAAGACGACCATCTTTCGGCTCCCTACCAGGGTCGTTCGTCGGACCTTATGGGGATCCAGCCAGCTCAGATGGATGTGCGCCAGCTTCCGTTGCGGAAAATGCAAGGTGACAAAGACCACATCAACGATCCCCTTCTGGAGAAAGGCTTCACCCTTGGCCGTGACCATCTCTGGTTCACATCCAAACAGGTACAGAGCCACTGCCACATCGTGCGGGCCGAAGCTCCACAGAGCATTTTCATCCTTTCGGACCTGGCCGAGATTTAGGCGCTGGCTGTAGAGGTAAAACAGCTCCCCGATTTCCTCACTCGCCACCAGCTGGTTCATCTTGACCACAGCCGGGTGATACAGCAGCAGGTGGCCGACCATCAGACACCGTGCCGCTCGGGTCGCCACGTGTACAAGCTCTTCGGCTTCTTCCGCGGCCAGGGTCATAGGCTTCTCCACCAGGACGTGCTTGCCGGCTTCGAGGGCCCGTTTCGCCTGGTCGTAGTGTTGTGCGGCGAAGGAGGCGATGACCACTCCCTCCACGGCAGAGTCCCGCACCACATCCTCGAAGCGGGTCGTCACGCGGACGTCGGGATGGGCGGCCCGGACGGAGGCCAGCCGGGGCTCCTCTAGGTCACACACCGTGACCAACCGCGCGCCCTTGAGCTGGGCGAACATCCGCACGTGGTTCTTGCCCCATTCTCCCGCGCCCACGACCGCGACGCGGAGCGGTTCCAGCCCTGTCATCGTCATGGTAGTACCCTCATTTGAAGTCCCGGTGCTGGAAGATCAGGCAGGCCAGGATCAGCAGGATTGTCGTATAGATGACGCCGTAGGCCACCGCGGAGACAAGGTAGGACGGTTCGATGGGCAACCCGTGCACTGCCTGCCCCTTGACGTTGAAGTAATCGAGGTTCGGAAGTGAATAGTAGAGCACGCCCAGGATCACCTTGGTCAGGCTTTCGCCCAGTTTTGCACCGAGTGTCCGCAGATCATCGGTGAGATGGCCGATGACATAGATGGCCAACGTAAAGGTCGCGCTCAAGGTCGGCGTGGTGAACGTGGAGAACATCACCGCCACCGCCGTGATGACCAGGAGCTCCATGAAGATCAGACCGACTGCCTTCACCAACGCAAGGTCCACCCCTACCTTGCTGACGAGAACGGTCAGAAAGAACCCTGCCGCCATGATGCCGACGTTCACCAGGAGCGTGAGCGCCAAGCCCGAGTACTTTCCGAGCAGAAACACGTAGCGGGGGACCGGTTTCGCGATGATCGTAAAGATCGTCCGCTTCTCGATCTCCTTGCTGACCAGGCCGATCCCGACGAAGATCGCGATGATAACGCCGAAGACATTGATGCTTGCCAGTCCGATGTCTTGAATGATCTTGGCCTGCTCGCCTATGGTGAGCGTGCTGAGGAGGATCGCACTGCCGATCAGGAGCAGGCCGAAGAACACCAGGTTGTAGAGGATCTTATCGCGCAGCGTCTCGCGAAACGTGTTCAGGGCGATCACGGTGATTCGGTTCATGCGTGTCTCACTCCCACCTCTTTCAGGAAAAGGTCTTCCAGCGAGCGCTTCTGCGGGACAAGCGACACCAGCCGCCCGGCGTGCCGCCGGATCAGGTCGACGACCTGGTCCGTCTTGTGTTCATCGTCCAGCTTGATCAACACTTGATTGCCCCGCCGGACGACCGTCCCGCCCAACTGCTCGACCTCCCGGGCGCCGGCCTCCGCCAGTCGTTCCACGAGGATCTCGACCGACGTCACGGCCGCGGCCCCCACCAACTCGTGCACGGCCCCCACGGCCCGAAGCTGTCCCTTCACCAGAATCCCGACCCGATCGCAGATCATCTCCACATCCGGCAGGATGTGCGTGCTGAAAAAAATCGTCTTGCCCTCATCTTTGAGGCGGAGGATGATGTCCCGGACATCCCGCCGTCCGATCGGATCCAGCCCCGACATCGGCTCGTCCAAGATGACGACTTGCGGGTCGTTGACCAGGGCCTGGGCCAGACCGATCCGTTGCAGCATGCCTTTCGAGAACTTTCTCAGCGGGAGATGACGGGCATCGGCCAAGCTGACCATCGCCAGCAGGTCGTCGATCTTCTTCGCCAGCGCCTGGCGACTCAGCCCGAAAAGCTGCCCATAAAAGGTCAAGAACTCCGCCGCCGTCAGATACTCGTAGAAATACGGCGACTCGGGGAGGAAGCCCACATGCTGTTTCACGGCCACGTCCTGGATCGGTCGGTCCAGGATCCAGGCTCGTCCGGCAGTCGGGGCGAGCAGGCCCAGGAGCAGCTTGATGGTGGTGGTCTTGCCGGCCCCATTGTGTCCGAGAAAGCCGAAGATCTCCCCCGGCTCCACTTCCAGGTCCAGGCGATCCAACGCCACGACGCGCTGGCGCCCGAGGCCGAGACGAAATTCCTTGGTCAACCCCTCGATGCGAAGCGGTTTCACTGCGCTCTCCTCTTGCCGTACACGTGCAGCCGTTCCTTCATCTCACTGCTGCGCACGGCCTGCGTCTGCGGATCGTAGAGGTAGTGGCCCCCGAACGGCTCGCGGGGCAACGCACGAAGCAGCCCGGGCCCCACCAAATCCTCCAAACGCGCCGGCACTCGTTTGTGCAGCTTCCGGTACCGGCTGATGGTCTCTTCGAGCAGCTGGAGGTCCCGCTCCACCACCACCTCCTTCAGCCGTTGCTCCAGGACATGCTTGATGTTCTCATCCGAGGTTTGTTCGTACATCCGGGCAAGAAAGTCGATGGCGACTTGCGGCTCCCTGGCCGAGACATAGAGCCGGGTGGCGAGCCGCGCGAGGTACTCGGGCGCCCCAGGGAGTCGTGAAGCCCTGGCGATATAGTCGGCCGCTTTGGCGTCATCATGCAACTCGAAGTAGTAATTGAACCCCAGCAAGTAGGGAAGCATCCAGACGTCAGGATTGTACTTCATTCCCTTCTCCAGTATCCGGTTGCTCTCTTCAGCGAGGACCACCAGCGTCACCAGCGCGATGCCGCCGGCCTCATAGACGCGCACAAACTTGGGGTCCAATGTCGTGATGACATCCAAGGCCAGGTAGATCCAGTGTCCGGCCTCCTCCGTGACCTTGCGCTCTCCCATCGCCTGAATGGCCTGGATCCACAGGAGATCGGCCACCACCTGCTCGTACCCTAAGACCGCGCCCCGGAGATATTCCCCCTGAGGCAGGTACATGAACCGCTGCAGCTTGGGCGTGACCGCCCGCTGCGCGTCAATGCGAACCTGCAGGAGGTGCAGTCCCACGACGAGGAGCAGGCCGGTCGCCCCGAGAGCTGACATCCGTGCTGTCAGGCTCATGGCGCCGCCCTAGACAATGCTCGCTTCAGCCGTTCGGTGTCCACCTCCAGGAATTGGCGTTCCAACGCGGTGAGCGTCCACCCCCGGTAGCGTTCTTTTACCTTGAGGATCTGCTCATACTCACCTGCGGCGACCTCCCTCTGCCCGATCTGCCGGGAGAGCTCGGCCAACTGGGCACGGGCCGGCAGGAAATTGGGCTCGTAACTGATCGCCCGCCTGAACAGGGCCACTGCGTCCTCCACGCGCCCCTGCGCCCAGCGAAGTTTTCCCAGCTCATGATAGTTGAACGGCGAGTATGGATCCAACCGCATCGCCTGTTCAAAGTAGGCAGCCGCTTGGCGCCGCAAGCCATCTTGCTGCGGTCCCGGCCCGACTCGGTCAGCCAGCAGCACGTGGAGCGCCCCCAATCGGTGGGCGAAGCGCCCATCCAGCGGGTTCAGCTCCAAGCCCATCGTGAGCTCGTCGACCGCCCGGAGCAACCACCGGGGATCGCCCGATTGTTGAAACAGCCGCACCTCCATCAGCGCCAGCGCGTCACGATAGGCCGTCGTTCCCGGGTCAATGAGCGTGGCGCGCTGAAACCATTCGAAGGCCCTGTCCGCTCGGCCGCTCGCCACTTCGTCCTCTGCCTTGTCAAACGCGTACCAGGCCGCCGCCGGCCGGACTATGAGGAGCATACACAGCACGGCAACGGCTCCGATCGAGACCGCCCGGACTGGATGATAAGGGAACGGCACCGTCCAGATAGAGGGGCCCCCCGGTTGTCTCACGCGCTTCACCACAAGGATCATGCCGGCGAAGAGTATAGCAAGCAAAACCAGTGCCGGCTCATGAAACACCGAGTCCACAGCCGCATGCGTCATCAACCCCACAATCCCCGCCGACAAACCGATGACCAGCCCTCGCTCCCAGGGTTCTAAAGGTAGGCGCAGGGTCTCCCAAATCTCCCAGCCTAAAAGCGATATTCCCACCAGAAAGAGCACCAGCCCCAACACCCCCAGCTCCACGGCTAGCTGTAGGTACTCATTATGCGCCGATTCGGCCCGTTTACCATAGCGGGCGATCGCATTGTCGACGGGAAACCGGTACTGGAAAGACGTGTACTTGTAGAGACCCAGACCGACTCCCCCGGGACGATCACTGATCCGCTCCAGGGAATTCTTCCAAATCGCAAGGCGGGTATAGGCGTACGGATCCTGGGCTCCGACTGTGAGCATCCGCTGCTGCAACGGATTCTGAACGATCGCCCCCACGATGAGGCATAGCACGATCACAGCCAGAAACGGCTTGCCGAAACGATAGAGGCCGACACACGCGACGGCTACCACGAAGGCCAGCAACGCGCCTCTCGATTGAGCCAGGATGAACGCGACCACGACCGCGCCGGCCGTCAGCCACAGCAACGGCGTCTCCCAGCGGACGCCTTCGGTCGGGCGGCGATAACACAACAGCCCGAACGCCACCGCAAAGACCGCCATCTCATAGCTCGCAAAGAAGTTGGCGTTGAAAAACGTTCCCGTCGGCCTGGCCTTGCCGCCCCACATGAATTGGTAGAGGCCGAGCGCGGCCTCGAACACTCCCATGCCCAGCAGGACCGTGACGAGGCGACGCACCTCCCTGACGGACAGCACGAGATGCACGACCAGGAACAGACAGACGGCGTAACTGCAGAGGCTGATGAGCCACTGGAGGCTGGGGGCTAGGTAGGAGGAACGGACAACGGAGACCGCTGCCCATCCCACAAACACCACCATGGCGGAGAAGACGCGGGTCTGCTGGACGGTGATCCGGCCCGTTCTCATCGAGAGCAGGAGCCAGGCTGTGACGGCACCGAGCAGGACGAGTCGAATGAGCAGAACCGGCAGGTGCGTCGTCCCGCCCTCAATCAGAGGGGCAAAGACCGTCAGAACGCCGAGGACAACAAGGGAACCGAAAGCTGGGAAGGAAGGGCGGGCCGCTGGGGGCTGCTCAGGTTCCATCCCTCACATCACAAACCCGAACTGCTATCAGACCTTCAGACACAGGCGAGGGGCCATCCCGGCCCCTCGCACACGTGCCCCATGCCGTTCAGGCTTACAACGATACGTCGTTGCGCCCGTTGGTCAGGTTTCTGATATCGTTGATTTCCCACTCGTCGCACACACTATCGTTGTCGATATTCCCGATCGCGGCTGCCGTGAATCCGGTCACACCGGCTGCGGAACCAGCCGGGACTGGTACAGCCGACGGGGCCGTGGTATTGCAGGGCACGGCCACGGCATCAAAGGCCGGGGTAATCATTTCATTGCCAGTTACGCCACCATAATACAAATGGTACTTGGAACTCCCGGCCGGTTTGTAGCCGAGCGCGTTGGCATTCATGCCAGCGGTCCAAAACGTGTTGTTCTCGGCGAAGTACGACGTGGCGGTGGTGAAGATGCCGCCCAGATTCACCTTCGCCTCCGACTGCCGCGCCTTGGCTTGATAGGTCATGAAGTTCGGGATGGCGATCGCCGCCAGAATCCCGATGATCGCGACCACGATCATCAACTCGATCAGGGTAAAGCCCCGATCCCCTTTCATGTGTCTGATCATCAGCGTGTCCTCCTTTTTCTTAGAGAGTTACATCCTTTACGACCGCGCTTGTGGACTCCTCGGTCGCACCTTTATCAGCTTCCTGGGTACAAGAACAGCAAGAGCGGTGCCATCCCCCTATGAACAAAAATAGGAGCGAAATCAAGAAGATGGTAAAACCTGTCCGCTCCTGGCCAGAACGGGTTGGCAAATTTTCTTCCAAGGACGACTCAAATTTGTCGTTCGCGCCATTTAATTGGCGACATCATCCAGTGTATTGGAGAGATTCCTGAGGTCATTGATGATCCAATCGTCGCACGTCGAATCGCTGTCAATGTTGCCCCTGGCCCCCGCTGTAAAAGCTCCTGCCGAAACGGCAACGCCCGCTGGAGCGCTGTTCACATCGCAAGGAATCGACGCGGTACTCCCCCCAGCGATCGCCGTGGGCGTGCCGCCGACGGGATACCAGTAGGAATACCTCGCCGTGCCTGCTACGACGTAATCAAGATCGGCGACGTTGGCCACGGCGAACGACCCGTTGTTCAATTCACTGTAGAGCTGCGCTCTCATCCAGATATCGCCAAGCGCGAGTTTGGCCTCCGCCTGCCTGGCCTTGGCCTGGTACCGCATGAAATTCGGGATCGCAACGGCCGCCAGGATCCCAATAATCGCCACCACGATCATCAACTCGATTAAGGTAAACCCTTGAGGTCCCTTCAGCGCATGTCTGGCCATCGATCCTTCCTTAAAAGGCTATACGGATTCCGCCACGTATCACCACTGGTTTCACGGTCAGGCTGACGAGCCTACAAGCGGCTACCGCTTAGGCGCGCAAAATCTTTGCCATTAGGCCAACCGTCCCGAGCCACGGATAAAACGCGACGTTCTAGGCCAAGCTGCCAGTTTACCACTAAGGAAAAAGAAGATTCCCGGTACCGCCGTACCAAAAATTGTCACGGCGGGAAGTTTTACAGGGCTTTGTTGGAGAGACGCTGCTGGGATTTTCGGATTCGCTCCTCTGTGGCCGGGTCACCGAATCCCTTCGCCTTGAACCGTTCCGCAAGCTTGTGATTTGTCGGATCGAGTTCCAGCGAGCGTAGCCAGACCTCGCGAGCTTCGCCCCCGAGGTTCTGGGTGAGGTAGATATCGCCGAGGTGCTCGAGAAAGACGGGATCGTCTGGCACCACGGCCACGGCCCG